>Ga0214917_10001246_pt1 | contig 32966 bp, 12 predicted proteins | sample LL_1208_BB_MetaG_FD_177983 | JGI IMG/M metagenome (GOLD analysis project Ga0214917, IMG submission 177983) | Freshwater microbial communities from Lake Lanier, Atlanta, Georgia, United States - LL_1208_BB | ecosystem: Environmental > Aquatic > Freshwater > Lake | place: USA: Georgia | collected... | reverse complement strand
TATCCCCTTCATACCCACGCTTCTTCACCACCAAACCATTCACCCCCAGACCCTTGGGCTGGATCGTTCCACTCAACAGCAGCACGCTCCCCAACTCATACCTCCCAGCATCCACCCCACTCAGCGACAGCCCCGTCACGCTCACGCTCTTGCCCGTCCCAACGTTGGCCGTCTCGTACACCGCCACCGCGCTGTTGGTCACTAGCTGTACGTCCTCTCCCACTCTCACCCCTTCCAACTCCGCTAAGCTAAAGTCCACGATCGCTGTCCGGTTCCCATCATAAGTCTTCCCCGTCACGCTCGCCCCGCTGATGTTCAGCAGGGTGCGCGGCAGGATGGTGAACTTCGCCCCGGTGTAGGTCACCGTGTAGTTCGCGCCGGCCGAAAGGTTCCCGAGAAGAATATCATACTCTCCGGGCTCTTCCCCGGCCTCGCGCTGCAGCTGTCCGCTGAACGTATCCCCGCCCAGCAGGGCGGGTGCGACGTCATAGGCAAACTCCGGCTCGCCCGACCCCGCCACCTTCGATCCCGCCCGGGCACTCACCGCCACGGCCAAGGCCGAGATGTCGGCCGTCAACCCGGAGGGTTGCTCGAGAAGATAGGCATCCTTGTCCGCCCCCGTCAGCGTCATCGCCGTGGTCACGGCGATGTCGAATCCCGCGTCCGCTTGGGCAAAGGTTCCGGCCGTCTCGTTGGCCAGGGAGACATCGTCAGATCCGATCACTCCCACCAGCACGGCACCGGTTACCGTGGCAGCCGTATTGCCGTCGTAAACCTTGTCGGTCACCTCGGCTCCACTGACGGTCAACGTCTTTCCGGTGATGTCCGCCGTCAACCCGGCGGGCTGGCTCAGCGCGTAGTTGGCGGCATCCGCACCCGCCAAAGCATACCCGGTCACGGTCACCGCTTTGGCGGTTCCGATGAAACGGTCGGCCAAAGCTCCTGCCGCCGCCGAGTCATCCAACGTCACCGTGTCCCCATCCTCCACCCCGGTCAGGGTTCCGCCACTCACGACAATATTGGTGGAGCCGTCATAGGCTCGGCTGGTGGCAGACGCCCCGCTCACCGTCAGGGTTTTGGGCTGGATCGTCAGGGTCTTGGTGTCGCTGCCGGAGTATCCGCCGGTCAGCGTGGCCACCACCGTGTAACTACCCGCGTGGACCGGCAGGTTCGTGCTGCCGTTGTAGGTCACCGTGTAGGTGGCGTCCGCCGGATCCGTGGTCACGGTCGCCCCTTTGCCGGTGCGATCGTAGGTGTGGGCCAATCCGCTCAAAGTGATCACGCCGGGCACCACCGGATCATAGATCTCCAGCGTGCCGGTGGCGGGACTGGACTGATAGGCCGGGTCGTTGATCGTGGCCTGCACGGCATACGTGCCGATGCCTACGGGCAGGTTGGTCAGGCCGCTGTAGGTCACCGTCACCGGCAATCCCTCGGGGATGGTGGTCACCGTGGCCGCCTTGCCTGTGCCGTCAAACGCCTGCCGCAGGTTGGCCAAGGTGATCGTGGCGGTCTGCGGCGGAGCCGTCACCAGCGGGAACATCGTGGTCTCGATCCGGAAGGAGGACTGGCTGAAGTGCCGTTCGGCAAAGAAGATATCCAGAGGATAGTTGTTGCCCGGAGTCATCCCGCAAGCCGCCGCCACGTCGTCCAGCCGCACCACCTGCTCCTCCGGAACGTGCACCCCGCCCAGATCGATCACGCGGCGGCCGTTCATGTACACCCAGACATCATCGTCCCCGCGGAAGGTGAAGGCATCGCCCGCGCGATAGGTGAACTCCAGATGCAGCTCGAAGGTGAAGGAGTAGTTGCGGCCGTACTGCTGGTTGCCGAACAACTGGCCGTCGATCGGGAAGAAATTCGGGTTGTCATAATAGTAAACGCCCCGGGCCGCGTCCTCGGAGAGGGTCAGGCTGAACTCGGTGGCTTGGTTGACCCCGTCCACGTTGCGGAACCACTGGTCGAAGTTCGCCCGACCGGTGGTGGTGGGCGTGCGGGGGTTACCCGCGTAAACAGGCTTGCGGTCCGCCCCCAACACGGACGTGACGATGCCGCGGTCCACGTTGATGAAGGTGTCGAAGTCCGGATGCCCGCCGGGACGCGAGCCGTTCTTGAAGTCCCGGATCGTTCCGGTGATCTGCTGGGGCGGGAGATTTACGGTCAGGGTGGCGACACTGCTCGTCCGGGTGACCGTGCCGGAACGCACCACCACGTCATACCCGCCCCGGTGAGCGGCCGCGACCGAGGCGATGGTGAGGGTGGGATTGGTTTTGCCGGTGAGATTGGTTCCGCCCTGACGCCACTGGTAGGCGAGGTTGGTCGGCCCCGTGGCGGTGACGGAGAAGGCGGCGGGCTGGGTCAGGTTGACCGTCAGGTTCGTCGGGTGCGAGGTGATGGTGATCAGCGGTTCGATCGACCACGCCAAGCTGTTGCTGGTCACCCCGAAGGCGTTGGAGGCGGTCACCGTAGCCGTGCCCGTGCCGTAGACCTCCGGCGTGCCCGAAATCAGACCGTTGGTAGCGTTGATGGCCAGGTTGGTCGGCAGGCCGTCCGCGCTGTAGGTGATCGGAGCCGTGCCCGTGGCGGCGGCGGCGGAAAACTCCAACGGCAAACCCTCCGTACCCGTGAGCGTGTTGGTCAGGTTCAAGACCGGCGGACGGCCCGTGACGGCCGAAACCCCCACCACCCGGAAGCCAACGGTGCCGTTTTCTCCCGTCACCCCACCCTGATGAGGATAAGGCAGATGCTTGGCTAGATAGTTGGTATTCGCATCCTGCCAGGAACCGCCCCGGAGCTGAATGGTCGGGTATCCCCCGGCATGGGCCGTAAAGTCCTGGTGCAACTCCCAGACGCTTCCGCCCTGGTCAAACGTGCCATACGGGCTGGCGGAGTTGGTGTAGGCCCCGACGTCGGTCAGGTAGTGGGAGGAAGAAGAATACACGTTGGTCTGGGTGGTGGCGTAGTTGCCCGCCACCAATGCGTTGGCCCCTTTTCCGGCAGCCCCGACCACGTTGCCGGGGGCACTGTCACTGGCCGTAGGGTAGATCCAATAGCCGCCCGTTTCGCCCTTGGTCGGATCGTAATAGGCGGCCTTGTACCACTCGTTCACCGTCGGCAGGGCATACTTGGCTCCGGCCAGGCGGATGGCGTTCAGATTGAGCGGTTGATTGATGTCATAGGCCCCGGTCTCGGTGTTGGCCCCGTTGGTGGCGCCGTTGTGCAGCCAGTTCACATAGCGGGCGGCGTCGTACCAGTTCACGTAGGTGATCGGACGGTTGGCCCGGCCCGCGATCACCGCGTAGGTATAGCTCCCCGGGGAGCCGGACCGCGTGATGCCGGCCACGTTGGTGTCGGTGGCCATGTTCGTGTTGTAGAGGCCGTTCGGGTCGGACTGGGCCACCGCATTAAGGAACTGCGCGTACTGGGCCACGGTGACTTCGTGTTTCGAGATCTGGTAGGAGTAGTTCACCGCACCGTACCCAGTGACCACATCGGCGGCGTTGCCCGGGTTGGCCACGTCGGCAAATTCCATCGGGGTCACCCCGGCCAGTTTAGCCACCTCACTGGAAGACAAGGCCCGGTTGTAGATGCGGACGTCATCGATTAAGCCCAGGAAGTAATCCCCCACAGAATCAAATCCGAGATTGATTTGGGGAGTATCGGGGAAATTCAAAACCTTCCCCGAAATGGAGGCTTCTCGGACCAGTTGCCCATCCACATAGAGTTTCTGGACCCCTCCGGAGTACGTCAAACAGGCGTGCGCCCATTGCCCGATCCCCAAGTTGCCGGACAAGGTCTCCAGGCCGGGAGTTTCCTTGGGCAGTTGCCAGGAAGATCCAAACAACACCGTGGTTTGCAGCTCATAGCCCCAGCTCAGGTTGAAGGTACAGTCGCTTCGATTCGTGGACGAAGAAAGGTGAACAAGCTCGAGGGTTCCCGGTTGGCCAGGCCCCATGGGCTTGAACCATGTGGAAACCGTAAACGCAGTCAAACCGGATACCGACCGCAAAGGCGCCAGGACTCGGGAACTGGATCCGTTGAAGGAGGCCGCTTGACCCGGGATGCCCGAAAAACCGTTCGTGTAGGTGAGCCCGGCCGGACTCCCATGCTGGGCGTAGCCGCTCTCATCGTTGGCGTTGCCGTTGAACGGATAATAGGCCACGAGTCCTTGGCTGAGGCTGTTGTAGGAGTTCGGATCGTTGGGGTTGGTGCCGTCGCCGATTTCGCGGTCATCCGGAATGCCGTCGCCATCACTGTCCCGGGCCTGAAGCGTCAGGGTCAGGCTAACGGAAGTGGCCGGGTTCCAATTGGCGTCACCGGCCTGGCTGATGGTGAGCACCGTGGTGCCGACCGATCCGGGCGTGGCAATGTTGCCGCTGATGGCCAGCACCCCTGGATTGGAAGAAGTATAGTTGACCGGCAAACCGCTGCTCGCCGACGCGTTAAGGGTAAAGGATGATCCACCGGGATAAATGTTCGGAGGAAGCACGGGCGGAGTGATAGTTTGATCGCCTTTGGCAATCGTGAAGGTTGCGGTTTGGTTGGTGCTGCCAAAGAGATTGGAAGCCGTCAGAGTGGAGGAGAAAGTGCCGGCAGTCGTTGGTGTTCCGCTGATTAGGCCATTGGTGGTGATCGACAATCCTCCCGGCAGGTTGGTGCCGCTGAAGACGGTTGGCGCATCCCCGTTCGCCGTTGCAGTTTGGCTGAAGGCCACCCCCACCTTGCCACTGAAGGAGTTCGTTGACGTGATCAGCGGGGCAATGCCCGTGGGATTGGTGAGCGTGGCGGAACTGGCCACGCGAAAGCCAAGTTCGGAGCTCTCTCTTTCCAAAACCTGGGATTGGTAAGGGTCAGGAATTTGGGTGCTGCTCAGGGCCAGCCATCCACCGTAGAAATAGAAAGAGCTCCAGCTCCCCCCCCGGGCCATCCCGTTCTCCTGCCATTCAAAGACATTTCCACCCTGGGCCATCGTTCCATAGGGACTCAGGCCCCCCGCATTATCAATATCGGCCGGTCCGTGATGACCGTAATAGACCGCCGTTCCCGGAGCCGTCCCGCCGGGCGGCAGCGTCCAACCTCCTCCAACCGATTGGGCCTCTGCCAAGCCCTGGTCTGATCCCGTGGGCCATTCGTAGTAATAGTTGATTGCAGGGTCGAAATAGGCGGCCTTGTACCACTCATCAATTGAGGGAAGGAAAAATAAGGCATCCTTGTTCCGCCAGGGGTTGGCAGAGTCGTATCCCGGATCGGCGGAATTCCAGGCCACCGGCCGGGCGTTGGCGTCATAACCGGCCTGCCCCGGTTGCAGGGAGAACTTGTAGGCCGGCCGATAGCCTTGCGAGACGTTCAGCCAGTTCACAAAACGGGCCGCCTCATTGTAACTGACCCCGGTGGCCGGGCGTTTGGGCCCCATCGCCCCCCACTCCGCCGCAAAGCTCATGTCCGCCAGAGTGATGCCCAATCCGCCTAGCTCGTTGGCCTTCGTGATCATTTCCCGGCTGATTTCGTGTTTGCCCATCCGGTAGTTGTAGCTCACCGCACCGGCTGGATTCGGCTGACCTTTGGTATCCGCAATGTTTCCGGCGTTCCCGACCCGGACAAACTCCAGGGAGAAGCCGTTGGTGCCGTTGCCGAAGGTTTCCACGGCAGGCGGGGCCTCCCGATAATAAAGCTGCTCCACCTCGGCGGCAGAGAGGGCGCGATTATAAATTCGAACATCGTCGAGCACACCGTGGGTGTGGCGATTTTGCCAGGCCCCATGACGCATAAAGGACATGTTGTAGACGGATCCGCCGGTCGCCCGGGCATCATTGAAGGAGGCCACCAGAACTCCGTCCACGTAAAGTTCGTAGACGGTTCCTCTTTTGACCCCGCAGACAAACGCCCATGCCCCCAACTCCACTGGCTTTGAAGCGACGGCCTGCTGATTGTAGCCGGCGTCATCCAGCAGGAAGATTGGCCGCCCGGTCCCGGCCGTGGATCCGATCACGAGGGTGGGCCAGTCCGAGCCGTCATCGGAGTGCCGCTTGGTGATGAGGGTGTCAAAGTCAAACCCTGGCTCCCGACTCAGGATCCGAACCCAGCATGACTGCGTGAGCTCCGCAGGATTGTTGCCCACCGGATTTCCTACATCGATAGACCCGTCGGTTCCGTTAAAAAGATAAGCCTTGTTGGTGTTTCCAAAACGATCCGCGCTGAGGGTAGTACCACCAATCACCGTGCCATGATTTCCATTCCCACTCTCATCATTCGCATTTCCGTTGAACGGATAGTAAGCCACCAATCCCCGGTTGATCGCCGGAACAACCCGAAGAATTTGGGGAACACCCGTCGCCGGATTCCAATTACTATCCCCAGCTTGGTTGGCCGTGATCGTCGTCGTCCCCTCCCCCATGATCGTCACCAAACTCCCCAACACGGTCGCCACGTTGGTGTTGGAAGAAGTATAGGTCACCGTCAGCCCGCTGCTGGCTGTGGCTGTCAGGTTGAATGCCGCATCGCCCACATATTTGATGGGCAGGGCTCCAAAGATGATGTTGTTACTCCCCTTCGCCACCACCACGGTGTTGGTGATGGTTGCATTGGTATAGTTGGCCGTATCGTTCGGCGTGAAGGTTCCCACCAACGTGTTGGTGCCGACATTCAGCACGGACCCGTTGGTCGGATTATAGCTCCAGTTCCCTACCACCGTGCTGGTGGCGTTCAGCTGGGTGGAAGATAGAGGGGCCGGATACGTCAGGCCCGTCGCCGGGTTGGGCGACCAGGTAAGCACCGGGGTCGCCTTGTTGACCACCAAGTTGATGTTGGTGCTGACGCTGTTGTAGTTGTTGGTGGCCGTCGGCGTGAAGGTTACGTTTTGGCTGTTGGTGCCCGCGTTGGGCCGGTTGGTGGGCGTCGTCCATCCAAAAGTTCCCGCGATGCTGGCCGATCCGCCTGTCAGGACCGAATTGCTCAGACCCTGCCCGAAAGCGATGGCCGAAGCCGTCGGCCAGTTGCTGATCACCGGTGTTCCCTTGGCAATCACAAAAGTCACCGCCTGGGAAACAGATCCTGCCGCATTCGAAGCGGTGATTGTGGTGATATTGGTCCCAGCGATTGTCGGCGTACCGGTGATCAGGCCGTTGGTGCTGTTCGTCAATCCGGCGGGGAGGTTCGAGGCGATAAAAGTGATCGGCACGGTTCCACCGGCCATTACCGAATTGCTGAACACAACTCCGACGGTTCCACTGAAACTATAAGAGGTTGAGAAAAAGGGAGGAATTGCCCCGGAGGGGGCGGTGAAACGATCGGGACGGTATCCGATGTCGGCCCGGGTGCCGTCCGGGTCCAAAGGAGAGGCTGGATCACCCGCATTGACCGCGGGACTGTTCGTAGCGGGGAGGAAGTTGCCATTGGCGGCATCCACAAAAAGAGGCGCGTTGGTGATTAAACCCGTTCCCCCCAGCGAACCCCAGGAAGAGTTGAGGGAATAGGTGACGGGGTTGGTGCCTGCATTGGCCCAGAGATTGGTGGACATTATCACCGTGTTGCTGGGCGAGTTGGACCAAAAGATGGAATTGTTGACCCTTCCGGCACTCATCACCACGTGCCGATATCCCCCCGCGGTAATGGTGTTCCCGTAGAACGTACAGAAGTTGAATTCAATGTATTTCGGGCTGGCGGAGCCCCCCGTGGTGCCCACGACATAAGCTCCGGTGATCCCTCCTCCACCGCAGCGGTTGTTGTAAAAGAGACAGTTGGTGACCAGCGGTGTTCCCCCCGTTTCTTGCTTCACGATGATGCCCGTGTTGTTGGTGGAATAGGTGCCGACAGTCTCGTTGTTGGCGAAGATGCAGTTCCGGATAGTCAAGGAGGCGCCGTTACCAATGGTGATGATTCCCGCCCCGTTCCAATCGTACCCGCTGAAACCGATCGATAAATAACCGTTGATGATCTGGAGTCCGTCCAACACGGTGTCCAAAGTTTCACCAGCCATGGCGTTGAATGCCTGGTTTCTTTCCAGATCGAGGATGGTTTGCTGAGGCCCCCACTCAGACCGAACCGTGATCCGCTTGCCTTGCAGGTTGATATTTCTGTTCCCAGTGCCACGGTAGGTTCCCGCACGCACCATCACGGTATCGCCGTGCTGGCTGCCATCGATCGCTTTCTGCAGGGTGGCATAGGGCGAGGCTTGGCTGCCCGTTCCGGTGGAATCATTGCCGTTGGTGGCGACCCAGATCGTGATGGGTGCCCTCTGGATGGCAAAAGTGGCGCTCTGGGTGGTCCACCCAAATGCGTTACTGGCCGTCAGCGTGACAGTGTTGGTCCCCGCGATTGTCGGCGTGCCGGTGATCAGCCCGTTGCTGCTGTTCGTGAGCCCGGCCGGAAGGTTGGAGGCGCTGAACGTGATCGGCGTACTCCCGCTCGCCGTCACCGTGTTGCTGAACACCACTCCCACTGTTCCGCTGAAGCTGTTGGTCGAGGTGATCTGGGGAGGAACACCCGAAAGGTCGGTCACCTGGTACCGAACCACCACGATTCCGGACCCGCCCACCCCTCCACTTCCACCAGATCCGTTGGCGGATCCACCTCCTCCACCACCTCCTCCCGTGTTGGCTTGGCCATTTTGGCCAACTTGGGAAGTGTCCTTGCCACCATTGCCTCCCCCACCGGCTCCACCCAAACCGGCCGAGGTTTTTTGCCTCCCGCAGCCTCCGCCTCCCCCGCCCGCATACACCACCGCCGAACCGGTAATGGAATTCGTGGTGCCGGCACCGCCGTTCCCCCCGCTGCTTCCGGCGTTCCCTCCGGCGGCGGAACTTCCTCCGCCTCCACCACCAGCCTCAAGATCGCCAGACGCGAAAGCCACACTGTTTCCACCGGCAAATCCTTGACCCGCCGTTCCATTTGCCCCCGTGGGTGTTCCGCGCCCGCCCCCTCCCCCGGATCCTCCAACCCCGGGATTGCCATCCTGATTCGCCCCCAACCCCCCTCCTATGGCAACCAAGGATCCAAAGCTTGAGTCGCTGCCGTTCGTTGCTCCACGGACGGTTTCAACCCCTCCTGAACCTCCCCCTCCCACCACGATGGAGATGTTGGCGGAGTTGGTGACGGCAAAATTGGTCCGATACAAAAGACCTCCTGCTCCCCCTCCCCCTCCACTCGTCGCCCCTCCTCCTCCCCCTCCCCCGACCACGAGGACATCCACGGCCTGCACCCCGAGCGGCACGGCCCAGTTCGTGGAGCCCACGTTGGTGAAGGAAAGAATCACGGGAGCTCCGGGTTGGATGATGAATTGGTTGGTCTGGGTCACCGTGGCGAAAGAGTTGGAGGCCGTGAAGATCACGGTGTTGGTGGCCGCTATTTTCGGCGTTCCGCTGATCACGCCGTTGGTGCCAAGGGTCAAGCCCGAGGGAAGATTGGAGGCGGTGAACGTGATTGGCACAGCCCCGCTTGCCGTTACCGTGTTGCTGAACGCCACTCCCACCGTTCCGCTGAAGCTGTTTGAGGAGGTAAAAACAGGGAATGAATCAGCCTGATAAAGTTGGCTGATTTCCGTAGCGGACAGCGCGCGACTGTAGACGCGAAGCTCGTCCAAGCTCCCGTTAAAAAATTCGTCGTTTCGGGTCAGGGAGTTGGCCCCGATCACCAGGGGCATGGATCCGTCCGTATTCAGAGATTTAACAAAAGAGGGAAGTGCTACGCCGTTCAGGTAAACGGTCAGGGTTCCGGCATTCATGGTGATGGCCAGTTGATGCCACGCCCCGTTGGCCAAATTGCCAACCTGAAAAATCTGATCGTTGTCCTCGCCAACGAAACCGAGGCTGGTGGTCGTGTTATATCCCAGGAGAAGGGAGAAGCGGGTGTTACCACGGGTTCCATCCCCAAACGTAAACAGGTTGCCATTTTGGTTCATTGACACAGGTTTGCACCAAACCACCACAGAACGGTCGGAATTAGCTCCCGGCCAGGTTGCACCCGAAACCACAATCCGACTATTGCTGCCGTTGAACTGATAAGCCCGGTTCGTGGTACCGGTACGATCGAGGGTTAGGACAGCGTTGGTCACCGCTCCATTCCTTCCATTTCCACTCTCATCATTCGCATTCCCGTTAAACGGATAGTAGGCCACCAATCCGCGGTTGAGCGCCGGCTGGACCGTCAACGTCTGGGTCACACTTGTCGCCGCGTTCCAGTTGCTGTCCCCTGCCTGGCTGGCGGTGATTTCCGTCGCCCCCTCACCCATGATCGTCACCAAACTTCCCAGAACCGTGGCCACGTTGGGGTTGGAAGAAGTATACGTCACCGTCAGCCCGCTGCTCGCGGTGGCCGTCAGGCTGAATGCCGCATCGCCTACATATTTGATGGGCAGGGCTCCAAAGATGATGTTGTTACTCCCCTTCGCCACCACCACGGTGTTGGTGATGGTTGCATTGGTATAGTTGGCCGTATCCGTCGGCGTGAAGGTCCCCACCAACGTGTTCGTCCCGGCATTTAGCACTGAACCATTGGTCGGGTTATAGCTCCAGTTCCCTGCCACCGTGCTGGTGGCGTTCAGCTGGGTGGAAGATAGAGGGGCCGGATACGTCAGGCCCGTCGCCGGGTTGGGCGACCAGGTAAGCACCGGGGTCGCCTTGTTGACCACCAAGTTGATGTTGGTGCTGACGCTGTTGTAGTTGTTGGTGGCCGTCGGCGTGAAGGTCACGCTTTGGGGATTGGTCCCCGCGTTGGGTCGATTGGTGGGAACGGTCCAGGTGAAGTTGCCGGTGGGGTTGGCCACGCCGCCGGTGAGCACGGAGTTGCTCAACGCCTGCCCGTAGGTGATCGGCGAGGGCGTTGGCCAGTTACTGATCACCGGTGTGCCTTTGGCGATGACAAAGGTCACCGACTGATTCGTGGCGCCAAAACTGTTGCTAGCCGTCAGGGTGGCGTTGTTGGTGCCGGCGGTGGTCGGCGTCCCGGTGATTAGGCCGTTGGTGCTGTTCGTCAATCCGGCCGGAAGGTTGGAGGCGCTTAAGGTGATTGGGGTGCTTCCGCTCGCCGTCACCGTGTTGCTGAACACCACGCCAACGGTTCCACTCAGGGAATTGCTGGAAGTGATCAGCGGGGCGATGCCCGTGGGATTGGCAAGGCTAGCGGAACTAGCCACGCGGAAACCCCAATCTCCGTACCGTAAGGAAGGTTTGGCACCCCCAAAATCGGTGGAAGACAAGTTGTTCCAGAAACCCGCCGCACCTCCGCGGGGCGGTCGGTTTTCACTGGGGCTGTCATTGATTCCATCGAAGGCGGTTTCGTTCCATTCCGCCACGTTTCCTCCTTGAGCCATTGTTCCGTAGGCGCTCAAACCCCCGGCATTGGTGACGTCTGCGAATCCACTTTGCCCTCCATAAACAGCCGTGTTCACCGCCACGCCCGCTCCTACCGGAGAAGGCGCGATATTACTTCCGGTGGGGTAGTCATACCAAGTCCCGCTGGGACTGCCATACGCCGCTTTGTACCATTCATCCACGCTTGGTAGGAAATATTTTGCCAGTGTGTTGCGGTAGGGGTTGCCGGGGTCATATCCGGAGTCCGTGGATGACCATAGTTGAAAATTGCCGCTGCCATCAAATTTGTAGGCCGGCACGAATCCCTGACTGGTATTGAGCCAATTCACAAATTTTGCCGCGTCATACCAAGTAACACCTGTGGCCGGTTTGTTTGCGCCGTTCCCTCCCAAATTTGTCAAATCCCATAGATTGATCCCTAGAGAACCTAACAGGTTCGCCTTCAAAACCTGATCCCTGCTGACTTCGTATTTTCCAATGTTGTAAATATACGAAACTGAGCCGGCTGGATTCGGCGAGCCGGTGGTATCTGCCGCGTTCCCCGGATTCCCGATCCTTACAAAATCCATCGAGAAGGAATTTGTCCCGCTTCCGAACGTTTCGGAGATGGGGGCGGCTTCCTGGACGTAAAGTTGGCCCACCTCGGCGGTGGTAAGCTCGCGAGTATAGAACCGGACGTCATCAAGTTTGCCGTTGAAGAAAGTGATCTCATTGTCATTCCCGCTACCGAGTCTGAAATTTGACCCCGAAATTCCCGCCGGATAGACGTGGGAAAGAGAGGAAACCAGCGTTCCGTTGATAAACATCCGGGTGTTGGTTCCACCGGTCCCACTGATCACCACGTGGTTCCATTGATTGTAGGCGGGAACCGTCGTCACAAGTTCCCCAAAAGGATACGCGGAGGAGGACGCATCCTGGTAGTAGGAGACAAGTCGGGTGACTGCGCTGTTGGTGTTAAACTGCAGGACGTATCGGTTGGATGAACCCGCCACGAATGTGGGATAAGGTGAATTCAACGAATCCGCCTTGACCCAAAGACTCAAAGTATAGTTAGTCTTCAAAATCTCGACTGGGACCGGCGCAGAAATGTAGTTCGTGAAACTGAAAAGATAAGCTTGGTTGGATACCCCATAGCGATTGGAGGAGGGAACCGCACCGACCACGGTTCCATGCCTGCCGTTGCCACTTTCGTCATTCGCATTCCCGTTGAAGGGATAATACGCCACCAGCCCGCGGTTGATCGCTGGTTGCACGGTTAAGGTCTGCGTAACACTCGTCGCCGGATTCCAATTACTATCCCCAGCTTGGTTGGCCGTGATGGTGGTATTTCCCTCGCCGATAATAGTGACCAGGCTCCCCAACACCGTGGCCACATTGGTGTTGGAAGATGTATAGGTCACCGTCAGCCCGCTGCCGGCCGTGGCGGTCAGATTAAATGCCGCATCCCCGACATAACTGATCGGTAAGGCCCCAAAGATGATATTTTGACTCCCCTTCGCCACGACCACGGTGTTGGTGATTGTTCCCCCGCTCGTGTAATTCGTTGCGTCCGTAGGAGTGAACGTTCCCACCAGCGTGTTCGTCCCAGCATTTAGCACTGACCCATTGGTCGGATTATAGCTCCAGTTCCCTGCCACCGTGCTGGTGGCATTGAGCTGGGTGGAAGATAGAGGGGCTGGGTAGGTCAGGCCGGCAGCCGGGCTCGGCGTCCAGGTCAGCACTGGGGTCGCCTTGTTGACAAAGAAGGCAAGATTCGTGCTGACGGGAAGGTAGTTGTTGGAAGCGTCCGGCCAGAAAGTCGCCGAATTAAAGTTGGTGCCCGCCGGGGGGGGTAGCTGAGCGATCAGTATCACAGCATTGGTATTGGTCGTTCCCCAGCGGAAGGCACCAGGCACGTTGGCGGAGCCCCCGGTGAGGATGGAACTGTCCACGTACTGCCCGTAGGTGATCGGCGAGGCCGTCGGCCAGTTGCTGATCACTGGAGTGCCTTTGGCAATCACAAAGGTCACCGACTGGTTGTTTGTGCCAACAAAATTACTAGCCGTTAGGGTAGAGGAGAAACTACCGGCGTTGGTCGGTGTGCCGGTAATCAGACCGTTGGTGCTGTTCGTCAATCCGGCGGGGAGATTCGTTCCACCAAACGTGATCGGCGTGCTCCCGCTGGCCGTCACCGTATTGCTGAAGACCACCCCCACCGTTCCGTTGAAGCTGTTGGTGGAAGTGAAGACTGGGGCCGAGCCCACCGTTAAAGTGGCCACACCGCTGGTCATGCTTCCATAAGTGCTGCTCACGACCACGCGGTAGGAACCCGCCTGGTTGGTCTGGAGATTGGTCAGCGAAAGGGTGGCCGAGGTTGCGTTGCTGATCGCCACCCCGTCCTTCTGCCACTGATAGGAAAGCCCGTTGGTCGTTCCGAGTCGGAGGAAGAAGTCATCCACCTCATAGGTCTGGGAACCGCCGGAAGCATAATTTAGGAATTGCAATCGTCGGGTAGCAACATTGCTGGCTTGAATCACCGTGCGCGGCTGGACCCAGCTTTGGCCGTTCCGGGACGAAGTGAGCAGAGGCAGTTGGCGATACTGAAAGTTGGCAGAATCCCCACCAACTCCGTCCCACATTTCAAAGGCATTGTCGTTGGGAGGATAGCTTCCTTTGACACGAATGGTGGCAAGATAACTTGCCGGTGCCGAAAGGTTCAGTTGTGTGGCGTAAGAGATACGCCCATACCCGTTGGATCCGGTGACCGAGGCAGAGTTACTCCCGCTGAATCCCCCTGAAACTCCGGCAATCGAACCGCCATTGGCGGACCAGCCACCAAGTCCTGTTTCAAATCCGCTGTTGGTGAGAAGATTCGCCCCCGGACTGAGCGCATTCACCGCCAGACTGTAGGACCCTCCCGGGAGGGCCGAGCCGCTGGTTGGTTGTGCGGCAATGACTGGGGCCCGACTGCCGGGATATTCGCTGGCATCGTTCGGATCGGTCTGGGCCACCGTCTCCTCGTTGTCGTTAACCCCGTCCCCGTCGGTGTCCGATTTCAGCGGATCGGTCGGATAACCATACTCCAGAAGATAGCCCGGGATGGTGACCGGATAACTGCCGTAGGTGGGAGTGGCAAACCAGTCATCCCAACCCTCCTTGTAGCGCAGATAATTCTGCCCTGTCCCCCCGTCCGGCTGGGTACTGGCCCAGTTGGTGTAGCTCCAGGCTTCTCCAGTCACCCAGCGCCAGGTGCCCTCGGTGGTTGCATCGCTCCCTCCCAACCAAAGATCCGTCAGGCCGGCGTTCGCCGCACCGCTGGCCCCCGCCCCAAACGTGGTCAGCAGGAACGAGGCCTCATTCGAACTGGTGATCGTGGCCAAATGTCCGCCCCTCACCTCGGCATCCGCCTTAGCCTGATCCCAAGAGAAGGCACCGGTCACCATCTGATATCTTCCATATCCCCGCTCGTAAGCATCGGTCAGGCCGTCGCCATCAGAATCAATGGTGCCGACTTCCTGCGAATAAAGCTGTGCAACCTCCGCATCAGTCAAGTCGCGGGAATAAACACGCAAGTTGTCAAAAGTGGCGGTAAGCCTTGCCGAAGATTGGCCGCCACCCCACCAATGCCGGGCCACGGCCGAGCGGTTATTATCAATCGGGAAAGGCGACAGGGAGGTAGCCAAAGACCCCAGTCGAACACCGTCCACATAAGCAACAATCGCGTTCGTGGTTTTCACCAAAACGAGATGCTTTTTGTGGGATGAGTAAGATGCCCAATCTGGGGGTGTCCAGTAGTATTGTGCCTGGGGCCACATCATGAAAATCAGACCCCCACGGTTTCTTTCAATGGCGAAATAAGTCTTACCCGAAAGAACCTCGCCAAAGGAAAAATAAGCCTCTCCATCTCCCTCCAAAAGGGTTTCATCCCTTACCCATAGACTGACCGTGGCCAAGTTACTAATGGATCCGGAAAAGTTGGGCAAAGCCACGTGTCCGCCCGAACCATAATAATAAGAATTATCCATAGTCACTTTGAGTTCTGAGCCACTTAGGAACTGGGTGTTCGATGCGGAATTTGTTGCATGTCTTCCATTCCCGCTCTCATCGTTGGCATTCCCGTTGAACGGATAGTAGGCCACCAACCCCCGGTTGATCGCCGGTTGCACCGTCAGGGTCTGCGTCACGCTCGGCGCGGCATTCCAATTACTATCCCCTGCTTGGTTGGCCGTGATCGTCGTCGTCCCCTCACCCACAATCGTCACCAAACTCCCCAGCACCGTGGCGACGTTGGGATTGGAAGAAGTATAGGTGACAGTCAGTCCGCTGCTCGCCGTGGCGGTCAGGTTGAACGCCGCATCCCCCACATACTTGATCGGCAGGGCCCCGAAGAGGATGTTGTTACTCCCCTTCGCCACCACCACCGTGTTGGTGATCGTCAGTCCGCTTGTGTAATTCGTTGGGTCGGTCGGCGTAAACGTGGCCACCAAGGTGTTCGTACCAGCGTTGAGCACTGTTCCATTCGTTGGGATGTAGCTGAACGTTCCCGCCACCGAACTGGTCGCATTCAGTTGAATCGAACTAAGAGGAGCGGCATAGGTAAGACCCGCTGCCGGACTCGGCGTCCAGGTCAGGACTGGGCTTGCCTTGTTGACCAACACCGTGTTGGTGATCGTCACGCTATTGTAATTGTTGGTATCCACCGGCGTGAAGTTCACCACCACTGTGTTCGTGCCCACGTTGAGCACCGTCCCGTTGGTCGGGCTATAGGTCATGGTTCCCGGCACGGAAGCCGATGCGTTGAGCTGGGTGGAAGAGAGGGGAGCCGGATAAATCAAGGCAACGAGCGGATTGGACCAAGTGATCACAGGCGTGGCCTTGTTGACTGTCAGGCTGACCGTGTTGCTTGCCGTGTTGTAATCGCCCGTAGCCAAAGGAGTGAACGTTACACCCTGAAGACCGGTCCCCGCGTTGGGTTTGTTGGTCGGAGTTGTCCACGTAAAGCTGCCTGTGGGATTGGCCACCCCACCGCTCAGGACCGAATTGCTCACCGCCTGTCCATAGGTGATCGCACTGGCCGTCGGCCAGCTGCTAATCACCGGCGTGCCCTTCGCAATCACAAAGGTCACCGACTGATTCGTTGTGCCAAAACTATTGCTGGCTGTCAGGGTGGACGCGCTCGTTCCGGCACTGGTGGGAGTTCCATACATCGAGCCGCTGGTATTGAGATTCAGCCAAGTGGGAATGCTGGAAGCACTGAAGGTAAGCGGCGTGCTTCCGGTGACGGTGAAGTTGTTTGTGAAATAAACCCCCACCGTGCCGGTAAAGGAGTTGGGGGAAGTGATCACGGGGGGGGAGCCCACGGTCAGCGAAGCCAAGCTGCTGGTCACGCTTCCATAAGTGCTGCTTACGACAACGCGGTAGGAGCCGGCCTGATTAGTTTGGAGATTGGTCAGCGAAAGGGTTGCTGAAGTCTGATTGGTTATCACCGCCCCGTCCTTTTGCCACTCGTAGGTCAGCCCATTGGTCGTGCAGGGGCGGAGCTCAAAATCATCCACAATGTAGGTCCCCCCCGTGGCAAAATAGTTCAGCAAGTTCAAGGACCGCGTCGATGTGGTTTTGGCCGAAAGCACCCACCGGTATTCGACCCAGTTGGTATTTGCCTCGGGTCGTCTCGTCCCGAGATTCACAATGTTGTAGTCTCCGGTGTAACCAGAACCACCAGTCATCAAATCGTATCCATCCTGTCCACTGAAACTGTTGTAGATTTTGGAGCTAATAAGATAGAGCGAGCCGGCCGGCCAGTTCAGGTCCGTAGAATAGCGAAGCCTCCCATATCCCCCTGAAATATCTTTATTGAGGACCGCCGCGGTGCTTCCGGAAAAGGCAAGATTGGTGGTGCTGATAGTTCCCCCGTATGTGGTCCAGTTTGTTAGGCCGGATTCAAAACTGCTGTTGGAAAGGATGTTGGTTCCGGGATTCAAAGCGGCCACAGAAAAGGAGACATTGGCTCCCGTGTTGGTAGTCAGCCCCACCGGTTGGTTGGTGATGACGGGGCCTGGCTCGAGAAAATTGCCTGTTGAACTGCCTGCCGGAGCCAGAATGTCGACATAATCCGCTCGCACGTCCCCCCCGGAGAATCCCACCTTGATGGTTTGACCCGCAAAGCGGGACAAATCGTATTCTTTTACCGTATAGGGGTCATCCTCCAGGTTGGAGGTCATCAGTAGATTTCTTCCGGAGTCGTAAACCACAAAACCACAGGACGAAATACCTTGGGGATTCCTGTAACGGGCCCGAGCTCGCCACCCCTCGCCGCAGACAAACGCCGGCGACAAAATGGTGACTCCATAGGTCCAGTCCTTGAGTTGGGCTTCCTTGCCATCCACCGCATCCGCGGCATTCAGGATGGGGACGCTGGTCACACCGCTGCCGCTGAACACTTCCCATTGCGTGAATGTACCCCCCGTAAAAGAGTTGTTCGTAAAGGACGGCAGGGCGTTGATCCAGTTGGTTCCGGATAGGTTTCGAGATGAGGAGTAACCGATATCGGCCCGGGATCCGTCGGGATCCTTCGGGGAAGCCGGGTCGCCGGCGTTGATCACCGGACTATTGGTCGCCGGATCAAAATTCCCGGCGGCAGCATTCACAAAGAGAGGAAAGTTGGTTAAGGCACTGGTGTAAACCGTGTTGGTGCCTTTGATGTCGACAAAAGAAAAACCAACGGGATTGGTCGAGTAAACAGCGGACGGCTCGTTGTAGGTGGTGGTACTATTCGCCGAGTTCCAGTAAGGGGCAGACAAAGTGTTATTGGACCAAACAACCAAATTGGTGGCGCGCATGCGATTGATGACGTAGCGGGTCCCCAGCCCGCTCAAGGAAGCTGAGGTATAAATAGAGTTGTTGACCAGGGTTGATCGGTCAATCTGCCCAGCAGCATTGATGATCCCGCCGCCCCCGCCTGCCAAGTTGGTCACCCATCCACCACAACCAATGTTGTTGCTTAGGATTAGGCAGTTTTTGAGCAATAGCTCCGTGTTGGTTGGAGCGCCTTCCGTGGTGGAAAATAAATAAGTATGGGAAGTGAGACGGGTAGCTTTCGTTTCATTTTCACGAAAGATGCAGTCATAAAAACACAAGGTGCCAGAATCCAATTTAATCAGGGAGTCAAAGGTCCAGTCCCCCCCAAACTCCATGTATCCGTTTCTAAAGGTGACGCCATGAAAAGTAATTTGTTTCGTAAAACCCCAATCTCCCGCGAGCGATCCTGTGATCACCTTGGCGCGACCTGCATCGACAATGGTTTGGCTGGGGCCGGATTCACTCCAAAACATCAGGGATTTATTTGTGATCAGGAGATTATTGTTGCCGGAACCCGAATAGGTTCCCGATTTTAAAAAAATCAGGTCACCGCTAGTGGAAACGTCGATCGCCTTTTGGATCGTGGCGTAGGGGTTGGTGGCCGTTCCGTTCCCGGTCGTATTATTGCCTGTTGTAGAAACCCAGTTTGTCGCAGCACGCGAGCTGTCTGGCCCGAAAAAAGCCACGAAACAAACCACTGCCAAAAACAGGGTTTGGATCGATTTTGTGCGGATTAGGATTCTGCCCAGTAACACCTTATCAGCATTTTGGAAGGGTCCCCCGCGTTTTCAAACGGTTTTATACCTCTAATCCGATTTACCCTAATTTATCCAAAAAGCAGTGTGCTTTTATATCACTGATTGACAATAATTTACATTCTAATTATAAAGCTGCGTCACTTTAGGGCTATAAATTTTACTAATAAGTTTTGATGGTCCGTTGTTTCCGCCCGAACCGCTCCCCATGCAGATGGGTAAAATCTCAACTTCTCACTTCATATCCTCTCCCCACTTCCCAAAATCCAAGACATCCCCCTGCACCGGAGGGATGAGATCAGTAACTCTTCGGGTACTTTTTCCCGGTCACATCCGAAAAAATAATCTTTTGGGATTCCACACTCTCCAGCACCAATCCCAGCGACCCCACCTTCTCCCCCAAGCCGATCGGCACTCCATCCACCAAGATCCTCGACTCCTTTCCCTGCAATCTCACTCCCTGCACCTGCAGCGAACGCAGGAAAATCTCCACCTGATCCGTCCTCTTTTTGTCCCGCTCCTGCGGCGTCTCCATCACCGCCTCCATCTCCGCCAACTCCACCTTCATCGGCTGCAGTCCCCCCGCCGGCACCTCCGCCACCGCCGGCCGGTCCACAGCCACAGCAGGGGCAACCCGTTTCTTCAACACCGGCTTCCTGACCGCAGGGCCGTCCCCCGGCTTCTTTGCCACAGGAGCCTGTGCCGTTTTCACCGCGGGCTTTTCCCCCTCCCCGGCTGCGGCCTTGGATGGAACCGCCTTTGCCTCCCGCGAGGCGGACGGGGCCGCCTTCTCTAATTTCAGGCGAGGGACAGACCCGGCAGGAGCGCTTTTCGCCACAACCGGCTTCGGCTTCTCCACCTCCTCCACCTGCGTCTCCTCCTCTCTGGCCTCCTCCACCTTCACCTCCTCCGTCTTTGAACTTCCATCCTCCGTCACCGCAGCAGCCGGGGTCGCAGGGGCCTCAGCCAACGCAACTTTTGTGTCCGGTTCCGGCTTTTTCTTCTCCTGCTTGGGCTCGGCAACCACGGCAGGCGGGGTCGCAGGGGCCTCAGCCGACGCAACTTTTGTGTCCGGTTCCGGCTTTTTCTTCTCCTGCTTGGGCCCGGCAACCACGGCAGGCGGGGTCGCAGGCGCGGCCGCGGGCTTTTCGCTCACCTCCGGCTGCCTGCCCGACATGATTTTCCAGGCCATCTCGGGCCCCGGCTTGAGGGATTTGATTCCCGCAAGCTCCTCCGCCTTCACGCACAACTCCTCCCAGTGCAAGATCAACCACACCGCGAACACACACCCCACCGCCACATAAAGAATCCAGCGCCACACCTTGGGCCTGCCCAGAGGGGGCTCGATGGGATAATTTTCCCTGCGGGAGAGACGCCCCTCCCTCAGGCGGAGTGCGTCGGTCAACAAACTCACAGCAGCGCCCCGACGTCCCGCCTCGCCCGCCTCGCATCCCCAAACTTCACCTTCCGGTCCTGCCGGACATAGGCCGACATCAGCGCCTTGTCGCACAAATGATTGATCAACCGCGGCATCCCCTCCGACCATCGGTGAATCGCCCTCCCTGCCAAGGCGGAAAAGCTGACCCTCTGCCCGCTCCCCCCCGCCACCGCCACCCGATGCCGGATATACGACATCGTCTCATCATACTTCAGCGGCGCCAACCGGCACTGCACCAAGATCCGGTGACGCAAAGGCAGCAGCTCGGGATCCTGCGCCAATCGCGTCTCAAACTCCGGCTGCGCAAAGAGCACCACCTGCACCAGCTTCGCATCCCGCGTCTCCAGATTCGTCAACAAACGCAACACCTCCAGGCTCTCGTTCGGCATCACCTGCGCCTCATCCACCAAAATCACCACATGCCGCCCCGCCGCATGCCGCTCCAGAATCACCCGCTGCACCTGCCACACCAGCCCCTCCCAAGACTCCACCACCTCCCCCAGATCGGTCAAAATGTGCGCCAGCAACTCCAGCTCCCCCAGCCGCGGGTTCAACACCAGCGCATGATCCACACTTTCCGGATCCAGCTCCCGGATGATCTGCCGGCAGATCGTCGTCTTTCCCGAACCCACCGGACCCGTCACCAGACACGTCCCCTTGAAATAGTTCAGGGAGTAACGGAGATGCCGCAACGCCTCGTCATGCACCGCACTGGGATACAAAAACTCCGGATCCGGACTGATCTGGAAGGGGGAGTGCTCCAACCCAAAAAACGACTCGTACATAAGGCTCCCAATCGACTCAATACTGGGCCACGGGCACGTCCCGTACAATTGTCGGGCAGATCAGAAATACCATTTCACGACGAATCTTACCATCTGCCATCCCTGTGAAAAGCGTCCCCATCAAGGGAATGTCTCCTAGGATCGGGATCTTTTTTCGGGTCTGCACAATCTGATCCTCAATAAATCCCCCCATCGCCACCGTATCCCGATCGTTCACCCTCACCACCGCCGAGGCCTGTTTTGCCGTGAGTTTGGGTGCGGTACTCTGTGCATTGGTAGTTCCAGAACTGCCTGGTGGAAAAGCTTCAACACCAGTCAAAACGGTAACGGAGGGCAGAATTTCCATTGTGATCTTTTCATTGTCCGAAATCTGCGGGGTGATTGAGAGCACTGTGCCCGTCTCAACACTGTTCACCTGCACATTGTTTCCCTGCGAGTTCCCCGACTGGCTCTGCAAAACATTCGACTGCTGCGTGAAGAAAGGATCGTCCTTCACCACCTTGATCACCGCGGCCTGATGATTTAACGACCTTACCCTGGGCTGGCTGGCTACCCGGACCAATCCTTGGTCCTCTACCGCACGAATCAATATATCCATTGTGGTGTTGGTGATAGCAAGGGAGGGTATCCCTGCTCCTAATCCGGGAAACACGGTCGTGGGGATTGCTCCAGGGGTGAGCAAAGCCGCCGCCGTTAAGGTCGTGTTGCCCACCTTTTTTACCACCTCATTCCAATTGATGGAGAATAAGCGGTCGTCCGTAAATGTCACATCCAGTACCCTTACATCCAGATCCACCTGCCGGTTCAGTCGGTTGGTAAGAATCGAGATATAGTTGGCCACGTTGTCCAAGTTCTTTTTTCGGTCGGTCACGAGAACCGTTCCTGCGAGCGAATTAACGGCTATTTTCCCTTGGGGCGAGACCATCGTCTTAAGCTGGGACTCCATGTCCTTCCACACATCCACCTCATCCGAACTGCCGATGGAAACCTTGCCGCTCGAACCAGATCCCCCTCCACCACCACCACCGCCCCCCCCTCCAACCCCACCCGCGGCCGCCGTGTTATTCCCAGACGAAAGATCCGTTTCAAAGGAGGTTTTGCCACCCCTCTTCAACCGCAAATAGTCCACCGTGAAAATTTTTGTCTCCATCCCCCGCACCCGGATCAGCCCGCCGTCCTCCTCCGCATACGCCCCCAACGACTCCAAAATCGCCTCCATCGCCTTGTCCAGCGACAACCCCCGGAAATCCACCGTCACCGTCCCGCTCACCTCCGGATCCGGCACAATGTTCAGCTGGTTCAGCCGCGCAAACAGCGCCAGCGCATCCACCACCGGCAACCCCTTCGCCGTGAAACTGTAGGTCGGCTCCTCGCTCGTTCCCGCCTGCCCCTGCCCCCTCCCCATCCGCAACATCTGCGCCAACGAACCCTTTTTCTTTCCCGGCTCCGGCTCGCTCGCCATCTTCGGCTGGATCATCACCAGATCAGGCGCGGGCTGCTTTCCCGGATCCATCCCCATCGCATGAAACTTTTCCCGCACAAAGGTCGTCAGCTCGTTCGCCTGCCACAGCGTCAGGGGAAAAACGGTCAACCGCCGCTCCGTGTCCGATCCAACCGTCGCCGATCCCGCACGGATCTGCACCGTGCCCCAGCCGGATTTTTTCTGTCTTCGCCAAGCCTCCACCTGCTGCAAAACATCCCCCTGCACCTCCGCAGGCATCACCAGATCCCACTCATAGTGGAACTCTGGCCCGGGAATATCCAGCCGGCCCACCCGGCTGGTGTGGATCGGCACATACGGGACCGCCCGGCCCGAGGCAGGCTCCTGTTTTTCCGCAGGCTCACGGGAGGCATCCGACAGCTTTTTCCACTGCCGATAATCGGGGTTCTGCGGGTTGATCACCATCAACTCCTGCAGCGCCTTGTCCTGCGCCGCCTCATCCCCCGAGGCCAGCGCTTGGAAATAAATCCTGCGTAAATCCTCCTCCAAAATCGCCTGATCTCCCCGCCCCTTTTTCCAACCCGGCCCTTTCGGACCGTTCAAAGACGTTTTGCTGTTGAGATAGTTCGTCCAGGCGGGAATCGTCCGGTCATCCACATCCGCGGCCCGCACCAGGCCACTCAGCATCCAGAGCAGCAGAAAGACGGATCTTGGAATGGTTCTCACTCAATTCGTTTCTACCGCCTTTTTCTGCTTTCCCATGAATGAATCTAGGATCTTCTGGGGAAAACCTTGCAACAACTTGGCAGGATCCATCGACTTCTGCATGTCCAACACCTTTTGAAGCTGCTCCTCCGGACTTCCCGCCGCAGGTTGACTCGCCTTCGCAGGCGCCGTCGCCACCTTGCCCGCTTGACTCCTCGCCCGCACCTCCCCCATCCGCAACACCCTCTCCCCCTCCTCATGACGCAACGTGACCGAATCCGGCGTGATCTTTTCCACCGTGAAAACCCCCCACCCATCCCCCTCCCTCACCATGCCATCCGTCAGGACCGCCACGTGGGTCTTCCCATCCATCCATACCGCCAACAATCCCGCCCCCTCCGGCACCTCCGGCACCCCCTTCCGCTCGACAGGCTTCTCCTCCACCCCCTTGGGGGGTTCCTGAAATAGCAGCCGCTGCTGGGCTTCATCCCCCCGCGCAAGAATCGGCGCGATCGAGCCCGGACCGCTTTGCGGGACGGCACGGAACAGCTTCTCCGCCCCGATCTGCAGCTCCGGCTCCTTCCCCCCCTCCCGCTTCAGCTCCCCGGTGAAAAAATTCCGGATCGGCTCCTTCCACCCCTGCGGGGTGAACGTAAAAATAAAGTACACGAGGATCCCGGCTCCCAGACCGCCCGAAACCCACGGATTGTTCAGCGGACTAGCCATCGGTCTTGATCCGGAAAAACTCCAGCTCCACCCTCGCCCGCATCTCCCCGTTGAAATTGTGATCCACCTCCAGCCGCCGGAACACATGGGGTGCGGGAATTCCTGAAATCTTCCGCAGCAGTCCCAGCAACCGCACCTGGTCGCTCTCCTCCAACTGGGCCGATATGGAGCGCGGACTCACCATCTCCACCCCCAGACCGATCCTGCGCAGTTCGGGCAGCTCCGGCGTCACCCCCTCCTCCGGGCGGGGTTTCAGCTCCCCCTGCCACCCCTCCTCCCTCATCCAACCCGCGATCTCCTCCATCACCCCCTGCATCTGCTCGTCCCTCTGCAGCAACCGCTTCTCCCAGGCCTTTCTCTCCACCTCGTTGTCCTGCCTCATGGTCTCGGTGTACTGGCTCAACGCTTTCTCCAGCGCGGCCTCCCTTTGGACCTGCAGGTTCCGCTCCCGCGCCGCCTGCGCACGGATCGGCCGGCTCTGCATCTCCCCCAACCCCAAAATCACCCCCGCCAAAACCACCATCCCCGCAGGCACCGCAGGCTGTGTGAACAGCCCGCCAAGGCGCCCCTTCCATTCCGCCATCGTCGCCATCCTACTGCACCTCCGCCGCCAGAAAAAAGCGCCCAGGCCCACGCAGATCGATCGGCACAGGCGCTGCCGCATTTTCCCGGCCCGTCCCACCGAGAATCCTCGCTTTCCACTCCGATTTTTCCAGTGCCGACACCAGCTGCCCCACCGGCTCCAACACCGGCTGATCCTCCCGCACCGTCCGGCCCGATAACTCGATCCGATACACGGGCGTCGCTGCCGTCCCCGCCGAGCGCTGCGGATTCAGCTCCACCCGCAGCTGGGTCAGCTGCAGCGCAGGCGGCAGCAGCTCCGGCAGGGTCCGCAGGAAAATTTCCGGCACGGGACGCACCGTCTCCTCCCGCAGGATCCGCACCAGCTCCATCTTTCGTCCAAAACTCACCAGCCCCGCCCTCTCCCGGTCCGCCTTCGCCACCAGAGCCTCCTGCTGCTCCCAGATTTTACGGATCTCCGCCGCCTTCATCCCCCTTTCCACAAATCTTCCCCCCGCCCACATCAGGGAGAATGCCAGCACCCCCAGGGCGCTCATTCCCGCCAGATACTTCCAGCGCCGGACCTGCGTCCGCATCGCAATCTGCCGCGGCACCACATTGTCCGGCTGCCTGGCCCGCGCCTGGAACAGCTGCCGCAGATAGATCAGCGGGCTCACCGCGGGCCCCGCCGCAATCGTCAGATCCTCCGCCCCCTGCACCGCCACCATCAGCGAACCCGCCATCGCCCCGGAGAAAAACACCCGCCTCACCTTGTATCCCAGCCTCTGCTCCGCATACAGGGCCAGCCGCCGCAGCTCCCGCAACACCTCCGCCGCCCCGCGATTCTCCGCCCCCGGCAACGTCCGGTAAAAAAGGATCGCCCCGTCCGATCGTCCCACCACCTGGAGCAGCCCGTTCTCCGCCTCCGCCGCCACAAGCACCACCTCCTCCTTCGGAGTCCCCACCCCCTGCAGGATCGGCTGCAGCGCCAACGCCGCGGGAAACAGCCCCGCCAGCTGGTACCCCCGCGTCGCCAGGGCCACATCCACCGCCCTCACCCAGGCCGCAGGGGCAACCTGCAGAAGATAACGGCTCAGCCCCGCCCCCACGCTTCCCGAAATCGTGGTCGCACCCATAAAGACCGGCTCCGCAAAAACCGCCGCCTTCTCCGCCCGCTTCTGCAGGAGCTTCGTCGCGATCGCAGGAGTGGCCGGCGGAATCTCCTCCACCAACGGAAGGATTAATGGGGAATCGGTCCCCAGGTAAACCTCACCCGCAGGTGCCTGCGCCTTGGTCAACGCCTCCACCAGCGCCTGCGGAAACTCCTCCCTCGACCATCCCGCCTGCGGATCCACGGTAACCCGCGGCGCACCGCTCGAACCCGTCCCCACCCGCAACACCCCCTGAATCCATGTCACCGCAATCGCCATGGGGAAAAGCTAAACCCAAAAACCGCACCTTGAAGCGTTTTCGATCCACTTATTCGTCCCAAATCAGAACATAATTCTAAAATATCCGTGCTCAATAAATGCACACGACCCGTTAAGCACAACGGCCCCTCTCCTGCTGAACCCTCCAATCCAAAATCCAAAATCCGAAATTCTTAATCCTCCACCCCGACCCGCGTCGGGGCTTCACCCCTTAATCCCTTCCCGCATAGCGGGCTCCGACCGACGGAGGGCCACCCTCCCACCTCCTACCAACCAAGAATCGTTCCCACGATCCGCTATTTCGTCTCTGCTAGACCCTCCAAGGCCTGGGCCAGCTGCCCGAGCGCGCGGGAAAAGTCCGCCAGCCGGCCAAACACCTCCAACGCCTGCTCCGCGCTATACACATGGGCCATCCGGTTGCGGGCCTCCAGCATCTCCAACCAGCGCGTCTCGTCGCGGATCCATTTCTGGGCCATCGCCTCCCGCAGCGCCGCCCGCGGGGAGCGCACCTCCGTCAACCCCAGCTCCTCCGCCTTCGCCTTGCACGCCTTCCAGCCCAGTTCAAACGCCAGTTCGAAATACTGGATCGCCCCCGCCCGCTCCAGCTCGGAAGGGTCTTTCTTTCGCATCGCCGCGGCCAGCTTGTCGCAGGCCGCGCGGTAATCGCGCACCAGTGTTTCCGGTCTCATCCCAGCCGGACCGCCCCGCGCAGGCACGCTTCGCGAAAGCCGGCCTGCACCCGCCGCAGGTCCACCCAATCCAGTTTGGCCAGCGTGGGCAGCGCATCCCCCATCTCCTCCAGGCGGGTCATCACCCCGGCGGGCAGCGGGACCGGGCCGTCCACCCCCAGATCGTAGTCCGAATCGGCGCCGCCCCCTGCGGCCCGGGATCCAAAAAGATAAAGCCCGTATCCCTCCGGAAGGATTTTTCGGGCCCCGTCCACCAGCCGCTGCATCCAAGAGTTCACTTTTCTTTTTTATACCTGCGGCTTCCTAAAATCAAAAATTAAACACCCCAAATACCCATCCCATCTGCGTCCCTCAGCCTTCGAATCCCCCCCCCCCGCGCATCGCGCTCCGAGCGACGGAGGGCCGTCCCTCAATCCACCCGGGTCCAAGAGCCGTTGAAGTATTCAAATTTACTATCTGCATTGATTTGAACGTTCAGAATTGGAGCCGCTGGCATGACTGCACCCGAGGCATAAAGAGCCAAGTTGGTCCCCTTTAAAACATAAAAGGTTTGGATGTTTCCAACAGTGGGCATCTGCTGCCCTGTCAATCCTGCAATCGTCCACCAAGGCGGTTGTTCAATAGCCATATCAAAGGTCGCTGGCGCAGTTAGCACAGTGGCAGCAGCAGCATTAGCTGCAGCTTCAGCTGCAGCTGTGGCTACAGCTGCAGCGCTGCTTGTAGGGCTCATTTTCATCGTAGCTGCTGCATTAGTCGCTGCATTAACAGCCTTTGCGGCTGCAGCACCGACTGGATCTGCATCAGCCAAAGCTTGGGCAGTACTATAGGTTGCAAAGGCAGAGTCTTTAGCTTGCTCGGCCAAAGCAGCAGCTTGCGCAGCTTGATCTGCAGCAGCGTCTTTCAGTGGATCTTTTGGATCAGCAGTATCAGCATCCGCTTGCTTCGCTGAAGCTATCGATTTTTTACTTTCTGCATCCTTGTTGGCCTCTTCGTAAGCATCATAGGCAATGTTGGCAGCCAACTGTTTTTCATTTGGAACCGCAGAGGAAACTTTGCCGTTAATATTTGCACCCTCCACAGCAACAAGTGCATCTGCCGCATTTGCGGCTGACAATGCGGAAGCATATGGTCCGCTGAGTAGGGAGTTTTGAATAATATTTTTTACATTAGTTGAAGCGATTTTTAAATCAGGAGGCGAAATCGTCCCAATTAAAGTAGTCGCTATAACTCCTGTTCTGGGAATCAAGGATTTTGAGCCGACGGCAACGCCTGTGGAAGCCGTGGGGACATTAAATCCTACTACTCCTGCCAGAGAGGCATTTGGCGCTTGAAAATTAAATGAAAAGCCTGACGCAGTTCCCTGATAAACTGTTCCAGGATTAAAACCGCTTCCTGAGGAGGTAGTTTGACCCCCTGTGGGTATAGGAAAATCGGTTAGCGTCACGGCACAAAATAAACTGCGCACGTCGATTGCCTTTACATGCAAGAATTCACCTCTTCTTTCGTTTCCAGCTCCAAAAACTGAACTCGGTGCTGGAATGTATCCCAAAGTAGCATCAAAAGCCTTAGTCCAATCAGCAATATCAGCTGCAGGAATTACACCCGTCGAAAGAGGCACTCCGTTCTTGGAACTGCTAAGAATATAAATGATCAGGTTGGCACCGACAGCGGGGACCGGCCTTCCCGTGGCTGGCTGGGTAAAAGTTCCTCCGAGATAAGTCGTAAGATCATCGCTAAGAATAATTCGTCTAGGATTATTGTCAGGCGCATTATTGTTAGGTAACGCGTTTGCAAGGGCATTCGCGCCAAGGGACGTATAATTCTGGGCAATATCAGTCCAAGATCCTGAGGTGCCGTTTGCAAGCGTCGGATTCGGAAATTGGCCACGCTTCTTTATCCCCTCCACCAGCGCCCTGGCGATTTCCTGAAGATTGGCATCTTCGTTTTCAGTCCTCGCACTTTCGATTTTGCTGATCATGCTGGGCAACGTTACTGCCGCCAAAATCCCAATGATCGCCATCACGCCGATCAGCTCGATCAGGGTGAACCCGGCACGCTTGCGCTTCGTGGAAGGGAGCAGGTGGAAGGCGCGAGGCCTCTTTCCACTTTCCACCTCCCACTTTGCACTCATGTCCGCTTTTCCACTTTCGCCTTGCGCTTTGGTGAGTTTCTTCATTTCGGCACCTTCATCATCTCGGTCAGCGGCAGGATGATCGACAGCGCCACCACCGCCACGATCCCGATCAGCATGAACGTGATCAGCGGCTGCAGGATCCCGAACACCCGCTTGATCGCCCGCGGGATGACGTCGTTGTAGTAGTCGGTCACGTTCTGCAGCGACTCCGCCAGCTGTCCCGTGTTCTCCCCCGTCTGCACCATCTGCAGCACCAGCGGCGGAAACACGTCCGTCTCCTTCATCGTCTCGGCAATCTTCCGCCCGCTGGCCACCCCGTCGTGCACCCGCCCCAGCGCCGCCGCCAGCTTCCGGTTCCCGATCAGGTCCCGGCTCAGCGCCAGGGATTCCAAAATCAGCATTCCCGACCGGTACATCGTCGCCAGGTTCTGCCCGAAGCGGGAGATGCAGATCATCAGGTTCAGCGGGCCGAAAATCGGGATCCTCAGCTTCATCCCGTCCATCCATACGGCCACCGCGGGAAAACGGCGGGGCACCTCGTGCGCCAGGACGAGAATCAGCAGGATGGTGCAGACGATCGGGATGATGTTGCCGACAAAGAAGTCCGACGCGCCCAGCACGAACCTCGTCAACGCGGGCAGCGGGATCTTCATGTCCTTCAGAACCTTGGCGAAACTGGGCACGACGAAGGTAAACATCCCCACGATGAAGATCGCCACCGTCACCAGCAGCACGATCGGGTAGGTGGTGGCCTGCTTGATCTCCCCCGCCATCTTGTCCAGCCAGTTCAGGTAGGCCCGCAGCTCCTCGCACACCTGTGGCAGGGTGCCGGTCTTGTCCGCCACACGGATCAGGCAGATCACCACGTCGGGAAAAACCCCGGGAAACTGCGCCATCGCCTCCTGCAGGTTCGTGCCGCCCTGGATCTGCACCGCCAGGTTGCGCACCACCGTCTGCAGGTTGCCGGGCCGCATCCCGTCCGCCACCAGCTCCAGCGCCTGCAAGATCGGAACCCCCGCCTTCAACAGGGTGCCCATCTGGAAGAAAAAGTCGGCCACATCCCTCCGCGGGGCCTTCTCCTTTCCGGTCGTCCGCCGCAGATTTTTCATGCGGTTGGGGCGGCCCACCTCTTTCACCTCCACCAGCTCCAACCGCTCCCTCGCCAGCTGGTTGCCCAACGCCTCCTCGCTGGCCGCCTCCCCCCGTCCCGTGACGATCTTCCCGTCGGGCCGGATCGCTGTGTATGCCAGGGTTGCCACTGTTCCTTCTCCCCCTTAGCCGACGTTGGTCACCCGGTAGACCTCTTCCAGAGTGGTCAATCCCTGGGTGCACTTGCGCAAACCGTCCTGGAACATCGTCACGAAGCCCTTGTCCCGCGCGATCTGCAGGAGCTTCACCGGATCGTTCGATTCGGTGATCACCTGGTGGTAATCCTGATCCAGCATCAGGAACTCCACGATGCCCACCCGCCCGCGGTAGCCCGAACCGTTGCACCGTTCGCACCCGCCCGGTTTCCACAGCTCCCGGGGGCAATCGGCCGGCACGGGGATCGTCAGGTTTTCCAGAATGCTCTCCGCGTTCGGGTGGGGTTGGCGGCAGGCGGGGCAGAGCAATCGCACCAACCGCTGGCTCAGCACCCCCAGAAGACAGGCCGGCAGGAGATAGGATGGAACACCCAGATCCACCAGCCGCGGGATGGCCCCCAAAGCATCGTTCGTGTGCAGGGTGGAGAGCACCAGATGCCCCGTCAACGCGGCCCTCACCATCAGCTCCGCCGTCTCCTGATCCCGCGTCTCTCCCACCAGGATGATGTCCGGGTCCTGCCGCAAAAGGGTCCGCAGGCCCGAGGCAAAGGTCAGCCCGATCTTTTCATTCACCTGCGTCTGGCGGACGAGCGGCAGGTTGAACTCCACCGGATCCTCCAGGGTGAAGATCGATCGTTCGCTGGCGGGCAGCTTGCTGAGGGCGGCGTAGAGCGTCGTCGTCTTGCCGGAACCGGTCGGCCCGGTGACCAGGATCACCCCGTTGGGGCGGTTCAGCAGGCCGAGGAACTTTGTCTGCATCTCGTCATCAAAGCCCAGGCTGACGAGCTCCAGCTGGAGGCTGGAGCGGTCCAGCAACCGGAGCACGAGGGACTCCCCGAACGCGGTGGGCAGGGAGGAGAAGCGGAAATCGACGGGCCGCGATCCCGCGTCGAAGTTGTAGCGGCCGGCCTGCGGCAGGCGGGTCTCGGTGATGTCCATGCCCCCGAGAATTTTGATACGCGCCGTGAGGGCGTTCTGGATCTCCTTGGGCACCAGCAGGCCCTCGTTCAGGAGACCGTCCTTGCGGGCGCGGATCCGCAGGATGCGCTCCTCCGGCTGGATATGGATATCGCTCACCCCGTGGGAGATGGCGTGCAGGAGGAGCTCGTCCACCAGCCGGACCATCGGGGCGTCCGTCTCGGAGGTGGCGGCGAGGGCGGCGGCGTCCATGGAAAGAATTTCGTCCACCGTCTTTTCCAGCAGACCCGCCTGGATGTAGTGGCGGTTGATCGCCTCCCGCACATCCCCCTCCGTGGAGGTGACAAAACGGACGGCGCGGCGCAGATGTTGCTCGATCGCGTCCCCGTGGGTGACGTCCAGCGCATTGCCCAGAGCCACCACCACCGTGCCGTCCTCCTCCACCCGCAGGGGCAGGGCGAGGTGACGCAGGGCGAGCTCCCGCGGGATCAGATCGAGGATATCGGCGGAAACGATCAGCTTGCGGATGTCGGCCGCCTCCGTTCCGGAACGCTGGGCGATGTAGGAGGCCACCACCCGGGGATCCACAAACTGCAGGTCGCGAAGGCTCTCCGCCAGCGTCATCCGTTTCCGTCGGGCTTCCCTCTCCGCCAGATCCACCTGGGCCGTGGTGGCGTGGCCCCACACAACCAGCCACTCCCCCAAACTGATCCGCTTGGCGGAAAAACGCAGCGGATCCTCCGCGGGATCCACCCCGTTCACCAGTCCTTGGGCATCGACGACCAGTTCCATGGAATTAAGATAATCCTAGAGGATTCTCATCCGCCAAGCAAAAGGGGCGGTCCCTGCGGACCGCCCCTCTTGGTTGCATCTAAATTGCTTCCTCGATTTAGTCGTTGGAAATGTAAATGGACAGATCGTATAGGCCCGAAACGGAGCCCGCCTTCACGCGACAGTTGCCGCGGGTCAAGGCCTCAGAGTTTTGAGCCGTGATTCCTGCAGGAGGGGTGCCATTTACAGCTGCATTCAGGATTACCTGATCCCCAAAAGCACCATCAAAAGGTCCATCCATTTTGGCCTTGATGGAGGCAGCCTCCTGTGTGGGCACATCGGTAAGCCGCAGGAAAGCCACGTTAAAGGGGACATCACGACGTTGAGTGATTGAAAACACATTGTTTGCACTCACGGTAACCGCCATGATGCATGGGAACTTGTTCCCTGCGACATTTCGGACATCTGGAACACCAGTTGTGGGGGTGGTTGCCGTGCGCGTTGCGCCCGCTATCCGTAATCCAAAAGGTGCGTCAAGCGGTTGGATTAACCCTTGTGCCGCCAAAACATCTGAAAGATTCGCGACCGCCTGGCTCACAACAGTGCCTGCCTGATCGCTGTATGTGCTGCCATCAGGTTGCCTTGGATCAACTGCACCATCAACTGGAAGTCTTTGATACTTTTGTACGAGCCGATCAGTTGCACTTTTCCAGTTGCCCATATTTTGAGCAAGCTGGGTCACACGGCCTTCCCGGATCCCATCGATCACCCGGGGGGCGACGACAGCACCGAGAATTCCAACAATGGCCATCACGCCGATGATTTCCACCAGTGTGAAGGCTCCGTTTGATTTACGATTGAGTTTAGGTTTCATATCACCACAATGACATGTCCTAAAAAAAACGCAACTGTCTAATTAGGAATAGTTTCGAGCGGTCATATTTCAGTGACCAATGGTCTAAATCCAATGATGAACGGCTTTATTCGTGGAAAGGAATAAAGGTCAGGTAGAAAGCCCCCTCCACCCCGACCGGCGTCTGGGCTTAATTCCTTAAACCCTCCAGAGCTCAGCGAGCCTGTCGAGACTGAGCGACGGAGGGCCACCTTAATCCCCGCGTCAGCACCCCGACCGGCGTCGGGGCTTCACCCCCTCACCGGCTGACCTT
>Ga0214917_10001245_pt1 | contig 32967 bp, 26 predicted proteins | sample LL_1208_BB_MetaG_FD_177983 | JGI IMG/M metagenome (GOLD analysis project Ga0214917, IMG submission 177983) | Freshwater microbial communities from Lake Lanier, Atlanta, Georgia, United States - LL_1208_BB | ecosystem: Environmental > Aquatic > Freshwater > Lake | place: USA: Georgia | collected... | reverse complement strand
ATACGCATGTACAGTTCTTGAGTCAAGGGTGTCGCGGTGGGCGCGCCGGATGGCGTTTGCGATAGGCTGACGCAGGTGTGCGGTGGATCGGGCCACGGAACCTGTCGGGAATGGAGGGGTGCGATGCAGATCGAGGGACGAACAGGGTGCGGTGCGGCTAGGACGCAGACGGTCGCCCGCATCGCCGCCTGGGGGCTGTTCGCTGCCGGCCTCGCAGCCACTGGCCTGGCTGACGAGGGGATGTGGCTGTTCAGTCACCCGCCGCTCGAGCGGCTGCAACGTGATCACGCCGCCGCGGTCGGCGCTGCCCGGATCACGCCGGAATGGCTGCAGCACCTGCAGCAGTCGGCGGTGCGGTTCAACTCGGGCGGCTCGGGATCGTTCGTGTCGGCCGACGGCCTCGTGCTCACCAACCATCACGTCGGCGCCGACAGCCTGCAGAAGCTGGGGGATGCCGAGCACAACTACGCCCGCGACGGTTTCCTGGCCGCCAGCCGGGCCGCCGAGCTCAAGTGCCACGATCTGGAGCTCAACGTGCTCGTGTCGGTCGAGGACGTCACCGCACGCGTGCAGGCCGCCGTCCCGCCGGCGGTCGATCCGCAGGCCGCGTTCGCCGCCCGCCGGCGGGTGCTGGCGGAGATCGAGAAGGAGTCGCTCGCCGCCACCGGGCTGCGGAGCGACGTGGTCACGCTCCATCAGGGCGGGCTCTACCACCTCTACCGTTCCAAGCGGTACACCGACGTCCGGCTCGTGTTCGCGCCCGAGCAGCAGATCGCCTTCTTCGGCGGTGACGCCGACAACTTCGAATACCCGCGGTACGACCTCGATATCTGCCTCTTCCGCGCCTACGAGGACGGCCGGCCGGCCCGCGTGCCCCATCACCTCACGTGGAGCCGTCGGCCCGTGGCCGCGGGAGACCTGGTGTTCGTCGCCGGCCATCCGGGGCACACCGATCGCGGCAGCACGGTCTGCGAGCTCGTGGCGATGCGCGACCGACAGCTCCCCTTTTCGCTGTCGATGCTCAACCGGCTCGAGGTGATGCTCGACGCCTATTCCGACGAGGGTCCGGAGGAGCGGCGGCAGGCGATGGGCGATCTGTTCGGGGTGCAGAACACCCGCAAGGCGCGGGCGGGAATCCTCGCGGGGCTGCTCGATCCCCGCTGCCTCGCACGGAAACGCGAGACGGAGCAGGCGCTGCGACGACTGGTCGCCGAGCGAGCGACGGGGAGCGGCACCCGGCCGTCGCCGTTCGAGCGGATCGAGCAGGCGGAGCGGGAGATCGCCGCGGTGGCCGTGCGGCACGCCCTGCTCGAGGGGGCCGGCGGATTCAACAGCCAGTACTTCGGCACGGCGCGGACGCTCCTGCGGGCCGCGGCGGAGGCGTCGAAGCCCAGCGGCGACCGGCTGCGGGAGTACCGCGACTCCAACCGCGAGTCGCTGGAACTCGCCCTGTTCTCCGACGAGCCGGTCTACGATGCCTTCGAGACGGTGAAGCTCGCCGATTCCCTGACCTTCCTGGCGACGACGCTCGGCGTCGATGATCCCCTGGTGCAGCGGGTGCTGGCCGGGAAGCCGCCCCGCGAACGGGCGGCGGAACTGGTCGCCGGCACCGGCCTGGGAAAGCGGGGCGGGGCCGACGCCGCCCGTGCTGACACCCGGCGCAGCCTCTCCGACGGCGGTCTCGCCGCCATCGACGCCTCGCCGGACCCGATGCTCGCGCTGGCGCGCGTGGTGGACGAGGAGTCGCGGGCCGTGCGGAAGGTGGTGGAGGCGGCGATCGAGGTGAAGCGGCAGGCGCACGCCGAGATCGCCCAGGCCGTCTTCGCGAGCGGCGGCGACGGGGTCTATCCGGATGCCACCTTCACGCTGCGGCTGGCCTACGGCACGGTGCGGGGGTACGAGGAGGCGGGCCGGCAGGTGCCGGCGATCACGACCTACGCGGGGCTGTTCGCGCGGGCGACGGACCAGGGACAGGTGCCGCCGTTCGACCTGCCTCCGCGCTGGCAGGCACTGCGTCCGACGCTGGAACGCGACCCGGCCTTCCTGCGCACGCCGCTCAACTTCGTGTCCACGGCCGACATCATCGGGGGCAACTCGGGCAGCCCGGTCGTGAACACGGCGGGCGAACTCGTCGGCCTGATCTTCGACGGCAACATCCAGTCGCTCGTGCTCGACATCGCCTACGATGACACGCAGGCCCGGGCGGTGTCGGTGGACGCCACCGGGATCATTGCCGCCCTGCGGTCGGTCTATGCGGCCGATCGGCTCGTGGACGAACTGCTCGGCGACGCTGCGGCGGCCCGCGCGGACGCCCCGCCGGCGTGGCGGTCGCTCTTCGATGGCCAGACGCTCGGCCAGTGGCGGCCGACCGCCTTCGGAGGCGAGGGCGAGGTGACGGTGACCGACGGCGCCATCCGCATCGGCATGGGGGCCGACCTGAGCGGCATCACGTGGACCGGCGAGCCGCCGCGGCAGTCGTACGAACTGGCCCTGGAGGCCCAGCGGGCCGAGGGCAACGACTTCTTCTGCGGGCTGACGTTCCCGGTCGGCGACGATCCCTGCAGCTTCATCGTCGGCGGCTGGGGGGGCGGCGTCGTGGGCCTGTCGAGCATCGACGGCGAGGACGCCGCCCGGAATGCGACCACCAGCGTGAGGGCGTTCAAGGGCGGCACGTGGTATGCGATCCGCGTGCGGGTCACGCCGGAGCGGATCGTCTGCTTCATCGACGACGAGCAGGTCGTGGACCAGCCTCTCGAGGGCCGGCGGGTGTCGATCCGCGACGAGGTGGCGGCGTCGCGGCCGTTGGGCATCGCGACGTACGCGACGACGGCGCTGGTGCGGAACGTCCGCTGGCGGCCGCTGCCCGCCGACGCGGCCGGTCGGTCGCCCGACGAAAGGCGGTGATGCCGTGAGCGAAGAACCGCCAGGCCGTCCCGCCGACGACAAGCTGCGGCAGCGCATCGCGGAGGAGGCCGCCCGCATGGTGGCCGCCGGGGGCGACTCCACGCGATCCCGGTTCCGGGCCGCCCGTCGTGTCGCCCGGGGATTCGTCCCGGAGGAACAGCTGCCCAGCCACGACGCGATCCGGCGGGAGGTCAGCCGGTCACGCGATCCGTCGGCCGGCCTGGCCCACCTCGCCGGCGACCGCTTCGACCGGATCGCCGAGCTGGTACGGGTGCTCGAGACGGTGAGGCAGGATCCGGTCAAGCACCCGGAGGGCGACGTGCTCGAGCACACGCTGCAGGTCTTCGATCGGGTGCACGACGAGCGGCCCTTCGACGAGGAGCTGCTCACCGCGGCGCTCGTCCACGAGGTCGGGCGGGCGATCGACCGTTCCGATCCCGTGACGGCGGGCGTGGCGGCGCTGGGCGACCTGATCACGCCGCGGACCCGCTGGCTCGTGGAATCGCTTTCCGTCGCGATCGCGCACGGCGACCGCACGCTCGGCGCACGGGCCCGCCAGCGGCTCGAGTCGCACCCCGACTTCCTCGATGCGGTGCTGCTGGCGGAGTGCGACCGCAGGGCATGCGTCCGGGGGTACGACGCCGTGTCGCTCGACGAGGCGATCGCGATCCTCCGCCGGCTGGCGGCGGACGACGAGGCCGACGACGGGGCCGGGACACCGCCGGGCGTCTGAGACACAGGGGAGCCCGCGGCGGCCGCGTGGGCCTACCGCAGCACCGATCAGGTCTGCAGGAGATCAGGGCTGCAGGGGATCAGGGCTGCAGGCCGCCAGGCCGGTCGCTGCCGCCCGGCCCCTGGGGAAACAGCGCCTTGGCGGCAGCGTCCTGAAATCGCCGGCGGACATCGCTGCCGTCGCTGTTGGGGAAGTTCGACCGCTGCACGAAGAGGAGATAGGTGACGCCGCGGACGGGATCGATCCAGGCCTGCGTGCCCCACGCGCCGCCGTGGCCGAAGGTGCCGGGCGAGAGCATGGAGGCCACGCCGGCATGCGGCATTTTGAGCACGCATGTGCCCAGGCCCCACCCGTAGTGCCCGCCGAGGCCGCCGGCGGCCTCCGACTGGAAGAAGCCGGTGGGCATGTCGCCGGTCTGGACCGTCGAGACCGCCTGCATCCCGCGTTCGCCCAGGTAGCGACGGCCATCGAGGGTGCCGCCGGCCAGCAGCATCCGGCAGAACCGCAGGTAGTCGCGGGGCGTGGAGAACAGGCCGCCGTTGCCCTGGGGCGGGAGGCTCCGCTGCCCGTATTCGGCGCGGGGCGGGGCCGGTTCCAGCCGCCCGGTGTCGAGGTTTCGGGCATAGCCGGTCGCCAGCCGCTGCCGCTGGTCCTCCGACGGCGCGAACGTCGTATCGACCATGCCCAGCGGCGTGAACAGCCGCTCGCCGAGGAAGACGTCGAACCGGCGGCCGCTGACCACCTCCACGATCCGGCCGGCCAGGTTGATGCCCGACTGCGTGTAGGCCCAGCGGGCCCCGGGCTCGTTCTTCATCGGGGCTGCCAGCCACACCGGGACGAGATCGGCCAGTTCGCCGGCCTGCCGCGTCGCCTGGGGGGATGCCTCGCCGAGCCCGGAGGTGTGCGTGAGGATCTGCCGGATGGTGAGCCGGGCCGGCCGGCCGGCCGGCGTGGAGAGCCCCTGGAACTCCGGGATGAAGCGTTCGACAGGATCGTCGATCCCGATCCGACCCTCGTCGATGAGCATCGCGACGGCCACCCCGGTGACGGGCTTGGTCATCGAGGCGATCCAGAACAGCGTCTCGGCCGTCATCGGACGAGCCGAGGCGACGTCCGCCATGCCGGTGCACTCGAGGTGCCGCAGGCCGTCGCGGTCGGCGACGACGGTCACGGCACCGGCGATCTCCCCGGCCTGCACCAGCTGGTTCATGACGTCACCGATGCCGGGCAGTTGCGGCGGAGCCATGGCGGGGGAGGCGGTCGGCTCGGCGGCCATCGTCGTCACCGGGAAGGGCAGTGTCAGCGTGAGCGCGGCGGCTGCGGCGAGGAACGTGTCACGGCGAGAGTGTCCGGGCATGTGATGGGTGTGGCTGTTCATGTGGGTGGCGGCGTGCCGTCGAGCGCGGCGCGGACGGCCTCGCGGGCCTCACGCCAGCGGGACTTGACCGTGCGTTCGGAGCAGTCGAGGAGCGTGGCGATCGTCTTCTGGTCGGCGCCAAGATACCAGACGAGGTGGAAGATCTCCCGCTGCTCGTCGGGCAGGCTGCCGATCGCCTCGTGGAACTGGCTCCAGCGGTCGATCCCGGTTTCCTCCGCCGGGCAGAGATCGACGTACCGGTCGCCCGCCGAATGATCCGGCGCCGCGGGGGCGACGTTGGTGCCATGGTTGGCCGCGTAGGACGCGGGGCCGGCGTGACGGCGCGCCAGATCGACGAGTTCCCGATGGAGCTGAGTCGCCGCCAGCGCCATCACCGAACGCGGGGAGTCGTGCTGCATGGCACCGAGCGCACGGTGCAGCCGCATGGCCGCATTCTGAAAGACGTCGTCGGTGTCCTCCCACCGTCGCACCCGTGGATAACGGCCGAGCATCCGGTGGGCAAGGTCGTGCAGCCGGCCGCTGCACAGTTCGATGATCCGGTCCCGGGCCGAGAGATCCCCCCGGCAGAGCCGTTCCAGGCACTCCGCCAGCGGCCTCGAGAGCGACTCGTCAGGTTCGGCCGTATCCATCTGGGACCCGCACATGCCTGATGCAGAGGGGGGCATCGACCGGCCCTAAGGAAGATACCAAAGACCACGACCGATTGCTGCGGACGGATGCGGTCCGATTCAACCCCCGTTTTGCCCCTGCGGGAACCAGCTCACGCCATAGCTGGTAGAGCCCCGTCCCGAACTGCGAATCTGGACGGACGCAGGGCGACCGTAGTCTCCTTCCGGCCCGTACATGCGTTCCGGAGGATGCGTAACCCGCCTGTCTGTGCCCACGAGACTGTTTTGAGGGAAAGAATCCTGTGAGCAGGCGAACGGTCGGTTGCAACGGCGGTCGTGACGGGGATGGCCAAAAGCTCCAGAGCGTCCCGAGGGCGCAGGGCGACCTGGGTGTGCAGGGTGACCAGAATGTGCAGGGTGACCAGAATGTGCAGGTGATCCGCCGACTCGACCGCGATCTTCAACACGCCGTCGCGGCCCACCGGGTGCTGCGTCTCTCGTCTCGAGAGACCGATCCGGTGACGATCATCCTCGCCGCTCAGATCCAGCTTCGCCGCTGGCGACGGATGGACACTCGTATGGGCTCGACCGGGCGGTCGATGGGGGACTCGACGGGGGACTCGACAGAGGGCTCAAACGGTGTGCGTCAACGGATCAGCGAGATCGTGGCGGCCCGAGACGAGTTGATGGGCCGCGCCGTCCAGCGGCCGCTTCAGACGGCGGCACCCGCGCGGTTCGACGCGGCCGAAGCCACTGCAGTTGGCTGATCCGTGGAACAGCCGTTGGGACGCCGTGTGTGAACATGCCCTCGGCTCATCGACCACATCCCGATACGGTATGACCGCAGGCGTATGGCTCGACCCGTCCCATCGGGCCGCTTTCCGGACCCACCCGCATCCCGGACGTTGGCAGGTGACCCATCCGGCACCTTGACCGGACGGTCCGATGACTTCGGATTCGGTGGTGGGCGGTGCGTCGATCTGTCCGCCGGCACCGACCTGGGCGGAGTCACGATCCTCCGGCTCCTCGGCGAGGGGGGCATGGGCCGCGTCTACCTCGCCCGACAGCACGTGCCCGAGCGGCTGGTGGCGGTGAAGGTGCTGCGGGATGGACTGGCGTCGGGCGGAGTGCTGAAGCGGTTCGAGCAGGAAGCGCAGCTTCTCGCCATGCTGCGGCATCCCCGGATCGCTCAGGTGCACACCGCGGGCACCTGGAATGACGGCATCGGCCCCGTGCCGTTCTTCGTCATGGAACTGGTCGAGCAGGCGTTGCCGATCGATCGGTTCGTCAGGGATCGCGGGCTTTCCGTCCGCCAGCGGCTGGAGCTGTTCCACGGAGTGGCCGGGGCCGTCGCCCACGGCCACCGCCAGGGGATCGTCCATCGCGATCTGAAGCCGGGCAACGTGCTCGTGGGGGCGGATGGCGAGCCGAAGGTGATCGACTTCGGGGTGGCCCGATCCACCGACGCCGACCTGCATCTCACGACGCTGCACACCGCCGCCGGTCAGCTGGTCGGCACGCTCCGCTACATGAGCCCGGAGCAGTTCGACGCCGACGTGGCCCGCATCGACCAGCGGACCGACGTCTACTCGCTCGGGCTCGTGCTCCACGAGCTGCTCGTCGGCGCGCTGCCCTACGACCTGCGGGGGGCATCGCTCGTCGCGGCAGCACACATCATCCGCGAGCAGCCCTCGCGGGCCTCCGCGACGCTGCCGCGGGCGCTGGCCAGCGAGCCGGGGCTGACCGTCGTCGAGGCCAGACAGCTCGGGGCGATCGTGGAGAAGTGCCTGGAGAAGCGTCCGGCCGACCGCTACGCATCGGCCGACGACCTGCACGGGGACGTCGGCCGGTGGCTGGAGGGCCTTCCGGTGCTGGCGCGACCGGCGACGCTCCGCGAGCGATCGCTGCGGCTGGTCCGCAGGCACCGGCTGGCGGCGGCGCTGACGATGGTCGCGATCGGTGTCGGTGTCGCCGCGATCGCCTTCTCGATCCAGGCCCGCGGCCAGGCCCGGATCGCCGCACGATTCGAGGCGGCCGAACGTGAGGAGTCGTACTACGCCACGGTGCACCGCGCGGCCGCCGCCGCCGACCGCGGCAATGTTCCCTTGGCCGGGGAACTGCTCGATCGGGCCCGGGCCACCGCCAACGCGGTGGCTGGCCTGCCGATCGAGCTCGAATGCCTGGCGGCCCGCCTCGACGACTCGGTGTCCACGCTGCGTGGCGGCGAGGCGGTCATGCGCGCGGTCGCCGCGTCGCCGGCCGGCGACTGGATCGCCGCGGGTGATGACGCGGGAACGATCCGGCTGTGGCCGATCACGGCGGATGGGGGGGTCGGCATCGAGCGACGGTGGCAGGGCCACGCCGCAGCAGTGTGGTCGGCCGTGGGTGCAGCGGACGGCCGTCACCTGCTCACCACCGCCGGGGATGGCACCGCGGTGGTGTGGGATGCCGCCGCCGGCACGGTGGTGCGATCGCTCGAGCGGCACCCGGCCGCGGTCTACGGCGGTGCCATCTCCGTGGATGGTGCCAGCGTGGCCACCGCCGGCGGAGACGGCCGCGTGCGACTGTGGCGTGTCGCCGACGGCGTTCTCGTTCGCGAACTCGTGCCGGCGTGGGATGAAGCCGCCCGTGATCGGAACGTCTATGCGGTGTCGTTTCTGGCCACGGGTGAGCGGCTGGCGGCAGCCTGCGGGGACGGTGTCGTGCGGCAGTGGGAGGTCGCCACGGGTGAGCCGCTCGCCGAGCTCCGGGGGCATGGACGGCGGGTGCTCGCCGTCCGCTGCGCGGCCGACGGCCGCAGGATCGCCGCGGCCGCCGAAGATGGCACCGCGCGGCTGTGGGATGCCGCGACCGGCGTCTGCACCGCGGTGCTCCGGCACCCCCTGCGTGTGAACGCGGTCGCCTGGGACGCCGACGGATCGCGGCTGGTGACGGTGACGGCCGACGCGGTCGTGCGCTGCTGGGATGCCGCGTCCGGCCTCCTCGAACGCCGGCTCCATGGCCACCGCGCTGCGGTCTGGTCGGTGGCCGGCCTGGGCGACGGCCGGTTCGTCACGGCAGGCGCCGACGTCACGACACGGCTGTGGGACGTCTCCGGGCGAGCCGATGCGGTGCTCCGCACCGGCGGTGCCGGCGGGTCGGGCGTACGCGGAGTCGCCTGCTCGCCCGATGGTCGGCTCGTGGCGACGGCCACCGCGTCCGGAAGACTCCTGCTCTGGGACGCGGCGACCTGCCGCGTGTCCGCGGAAGTTCCGGCCGGGCGAAGCCGCGTGAACGCCGTGGAGTTCTCCCCCGGTGGTGATTTCGTGGCGACCGCCTGTGGCGACGGCTCGGTGGGCATCGCGGCCGTGACCGGGAGCGGCGAAGGCCGCCAGGTGCGGCCGCATGCCGGGGCCGCGTTCGCCGTGCGGTTTTCCGCGGATGGTCGCCGGATCGCCAGCGCCGGCGCCGACCGGCAGGCGTCGGGCCCGGAGCGGGGCACGGTGTGCGTGCATGAGGTCTGCGTCGGGAAGGCGGGCGTCGCCGGTCCGCCGTCGCTCACGCTGCCCCATCCGGCGCGGGCCTACGGCGTGGCCTGGTCTGCGGACGGCCGCCGCCTGGTCAGCGGCTGTGCCGACGGCGTGCTGCGGGAGTGGGATGCCACCGACGGCAGGCTGATCGGCTCGCACGCAGGGCACACGGCGGACGTGAACTGGGTGACGTTTTCGGGCGATGGCCGTCGGCTGGCGACCTGCTCGTCCGACGGCACGGTGCGGCTCTGGAGCCCGGCCGAGGGCTGGCGGAGCCTGCCGCTGTCCGGTCCGGTCGGCCAGGTGTGGGAGGTGGCGTTTACACCGGACGGCAGCCGGGTCGCCGGAGCGGGAGCCGACGGCAGCCTCCACCTCTGGCATACCGCGAGCGGCCGGCACCTGCTGGCGTTGGCCGGTCACGAGGGCCCCATCTGGGGTGTGGCCGTCACGGCGGATGGACGCTCGATCGTCACCGGCTCCGACGACGGCACGGCCCGCTTCTGGGGCGTGACGCCGGCCGAGGTGTCGCGGCGTCGGCGGTCGGCGGGCGACCGCGACTGACCGCTGCAGGGGCCCCGTCGCATCGTCCGACGCCCGCCCGCCGCCCCCGTCACCGGGGCCCGGGTGGGCGTCTCCCTCGGCCCGCGCCGCTCAGCGGAGGCCAAGCTCCCGACAGACGTTCTCGGTGACCGTCCGCACGAGCTGCTCGTAGTCGATGCCCGCGGGGAGCTGGCTCCCGGCCGTGGAGCCCCGTCGGGTGCCGTCGGCCGTCGTCTCGGGATGGGCGGCAAAGGCGCGGCGGGCCACTCCCACCTCGTCCCACGTCGACCGGAACACGGCGTTGTCGCAGATGTCGCGGTCGTTCATGCCCAGATCGAGACGCGCGTCGGAGTAGCCCCACTTCTGCTTGAGGTCGAGCAGGGCCCGCGTCTCCCGGCCCGTGAGGTAGACCACGCGGCCGAGGCCCTTGGCCAGCATGAGGATGCGGCAGTAGGCGTCCACGATCTCCGTCCACCAGTAGGCCTTCTCCACCGTTTCGCCGAAGCTCACCGTGCCGTGGTTCGCCAGCAGGATCACGTTCGACTGCTTCACCACCGGCCGGATCGTGTCGGCGAACGTCTGGCTGCCGGGCGTCTCGTACCGCGAGATGGGGATGTCTCCGAGAAACACCTCGACCTCCGGGAGCACCGCCTGCGGAATCGGCTCGCGGGCCACGGCGAATGCGGTGGCATGCGGCGGATGGCAGTGCACGACGCTGTTGACGTCGGGCCGCTCCTTCATGATCGTGAGGTGCAGGAGGATCTCGCTGGACCGCTTCTTCTTGCCGGCGAGCTGATTGCCCTCCATGTCCACGATGCACAGGTCGGCCGGGGTCATGAACCCCTTGGACATCATCGTCGGGGTGCAGAGCACCTTGTCGGGGCCGAGCCGGTAGGAGATGTTCCCGTCGTTGCCGGCCGCGAAGCCCTTGTTGTAGATGCGGCGACCGATGTCGCAGATCTCGTCCTTGAGCGAGGCGAGCGACTTCGTCTGGGAGGCTTTCTTCGCGGGGGTCTTCGCGGTCTTCTTGGCCATGGCGGCACGGGGCTCCTGGGAATTGGACTGGGAGGGTTGACTGGGTGGGACGCGGATCGTTCGGCGGAGGGCCGGGGGGCGGAGTGAGCGGGGCCGGCTCCGGCGACGGTTGGCGATCCCGACATCGGATCGGCGACATCTTAGGCTGGACGGGCATCGGGCGGCGAGGGCGGCGTCCGGCCGTCGCCGCGGCCGGACGGGTCGATGGCCTCGGGCCGGGCGACGAAGGTCAGGCCGCTCCCAGTCCCTCCATCCGCCGCCAGGCGCTCACCTGTCCGAGGTGCAGCATCATGTGACCACCGCAGTAGAACGTCTGCACCGAGCCGAGCGTGGGAAAGAGTTCCGTCATCCGTCCGCCGGCGGGATTGGCCTGTTCGAACACCCCGTCCGGGGCCGATCGCAGGGCGCCGGTCAGCATCCGGTGCCCCTCGAAGAAGAAGTCGGTGATCTGTTCCATGGGCGGGTAGAGGTCGCCGTCCTCGTCGTCGCGGCACGTGGCGTCCTTGGAAAACAAGAGTTCGAAGTGCTCGGGCAGCCCGGGGGCCGGGTGGCCGATCTGCTGGAGCATCTTCGGAGCGTAGAGGCTCAGGTGGCCGTAGACGAAGGCCGGATGGTTCGAGTCGATCACGGTGCCTCCGACCGCCGCCAGGCGGGCGAAGCGGGCGGCCGGCACGCCCACGAGCAGGCGTTCCGCGTAGCCGACCGAGCGTTGCAGCGTGTCGCCGATGATGTTTCCCAGGGTGCGTGCCATCGCGAGACTCCGGTGAGGGTGGGGATCGTGCGGCGCTCCCGGCGGCCGGGCGGGCCGGGCGGCAGTCTAGCAGTCGCCGGTCGCCGTCGGGACCAGATCGCCGGCCGCGATGCGGTTGATCACTTCGGGCAGCGCGTCGCACTCGGCCTCGAAGACCCGCGCCGCGAGCGTTTCCGGCGTGTCGAGCGGCCGCACCGGCACGGCCTGCTGCAGGAGGATGCGGCCGTGGTCGTACTCCTGATCGACGAGGTGAACCGTGCAGCCGGAGACCGTGCAGCCCCGGGCGATCACGGCCCGGTGCACGTGCATGCCGTGGAAGCCCTTGCCGCCGAAGGCGGGCAGGAGCGACGGGTGGATGTTGATCACCCGGCCCGCGAACTCGGCAGGGACCTCGACGAGGTGCAGGAAACCCGCCATCACGACGAGGTCGGGAACGGCGGCGCCACAGGCGGAGAAGACGTCCCGGCTCCACGCGGAGAACGGCCGGCCCTGCGGTGGCAGGATCGACACCGGGATCCCGGCCCGTTCCGCGATCTCCACGCCCCGCACGCCGGCCCGGCTCGACACCACCACGGCGACATCGGCGGCCAGCCCGCCCCGCGCCCGGCGTTCGAGCAGGTTTTCCAGCGTCCTCCCGGAGCCGGAGAGGAGCACCGCCAGCCGCAGCGGCTTCGCCGGAGTCGCTGGCCGGGAGGGTCCGCTCACGCGACACCCCCGCCGCCGGAGGCCACGCGGCGGATCGCCACGACCAGCGGGAAACCGTCCACGTCGATCGTCTCCGCCACGGCCCCCTCGAGCGTGCCGAACGCGGCCGAATGGGCGAGCGTCTCGGAGGCCACGTACCCGAGATGACGCTCGATCGCCTCCCGCAGTTCCGTGGCGTCGGTCTCGAACCGCAGTTCGATCCGCTCGGTGAACTCCAGGTCGAGCGCCTTCCGCTGCGACTGCACCGCGTGCACGACCTCGCGGACGAGCCCCTCCGCCACGAGGTCGGGGGTCAACTGGCTGGCCACCACGACGACGGCACGCGGCCCCTCCGCGGCCGCCCAGCCCTCACGGGCGGTCGTGCGGACGAGCACGTCGTCGGGCTCGATCACCACCTCGCCGCCGCCGCCCAGCGGAATCGCCGCCCGGCCGTCGCGATGGAGCGTCGTCAGCAGCGCCGCCGCGTCCGCCTGCGTGATCGCGGCCCGCGCGCGTGGCAGGTCCTTCCCCAGCCGCGGTCCGAGCCGCTTGAGGTCGGGCATCACCGTTCGCGTGATGTAGCGATCGGGATCGCGGCAAAGTTCGAACTGCTTCACGTTGAGCTCGTCGCAGACGAGGTCGGCGTGCGCCTCGAGCCAGGCGGCGTCGGCGGCGGAACGCCCGGCGTCGCGATCGGCGGCCGCGGCGAGGATCACCTCCACCTTGGCCAGCGGCTGCCGGACCTTCAGCTTCTCGGTCGCGCGGGCCGCCCGCCCCAGCGACGACACGTCGCGCACGATCGCCATCCGCCGCACGAGGTCGCGATCGACCAGCGCGTCGTCCCCCTGCGGATACGAGGTGAGGTGCACGCTCTCCGGCACGCCGGCGCCGAAGGGGGCGACGGCGAGATTCCGCCAGATGGCCTCGCTCACGAACGGGACGAACGGCGCGGCCAGACGGGAGATCGTCAGCAGCGTTTCGTAGAGCGTCCAGTAGGCGTCGAGCTTGGCGGGGTCGCCGTCCGGGCCGGTGTCGGCACGGCCGGCGGCCCAGAAGCGATCGCGGCTGCGGCGGACGAACCAGTTGCTCACCGCATCGACCAGCTGCGACAGCTGGCCGGCCGCGGTGAAGTGGTCGTAGCGGTCCATCCGCTCGACCATCGCGGCGGCGGTGGCATGGAGTTCCGAGAGCATCCAGCGGTCGAGTTCGCCACGGTCGGCGAGCGGGCGGCAGCCCAGGGCCCGGGCCAGGTCGGCGTGCTCGAGCCCGCCCGGGCTCGCGAGCAGGGCCGCCGGGTCGAATCCGTCGATGCGGGCGTAGATCACGAAGAAGCTGTAGACGTTCCAGAGCCGCAGCAGGAACTCCGGCACACTCTCGCGGATGGCCCGCTCGCTGTAGCGGATGCTCGTCCACGGCGGCTGTCCGGCCAGGAAGAACCAGCGCAGCGCGTCGGCGCCGTAGCGGTCGAAGATCTCGGACGGCTCGCGGTAGTTCCGCTTGCTCTTGCTCATCTTCTGGCCGTCCTCGCCCAGCATGTGGCCGAGGACGATGCAGGTGCGGAAGGGGTGCGGATAGGGCCGCCGCGACTCGCCGAACAGGAGCGTGCTGATGGCCAACTGGCTGTAGAACCAGCCCCGCGTCTGGTCGATCGCCTCGGAGATGAAGTCGGCGGGGAACTGCCGCTCGAAGGCGTCGGCGTCGCGGTGCGGCCAGCCCCACTGGGCGAACGGCATCGCGCCGGAGTCGAACCAGCAGTCGATCACCTCGGGAACGCGCCGCATCCTCGCCCCGGCGGCGAAGGGCGATTCGTACGTGACCGCGTCGATGTAGGGCTTGTGCACGCGGAGGTCGTCCGACAGCCCGGGATCGGCGGCCTTCGCCCGCTCGAACACGTCCGTTCCCTGCACGCCGGGCTTCGAGAGAAGCGCCGCGTACGACGGCACCGCCTCCGCCCGGCCGGTCGCGGTGCACTTCCAGATCGGCAGCGGCGTGCCCCAGTACCGCTCCCGCGACAGCGCCCAATCGACGTTGCTTTCCAGGAAGTTGCCGAAGCGGCCGTCCTTGATGTGATCCGGCAGCCAGTCGATCCGCGCGTTGTTGGCGAGCATCTCGCGGCGGAACTGGCTGGTGCGGATGAACCAGCTCTGCCGCGGGTACTGGATGAGCGGGTCGTTGTCGGCCCGCCAGCAGAACGGGTAGTCGTGGACGTACTGCTCCTGATGCACGAGCAGCCGTCGCGAACGCAGGTCGCGGGCGATGTCCCGATCGCAGTCCTTGACGAAGCGGCCGCTGCCCATCGGGAAGGCGTCGGTGAACGTGCCGTCGGGAGCGACGCAGTTGACGAGCGTCGGTCCGGAGCCGGCGACGAACCGGGACTGCTCGGCCGCCAGCACGGTGTAGTCCACCTCGCCGAAGGCGGGCGCCACGTGGACCACGCCCGTGCCCGAATCGGTGGTCACGAAGTCGGCCGCCACGACCCGCCAGGCGACCGGCTCGCTGCCGCCGGCCGGCTCGACGAGCGGGGCGGTGGGGCAGGGGCCGGTTCCGCGGAAGGTGTCGAATGGCGGCAGGTAGGAGCGGCCCACGAGCGCTGCGCCCGGAAACCGGTCGACGACGTCGAAGCGGCGTTTGAGTTTGTCGGCGAGCGTCGGGGCCAACGCCTCCGCGACGACGTACTCTTCGGCGTCGGCCGGCGGGCCGCCGGCCTCCGGAGCCGCCTCGCGCACCGCGACGTATTCGAGGTCGGCCCGCACCGCCGCGAACTGGTTGGAGGGCAGCGTCCAGGGCGTCGTCGTCCAGGCGACGAGGCTGCGGCCGGTCGCGCGGCCCGCGTCGTCGAGGAGCGGCAGCGCCACGTACACGCTCGGATCGGCCACCTCGCGGTAGCCCTGGCCGACCTCGCCGCTGGAGAGCGCGGTGCCGCCCTGTGCCCACCACCAGACGATCTTGTGCCCCTCGTAGAGCAGCCCGCGGTCGAACAGTTCGGCCAGCGCCCACCACACGCTTTCCACGTAGCTCTGATGGTAGGTGACGTAGGCGTCGGAGAGGTCGATCCAGAAGCCGATCCGCTCCGTGAGCGTCTCCCACTCCTTCATGTACCGCCACACCGACTCCTGGCAGCGGTGGATGAAGGGCTCGACGCCGTAGGCCTCGATCTCCGCCTTGGAGTGGATGCCGAGTTCCTTGCAGACCTCCACCTCCACCGGCAGGCCGTGCGTGTCCCAGCCGGCCTTCCGCTCGCAGTACTCTCCCCGCATCGTGCGGTAGCGCGGGTAGAGATCCTTGATCGTCCGCGTCAGGCAGTGGCCCGGGTGCGGGAGGCCGTTGGCGGTCGGCGGCCCCTCGAAGAACACGAACCGCCGGCTGCCGCGGCGCTGCTCCAGCGATTTCCGGTAGATGCCGGCGTCGCGCCAGAAGCGGGCGATCGAGGCCTCGATGGCCGGGAAGTCGGGCTTGCCGCGGACGGGTTCGAACATGGCGGGACGCAACTAGCCCAGTTCGCTGACGGTCGTGGTGATGATGGCCCGGAGTTTGGGTTCGGACGCCCGCGCGACGGCGAGGATCTTCTCGACCGTCGCGACCTCGAGGTGGTCGGGCAGGCACATGTCGGTGATCACCGACAGGCCCAGCACCCTGAGGCCGGCGTGCACGGCCACGATGACCTCCGGCACCGTCGACATGCCGACCACGTCGGCGCCGATCGTGCGGAGGAAGCGGTACTCCGCCCGGGTTTCCAGGTTCGGGCCGGTCACGGCCACGTAGACCCCGCGGTGGGCGATGAAGTTTTCCCGGCGTGCCACCGACAGCGCCCGGTCGATCAGGGCCGGCGTGTAGGGGGCGCTCATGTCGGGAAAGCGGGGCCCGAGCCGCTCGTCGTTGATGCCGACCAGCGGGTTGTCGTTCATCAGGTTGATGTGGTCGTCGATCACCATGATGTCGCCGGTGCGGAACTGCGGATTGAGGCCGCCGCAGGCGTTCGTGACGATCAGCAGGCCGGCCCCCAGACGCGAGAGCACGCGGACGGGAAAGGTGATCTGGGCGAGCGAATAGCCTTCGTAGGCGTGCATCCTCCCTTCCATGACCACCACGGGCCGGCCGGCCAGGAACCCGCACACGAGCTGCCCCGCGTGCCCGTGGGCCGTGGACCGGGCGAAGTGGGGGATCGACTCGTAGGGGATCGTCACCGCGTCGGTGAGCGCGGCCGCGGCGGCACCCAGCCCGCTGCCGAGGATCAGGCCCGCTGCCGGGGCGTGCGGCCAGCGGGCGGCGATCGTCGCGCACGCCTCGGTGATCTTGTCGAATTGATCGAGCATGCGTGCTCCTGGGAACCCGAGGGCCGACGCGGGCGGGGGCGTTATTCCTGTCCGAGCAGTTCGCGGAACTCGGGGTGTTCGCGGAGCGAGTCGAGATCCGGATCGACTTCCAGGTGGGCGAGGTCGTCGTAGCCCAGCAGGATCGCCCGGGAGAGCGCGTCGATCGCCTCGTCGGGTCGTCCGGCCCGGGCCAGCGAACAGGCGAGATTGTAGCGGGCCAGGAAGTCGTCGGGCAGCAGATCGACGAGGTGACGGTCGAGTTCCACCGCCCGCGCGACCAGGCCCTTCTGCGAGACGAGTTCGGCCAGCACCCTCAGCACCTCGACCGCATCCGCGTTGCGGGCCAGGAGACCCTCGAAGAAGTCGATGTCGAAATCGAGTTGGGAGAGGTCGCCGAACCAGTCGCCGACCGCGTGCGGGTGCCGCCCGGGGCCCGGGGCACCGCCATCGTGATCTCCGGAGATGTCGCGGCCGGCCATCGTGTGCTCGTGAGCGGGCGGGAAGGGCGTGGCCGGCGCGCGGCCGGCGTGATCACCGAGGGCATGGTCGCCGGGGGCATGGATCGAGCACGACCGTCGGGCCGTCACGGCGTCGGCCGCGGGGACCGGCCGCCGTCACTTCTTCTTTCCGCCCCCCTTGCCAGGGGGCGGCGGCTCCGGGGCGGCGTCGTCGGGATGATCCCAGTCGGGGTCGTTTTCCTCTTCCTCGAAGTCGTCGTCGAACTCGTCGTCGAAGTCGTCGAAGCTCGACTCCTCGTCGGCGGTGGGCTGGGCCACCGCGAGGTCCTCCTCGTCTCCGAGATCCTCATCGTCGTCGTCGGGGTCGTCCACGCACTCGATCGTCGGCCGGCCGGGCGACCGGCGCCACGCGGCGGGGGTCCCCGGGGGCGAAATTGTCATGGCGACGGCGGCGCAGCCGGCGATGCTCGGGGCGGACGGTTCGAGGAGGCCGGAGGGCAGCGGGGCGATCAGCATGGGCGGAGACGCTCGGGGGCGGGGAGTGGACTGGAGGACCGTGACGATCGGGCGGACCGGGCGGGCGGCACCGAGAGAAAAGCCTTTCCCCGCGGCCGCGTCAAGACGACGGCCGCCCGGCCCAAACTATACGCGTTTCCGCGGGGCCGGACGATCAGGTGTGGTAGTCGGCGTTGAGCCGGACGTACTCGGCCGTGAGGTCGCTGGAATAGAACCGGATCGAGCCCGGGCCCGTGCCGAAATCGAGTTCGATGAGCGTTTCCCGCGAGGCCTGGATGGAGGCGGACACGGCCGCCCCGTCGAACGCCACCGGCGAGCCGTCCTGGAACAGGAGCGTGCCGTTGAGACGCAGCACCAGCCGGGCGGGATCGAAGTCTACCCCGGCATAGCCGGCGGCCGACACGATACGGCCCCAGTTGGGGTCGGCGCCGCAGATGGCGGTCTTGACCAATGGGCTGTCGGCGACGCTTCGGGCCAGCCGTCGGGCATCGTCGCGGGAACGGCAGCCCCGCACCTCGATCCGCAGCACGTGCGTCGCCCCCTCCCCGTCGTCGGCGATCTCCCGGGCCAGCGACTCGCAGGCCTCCAGCAGCGCCCGGCCGAAGGCGTCCAGGCCGGCGGCCGCCAGCGGCGGGCCGCCGGCGGCCCCGTTGGCGAGGAGCAGCACGGTGTCGTTGGTGCTCGTGTGGCCGTCCACGCTGACGCAATTGAACGTCTGGTCGGCGACGTCGCGCAGCAGCCGCTGGGCGTCGTCGGCACGCACCGGGGCGTCGGTGAGGACGATCCCGAGCATCGTCGCCATCCGCGGTCCGATCATCGCCGCACCCTTGGCCATGCCGAACAGGGTGTACGTGCGGCCGCCGGCGGTGAACGACGACCCGGACAGCTTCGGCCGCGTGTCGGTCGTCATCATCCCGCGGGCGGCCGTCACGGCGGCGTCGGCGTCGTGGCCGAGGCGTCCGGCGACGGTACGGATGCCGGCCCGGATCTTCTCCAGCGGCAGGAACTCGCCGATGATGCCGGTGGAGAGCACCAGCGCCGCCGAGGCATCCACCCCCACCGCCTCGGCCGCCGCGGCGGCCATCGCCCGCGCGTCGTCGAGGCCGCGGCTGCCGGTGCAGGCGTTGGCGTTGCCGGAGTTGATGGCGATCACGCGGAAGCCGTCACCGGGCGTACGGCTGCGGTCGAACGCCACGGGGGCGGCGCACACGAGGTTGGTGGTGTAGACGCCCGCGGCCGTGGCGGCGACGTCCGAGACGACGAGCGAGATGTCCTCGCGGGTGGGGTTCCGCTTCAGCCCGGCATGGGTGCCGGCGGCGCGGAAGCCCTGCGGAAGCGGCGGGATCGGCAGGCGGACCGGTGTTTCGGCGATGGCCATGGGATGACTCGTGGCTGGGTGCGGCTCTGGTCCGGGCCGCCCGGATCAGAGCAGCCCCGTGGTTTCCGGGTAGCCGTGAAGGACGTTGAAGTTCTGGACCGCGGCTCCCGCGGCACCCTTGACGAGGTTGTCCTCGCAGCTGATGAGCAGGACGCGGCCGCGCACGACGCGGGCGGTGACGTCGAGAAAGTTCGTGCCCACGGTGTCCTTGGTGGCGGGCAGGTGGTCGACGACGCGCACGAACCGTTCGCCGGCGTAGGCATCTTTCAGGATCCGCATCACGTCGGCCTCGGCGATCGTCCGCCGGGGCCGGACGTAGATCGTGGACAGGATGCCGCGGTCCATCGGCGCGAGCTGGGGGGTGAAGATCACCTCCGGGCGGATGCCGGTGGCGCGGGCGACGATCTGCTCGATCTCGGGCGTGTGCCGGTGGCGGCCGACGTTGTAGGCCGACATGCTCTCGTTGCACTCGGGGAAGTGCGTCATCAGCTTCGGGGAGCGGCCCGCACCGCTGACGCCGCTCTTGGAGTCCACGATGATGTCGCCCGTCTCGAACAGGCCGCTCTTGACCAGCGGGGCCAGCGGCACGATGGCGGAGGTGGCGTAGCAGCCGGGGTTCGCCACGAGCCGTGCACCGGCGATCCGGTCGCGAAACAGTTCCGGCAGCCCGTAGACCGTGGCGCCGAGACGGCCGGCGTCGGGATGCTCGTGCCCGTACCACTCGAGGTAGGTGGCGGCGTCGTCGAGCCGGTAGTCGGCGCTGAAGTCGATCACTCGCGTGCCGGCCGCCAGCACGCGGGGGATGATCTCCGCGCTCGCGCAGTGCGGCAGGCAGCTGAACACGCACTCGGCCCGGCGTCCCACCACCTCCGGGGGCAGGTCCTCCAGCGGGAGGTCGAGCCGGCCGACGAGGCTGGGATGGACGGCCGAGATCGGCGTGCCCCCCTCCTGCCGGCTGGTGACGGCGACGATCTCCGCGTGCGGGTGCCGCAGCAGGAGCTTGATCGCCTCGAGGGCCGTGTAGCCGGTGGCGCCGAGAACCGCGACTGTTGTCATCGAGTGGACCGTGGGGATTGAGGGGCAGTTTTATACCGGGCCGCGCGAAAATCCTCCACCGCGGGCCGGGAACGCCGGCGCGGCGCGACGCCGCCAGGCCCGGGCGGGGGCCGCGTCAGCCTGCCGGCGGCCGGTCGATCAACTGCCGTTCGATCAGCCGGATCAGCCAGCCGGCGACCGCCCGCTTCGTACCCCGGCGCTCCCCCACGCGGACGTGCCGGGCGTCGTAGACGGCCACGCCAGTCGAGGTCGATTCGAGGGCCGAGAGGTCGTTGACGACGATCAGATCGCACCGCTTGGCATCGATTTTATCGCAGGCCCGCCGGGGGTCGGCGGCCGGTTCGAGCGCGAAGGCCACGAACCAGGGACGCGCCGATCCGCCGGCGGACCGGCGGGCCCGGGAGGCGAGCGTCGCGATCACGTCCTGGGAGGGTCGCAGCCTGAGCGTGAGCGGGCCGTCGCCGCGGGGGATCTTTCCGGCGACGGCGCGGCCGGGGGAGAAGTCGCACGGGGCGGCCGCGGCGATCACGCCGTCCGCCGTCGGGAGCTGCGCGAGCGCCGCCGCCAGCATCTCGGCGGTCGTCAGGACCGGGATCACGGTGGCGCGGCCGGGATAACGCACCCCCACCGGTCCGCTCACGATCGTCACCTCGTGGCCGCGGGAGAGCGCCGCCCGCGCCAGGCTCGCCGCCATGCGGCCGCTGGAGGCGTTGGTCAGGTACCGCACCGCGTCGATGTAGGCCCGCGTGGGGCCGGCCGTGAGCAGGATGCGTGCCATGTCGTGGGCGGTCTCCCCGGGCCCGCTGGTCGGGCGGTCCGCTCAGTGCGGCCGGCCGGCGGCCAGCACCGTCCGGATCGCCGCGACGATGCGCTCCGGATCGGCCATCCTCCCGACCCCTTCCCGGCGGCAGGAGAGCCAGCCGGTGCCGGGCTCGACCACGTGGACGCCATCGGCGGCGAGTTGCCGGACGTTTCGCTGCACCGCGGGCTTGGCCCACATCGCCGCATTCATGGCCGGTGCCATCAGCACCGGGCACTCCACGCACAGCAGGAGCGTCGTGAGCAGGTCGTCCGCGGCGCCGCCGGCGGCCTTGGAGAGGAGGTCGGCCGAGGCCGGGGCGACGACCAGGAGGTCGGCACGGGCCGCCAGTTCGATATGCGCGCCCAGCGGGTGCGCGGCCTGATCGAAGCTGCGGGACGCGACCGGACGGCCGGTGAGAGCGGCGAACGTGGCGGCTCCGACGAACCGCCTGGCATTGCGGGTGAGGACCGCGGTCACGCCGGCACCCTGCTGCACGAGCAGGCTCGTGAGCGCGGCCGCCTTGTAGGCCGCGATGCCTCCGGTGACGCCGACGATGATCTCACGCGACTCGAGCATGGCGTCGTCGGTCTGGGGCCGCCGAGGTCTGTCCACGGGCCGGTCCGGGTTTCGGTCCGGGGGCCGGCGGCCGCTAATCCCTCACAGGGTGGTGGGATCGAAGCCCAGCGGGCCGCCCGCCTCGGGCGAATCGCCGGTGATGCGGAGGTTCATCGACGTGTCGAGGTAGATCTTGTCCTGCTTGATCTCCTCGATGACGATCTGCATCTTGTCGTCGGTATCGACGTCGACCAGCGGCCGCCCGCCGGCGTTGAGCGCCACCAGCCGCTTCTGGATGAGGGTGGAGAGCTTGAATCGTCCACCGACCTTGTTGACGATCTCTTCTTCACGCAGGTCGTCGATCATGCTGGGGCTCCTGAGGGGGTGTGCGGGCCGCGGGGCAGTCCGGCGGTGAACAGGATGTTCTCGATCGTGGCCACGGCCGCCGTGACATCGTCGTCGTTGACGACGCGGTGCCGGTAGTGATGCGACTGCAGCAACTCCCGCCGGGCGACTTCGAGCCGACGGGCCATCGCCTCCGGCGACTCGGTACCCCGACCCTGGAGCCGCTGGAGCAGCTGGTCGGGATGGGACGGTTCCACGAAGATCGTGATCGCGTCAGGATACCTCGCCAGGATGGAAAGTGTACCCTCGACGTCGATTTCGAGCACGACCCACGCCCCCGCCGCCAGCCGCGGCGCCACCTCGGCCACGAGGGTGCCGTACCAGTACTGCCGTCCGTAAACCTGGCAGCACTCGAGAAACTCGTCCCGCCGCCGCCGCCGGTCGAATTCCTCCGCGGTCAGGAAGTGGTAGTCCACCCCGTCACGCTCGCCGGACCGCGGGGGCCGGGTGGTGGCCGAGACGCTCGGCACCAGGTGCGGGACGTCGTCGAGCAGCCGGCGGAGGATCGTGGTCTTGCCCACGCCCGAGGGGCCGGAAATGACGACGAGTTTGCCCGGGCTGGTCATTCGGATGTTCTAACGCGGCGAGACGGCCGTTGAAAAGCCGGAGGTCACTCGATGTTCTGCACCTGTTCCCGGAGCCGCTCGATGTGGGTCTTGAGCTCCACGACCATGTGGGCCACGGCCACGTCCAGCGATTTCGAGGCGATGGTGTTGGCCTCGCGGGCGAGTTCCTGGGAGAGGAAATCGAGCGCCCTTCCGGGGGACTCCTCGTCGAGCAGCCGGTCGAACTGGGCGACGTGGCTCTCCAGTCGGACCAGCTCCTCCGCGACGTCGGACCGGTCGGCGATGAGCGCCACCTCCCGCGTCAGGTCGGAGGGCGAGACGGCGGCCCCCGATCCCTCGAGCAGCTTCGTCACCCGCTCCTGAAGGCGGGCCCGGTACTCGGCGAGCACGGCCGGAATCCGCTGCCGGATCGCGGTCATCGTGCGGATGATCTCGCCGCAGCCGCGCCGCATGTCGTTCGTGAGTGCCTCCCCCTCGGTCCGCCGCATCCGCTCGAGCCCGTCGACCGCCATGTCGAGCCCGCGGGCCACCAGCGGCCAGACGGCCTCGATCGCGTCGCTCGGCGGGGGCGTCTCCACGAGGATGCCGGGGAGTCCGAGGATGCCGTCGATCGACTGGGGCGTGGGAATGCGGTGCGAGGCGCAGAAGTCGTCGAGTTCGTCGAGGTAGGCCGCGAGTTGGCCGCGGTCGATGCGGCGGCTGGCCGGCACGGCCGGCCCCGCGACGTCGAGCGTCATCTGGACCGTGCCCCGTCGCACCCGGCCGCGGACCACCGCCTCGATCCGCGGTTCGAGGACCGCGAACGCATCCCGCGACCGCATCGCGAACTTGAAGAAGCGGTTGTTCACGACCCGCAGTTCGACCCGACACGTGCCCTGCGCATCCACGACGATCCCCTCGCCGCAGCCGGTCATGCTGATTGCCATGGTGCTGTCGCCTGTGGGGAGATTCGCGGGCTGCGTGGCCCCGCCTCACTCCTTCGGCGCGGCGGGCGGCGCGGAGGGGGCCGAGGCCTCCGGTGTGGCGGACGGTGCCGCCGCCTCGACGGCTGCGGCTGCCGCGGCAGGCTGGGCCTCGGCGTTCGTCGCCGGCGGGGCGGCAGGGGCCGTCGTCTCGGCGGGCAGGATCGGCTGGGTCGGGGCGGGTGGCGTTTGGGGCGTCAGCGGTGCCGTGGCCTGGGGCGCGGCCGACCCGAGATTGCTCGACAGCAGCGACTGCTGCCGGCCGAGCAGGTTCGTGGCGACGATGCACAGGACGATCCAGAAGGCCGCGACGCCGACCGTGATCCGGGTGAACAGGTCGCCCGCCTTGGTGCCGAACGCGCTCTGGCCCCCCATCCCGCCGAGGGCGCCGGCCAGGCCGCCGCCGCGTCCTCGCTGCACGAGCACGAGCAGGATCATGAACAGCGAGGTGAGGACGAGCATCGAGCCGAGGAACAGGCGGATGAGGGTGATCATGGGACGGGGGGCTCCGAAGCGGAACTGGGGGCACGGATCGAGGAGGGCGAAGCGGGCGGGGGATCGAAGAGCGTATCCGAGGCGGGGCCGGCGGCCTACCCCAGCCAGCGGCGGCCGCCGCCAGGGGCGGTCAGGCGAACGCCCTGGCGATTCCGAGGAAGTCGTCGGCCTTGAGGCTCGCCCCGCCCACCAGGGCGCCGTCGATGTCGGGTTGCGAGGCCAGGTCGGCGGCGTTGTCGGGCTTCACGCTCCCCCCGTACTGGATCCGCACCGCGGCCGCGACGGCCGGCGAGGCGAGTCCGGCGACGAGGCCGCGGATGAGGGCATGCACCTCCTGCGCCTGCCGGGGAGTGGCGACCCGGCCCGTCCCGATGGCCCAGACGGGCTCGTAGGCGATCACGACCCGCTCCAGATCGGCGGGCGACAGGCCGGCGAGTGATCCCCGCACCTGCGTGGTCACGACGGCCTCGGTCCGGTCGCCCTCCCGCTCCTCGAGCGTCTCGCCGACGCAGACGATCGGCGTCAGCCCGGCGGCCAGGGCGGCCTTGGTCTTCGCATTGACCGCGGCGTCGCTCTCGCCGAACAGCGTGCGCCGCTCCGAATGGCCGAGGATCACGTACCGGCAGCCGAGATCGACGAGCATCGGAGGTGCGACCTCGCCGGTGAACGCGCCCCCGGCCTGGTCGTGCATGTTCTGGCCGCCGACGGACACGCCGGACGGGCTCGTGCCCCCGGCGACGCCGAGTGCCTCGGCGACCACGGCGACGTACGGAGCCGGGGGACAGAGCACGAGTTCGACGCCGCCCGCTTCCGCATGGCGGGCCGCCACGGCCCCGGCGAGCGCCGTCGCCTTCGCGCGATCGAGGTTCATCTTCCAGTTTCCGGCGACGATTTTCCTGCGCGACATGCGGGGGCTCCTGGGCGGGTCTGCCATGAACGGCCCGTGGTGTCCGGACCGCGGCGGTCGGGAGGGGACGTCCGGCCCCGGGGTTATACGGCTGCGCGACGAAAGCCGGAAGCCACGGTCGCGGTCCCGCCCTCACCCCACCGCGGCCGCGGCGGCATAGGAGCCGAGGACCACGACCCGCTTGCACCGCTTCTCGAGAGCGGCGATCGCCCGCCGCACGCGGAGATCGTCGCGATGCCCCTCGACCTCCACGAAGAAGATGTAGCCGCGTTCCTCGCCCGGCATGGGGAACGACTCGATCCAGGTGAGGTTGAGCCGCTGCTTCTTGGGGATCGCCAGGGCGTCGGCCAGGCCACCCGGACGGTGCTCGATTTCCAGCATGAGCGACGTCTTGTCGCGGCCGGTGCGGCTGGCGTCGGCGTGGCCGATCACGGCGAAGCGGGTGGTGTTTCCGGCGACGTCCTCGATGTCCTCCGCGAGGACGTCGAGCCCGTGGTGCACGCCCGCCTGGCGGCTGGCGATCGCGGCCGCATGGGGCGTCTTGGCGGCGGTCTCGGCCGCGGCGCTGGTGCTGGTGACCTCGACCAGCCGGGCGTTGGGCAGGTGCCGCGCCAGCCAGTTGCGGCACTGCGACAGCGCCTGGGGACGGCTGTAGACGGTGGCGATGCTGGAGCGGTCGCAGGCGGCCAGGAGGGTGTGGTGGATCCGCAGAGGCACCTCGGCGCAGATCTTCACCGGCAGCCGCGAGAAGTTGTCGAGGGTGTCGGCGATCCGGCCGTCGGTCGAGTTCTCCAGCGGCACGACGCCGTAGTGGGAGTGTCCGGCGTGCACCTCCTCGAAGGCCGCCGAGATGCTGGCCACCGGCACGAATTCCACCGAGCTGCCGAAGCGGTGCAGGGCTGCCAGGTGGCTGTAGGTCCACGCCGGCCCCAGGTGGGCGACACGCAGGTGCTGCTCGATCGCACGGGAGCCGGAGATCAGCTCTCGCCACACGGCCTTCAGGCTCTCGCCCGACAGGGGGCCGCCGTTCGAGGCGACCACCCGCTCCAGCACCATTTCCTCGCGGGAGGGATCGTACGTCACCTGGCCGCTCGACTGCTTGAGGTGACCGATCTGACGGGCGAGTTCGGCCCGCTGGTTCATGAGGCCGACCAGTTCCCGATCGATGCGGTCGATCTGCGATCGCAGCGTGGCCAGCCCGGCCGGGCGGCCGGGCTCCGCGGGCGACTTTCGCGACGGGCCGGACTGGGCCATGCGGCGGATCCCCTCGGAGGCTTGGGTCGGGGTGATGGATCGGAGCGGTGGACGCTGCCCGACGGGCCCCGTCGGCCAAAATGGCAGGCCGGGGGCGTGGCCCTGCGGGCCGTGCCAGCTTTGGCCAACTGTACCCAGAACGGGGGCGGGGTAAATACGCCGGGAAAAGTTGCACGGAGAGGCCATTTTCAGGGGCGATCGGGCTCCGGCGGGAACTCCCTCGATCGCTGGCACGCTCTTTGCATCCGGTTGGTTCGACCGCGGCGACGGACAATTCTGACGCGGGCCGTTTTCACCGCACACGGCCGGCGCCGCCAGAGGCACTTCGAACCCACACGCACAGGACTCGACCATCCATGGCAACGAAGCAGGGCGAAAAGATCATCGGCATCGACCTCGGCACCACGAACTCGGTGGTCGCGGTGATGGAGGGCAGGGAGCCCAAGGTGATCGCGAACAAGGAGGGCAATCGCCTGACCCCGAGCGTGGTCGCCTTCAACGACAAGGGGGAGACGCTCGTGGGCGACATCGCCCGGCGGCAGGCGGTCACGAATCCCAAGCGGACCATCTACTCCATCAAGCGGTTCATGGGCCGCCGCCACAACGAGGTGGCGGGCGAGGAGAAGATGGTGCCGTACGAGGTCGTCGGCGGTCCCGAGGATTACGTCAAGGTGAGGGCCGGCGATCAGACGTTCACCCCGCCCGAGGTGTCGGCGAAGGTGCTGCGGGCCCTCAAGGAGGCGGCAGAGAGCTACCTCGGCCACAAGGTCAACAAGGCGGTGATCACGGTGCCCGCGTACTTCAACGACGCGCAGCGGCAGGCCACGAAGGATGCGGGACAGATCGCGGGCCTCGAGGTCATGCGGATCGTCAACGAGCCGACCGCCGCGGCCCTCGCCTACGGGCTGGAGAAGAAGAAGGACGAGAAGATCGTGGTGTTCGACCTCGGCGGCGGCACGTTCGACGTCTCGGTGCTCGACGTCTCGAAGGACGGCGTGTTCCAGGTGATCAGCACCAACGGCGACACGCACCTCGGCGGCGACGACTTCGACCAGACGCTCATCAACCACGTCGCCGACCAGTTCAAGAAGGAGCAGGGCATCGACCTGCGCAAGGACACCATGGCCCTGCAGCGGCTGCAGGAGGCGTGCGAGAAGGCCAAGAAGGAGCTCAGTTCCGCCCAGAGCACCGACATCAACCTGCCCTTCATCACCGCCGACGCCAACGGCCCGAAGCACCTGCAGGTGACGATCACCCGGGCGCAGTTCGAGCAGATGTGCGACGGGCTCATCGAACGCTGCCGGGGTCCGGTGCTGCAGGCGATCAAGGACGCCAAACTCGACGCCCAGGACATCGACGAGGTGGTGCTCGTCGGCGGGTCCACCCGCATCCCGAAGGTGCAGGAGCTGGTCAAGAAGCTGTTCAACAAGGAGCCGCACAAGGGCGTCAACCCCGACGAGGTGGTCGCCCTGGGGGCCGCGATCCAGGGCGGCGTGCTCGGCGGCGAGGTGCAGGACGTGCTCCTGCTGGACGTCACGCCGCTGAGCCTGGGCATCGAGACGGAGGGTGGCCTGTTCACGAAGCTCGTGGAGCGGAACACGACCGTGCCCGTCGAGAAGAAGCAGGTGTTCAGCACGGCGGCCGACAACCAGACCGCGGTGACCGTGAGCGTGTACCAGGGCGAACGCCCGATGGCGCGGGACAACCGCCTGCTCGGCCAGTTCAACCTGGAGGGCATCCCGCCGGCGCCGCGGGGCACGCCGCAGATCGAGGTGAAGTTCGACATCGACGCCAACGGCATCCTGTCGGTGAGCGCGAAGGACCTCGGTTCCAACAAGGAACAGACGGTCAAGATCGAGCAGTCGAGCGGCCTCAACGAGGCCGAGATCGAGCGGATGCGGAAGGACGCCGAACTCCACGCGGAGGAGGACAAGCGGAAGCAGCGGCTGGCGGAGGCCCGCAACCGCTCCGAGGCGCTCTGCTTCCAGACCGAGAAGCTGATCAAAGAGCACGCCGACAAGCTCTCCGCCGCCGACAAGGCCCCGATCGAGGCGGCGATCACCAAGGCGCGGGAGAGTGCCAAGGGCGAGGACGTCGACGCGATCACGTCGGCCCACGACGCGCTCGAGCAGGCCGCGCACGCCCTGTCGAAGGTGCTCTATGCCGCGACGAGCGGGCAGGCGGCCGGGGGCGATGCCGGCGCTACGGCCGGCCAGGCCGCGGGCGGCAGGGGGCCCGACGACGCCATCGACGCGGAATTCGAGGTGAAGAAGGACATCTGAGCCGGGCGGCGAGGGGCCGACCGGCCCGTCGCCCGGGGGCGGCCGGAGGCCGCGTGTGGTGCGTCCGGCACGGGCTTCCGCCCTTGCCGGTGAAAGGGGGCTGCCATGCCGTTTCGCTTCGACTCGTTGACGATCAAGGCCCAGGAGGCGGTCCAGCAGGCCGTCGAACTGGCGGGCAGCCGCGGCAACCCGCAGGTGACGCCGGTGCACCTCCTGCACGCGCTCGTCGGCGAGCGCGAGGGGATCGTACGGCCGTTGCTCGAGAAGATCGGCGTCGATCGCGGTCACCTCGAGCGGATCATCGAGGCGGAACTGTCCCACCTGCCGAAGGTCTCGGGGGGTGCCCAGCCGCAGCCGGATCAGGAACTCGTCAAGGTCTTCGAGACGGCGACCGCCGAGTCGAACACCATGAAGGACGAGTTCGTGTCGACCGATCACCTGCTGCTGGCGCTCGTGAAGACGCCGTCGAAGGCGAAGAACGTGCTCCAACTGGCGGCGGTCGGCGAAAAGGAACTCCTGGCCGGGCTGCAGGCGGTGCGGGGGCAGTCGCGGGTGACCGATCAGCACCCCGAGGAGAAGTTCCAGGCGCTGGAGAAGTACGGGATCGACCTCGTCAAGCGGGCCAGCCAGGGCAAGCTCGATCCGGTGATCGGGCGCGACGCCGAGATTCGCCGGGTGATCCAGGTGCTCTCGCGGCGGACGAAGAACAATCCCGTGCTGATCGGCGAGCCCGGTGTCGGCAAGACGGCCATCGCCGAGGGTCTGGCCGTGCGGATCGTGCAGTCGGACGTCCCGGAGAACCTCCGTGGCAAGCGGGTCATCGCGCTCGATCTCGGGGCGCTGATCGCCGGCACGAAGTACAGAGGCGAGTTCGAGGATCGCCTCAAGGCCATTCTCCGCGAGGTGGAGGCGGCGGCCGGCGACGTCATCCTCTTCATCGACGAGCTGCACACCGTCATCGGTGCCGGCGCCGCCGAGGGCGGATCCGATGCGGCCAACCTGCTGAAGCCGGCTCTGGCCCGCGGGGAGCTGCGGTGCATCGGCGCGACGACGCTCGACGAGTACCGCAAGCACATCGAGAAGGACGCGGCCCTGGAGCGGCGGTTCCAGCCCGTGTTCGTGGGCGAGCCGAGCGTGGAGGACACGATCGCGATCCTCCGCGGCCTCAAGGGTCGGTACGAGGCGCACCACAAGGGGGTGAAGATCAAGGACTCGGCGCTGGTGGCCGCGGCGGAGCTGTCGCACCGTTACATCGCCGACCGGTTCCTGCCCGACAAGGCGATCGACCTGATGGACGAGGCGACCAGCCGGATCGCCATGGAGCTGCAGAGCGTCCCCAGCGAGATCGACGAGGTGCAGCGGCGGCTCGTGCAGCTGGAGCTGGCGGCCAGGCAGCTGGCCGAGGAGACGGAGGAGCACGCCAAGGAGCGGCTGGCCGAGATCGAGGAGGAGTCGGCCGGACTGCGAAAAAAGCTGGCCAGCCTGCGGGAGCAGTGGGAGGCGGAGAAGACGGGCGTGGGCAGCGCCCAGGAACTGCGGAAGCAGCTCGACGACGTGCAGCTGGAGTTCGACCGGGCGGGCGTGCAGATCAAGGATCGCCAGGCGTCGGGGCTGCCGGTGGGCGAGGAGCTCTATCAGCGGCTCTACGAGCTCGACGTGAAGCGGAAGGCGCTGCAGCAGCGGCTGGAGCAGGAGGGAGCGGAGCGGGAGCCGCGGGAGGGCGGCGCGAAGGGGGCCACGACGACGAAGCGGCTGTTGCGCCGGGAGGTCGGGCCGGAGGAGATCGCCGAGGTCGTGAGCGCCTGGACGGGGATTCCGGTGACGCGGCTGGTCGAGGCCGAGCGGGCCAAGCTCCTCGTCCTCGAGGAACGGCTGCATCAGCGGGTGATCGGCCAGGACGAGGCGGTCGAGGCGGTGAGCAACGCCGTGCGCCGCAGCCGATCGGGCCTGCAGGACCCGAACCGGCCGATCGGGTCGTTCATCTTCCTGGGGCCGACGGGCGTGGGGAAGACGGAGCTGTGCAAGGCTCTCGCGGAGGTGCTGTTCGACGACCAGAACGCCATGGTCCGCATCGACATGAGCGAGTTCATGGAGAAGCACACGGTGGCGCGGCTGATCGGCGCCCCGCCGGGCTACGTCGGCTACGAGGAGGGGGGCAGGCTGACCGAGGCGGTCCGGCGGCGGCCGTACTCCGTGGTGCTGCTCGACGAGATCGAGAAGGCGCACCGGGACGTGTTCAACGTGCTCCTCCAGGTGCTCGACGACGGTCGGCTGTCGGACAGCCTCGGGCACACGGTCGACTTCACGAACACGATCGTGGTGATGACGAGCAACATCGGCAGCCAGGCGATCCAGGAGATCACGAAGGAGGGGGGCAGCGAGCAGGAGGTTCGCGACGCGGTGAAGGAGTCACTGCAGGCCCGGTTTCTCCCCGAGTTCCTCAACCGCATCGACGAGACGATCGTCTTCCACCCGCTGGACAAGCAGCACATCCACAGGATCGTGAAGATCCAGGTGGACCGCCTGGTGGAACAGGCGGCGAAGGCGGGCATCACGCTCGAATGCACCGAGGCCGCGATCGACGAGATCTCCCGGCTGGGCTACGACCCCGTGTACGGGGCGCGGCCGCTCAAGCGGGTGATCCAGCAGCAGGTCCAGAACGAGCTGGCCCGGGCGTTGCTCGCGGGGCGGTTTCCGGAGGGCAGCCGCGTGCAGATCGACTTCGTGCAGGACGGCTTCACGTTCGAACGGGTGGCTTCGTAGTCGCCGATCAGCCCCACAGTCCGTCAGGGGCGGTCCACGATCGACCGCACTCGGGCATGGCTGCGTTCCGGAGGATTTTTCAATGGGAGGCACTTCGGGCATGACCTCCTCTCACGGTCATCGCCTTCCGGCGCTGGTATGCGGGCTCGTAGTCGCCTGCCTGGTCTCGGCCGCGGCGATGCCGGCATGGGCTGCCGACGCGACATCTTTCGATCCGACGAGACAGCTCTGGCAGGGCATCCCCGGACTCGAGCGGACGGCGCAGGGTCGGCTCTACGTCTCCTGGTTTACAGGCGGCCCGAAGGAACCTGCGCCGGGCAACACCGTGATCGTCACGCGCAGCGACGACCGCGGGATGACCTTCACGACTCCAGAGCCGGTCGGCCTGCCCGAGGCCGACGGCACCCGATGCTACGATCCCTGCCTCTGGATCGATCCGCGTGGGCGACTCTGGTACTTCTTCAACCGTGGCAATCGGCAGACGGCGGTCCACTCGGTGGTCGCGCGGATCTGCGACGACCCGGACGCCGCTCGACCCGTGTTCGGCCCGGAGGTGCGCATCGGCTTCGATGTGCCCTTCGCGTTTCGCATGAACAAGCCGACCGTGCTCTCGTCGGGCGAGTGGATCCTGCCTGTCACGCACGCCGCCGAGCCGGTGCCTGCCTGGAGCACGGGCTACACCGACAAGCAGACTCCCCTGCTTCACGGCGTGGGCATCTCCACCGACGAGGGCCGCACCTGGCGTCTGCACGGCGCCGTGGCCGCGCCGCCCTGGCCGCTCGAGAACATGATCGTCGAATTACAGGATGGACGGCTCTGGATGCTCATCCGCACGTCGAGCGGCGTTCTCTGGCAGAGCCACTCGTCCGACAAGGGGCGCACGTGGTCGGACGGCACGCCCAGCGCCATCAAGAGCCCCGGCTCGCGGTTTTTCATCCGTCGACTCGGCTCGGGCAACCTCTTGCTCGTCAACCACCACAACTTCACCGGACGAAGCCACCTCACCGCACGGCTCTCGACCGACGACGGCGCGACCTGGAACGATGGCCTCCTGCTCGACGAGCGGTCCGGCGTCTCCTATCCGGACGGCGTGCAGGATCGGGACGGCCTCATCTGGATCACCTATGACCGCGACCGGCAGGGGGACGGCGAGATCCTCGGGGCGACGTTTCGCGAGGAGGACGTCACCGCGGGGAGGGACGTTTCAGGCAAGGTGTCGCTCAAGCAGGTGATGAGCCGGCTCGGGAAGTCGGCGGATCTCGCGGCGGTAATCGCCGCCGACGAGGCCCGCATCGCCGCCTTCAAGAAGCCGACCGTAGACGCGCTCGACAGGATCTTCTCGCCCGACCTGCACTACGCCCACTCGACCGGCGTCGTGGACACGAAATCCTCGCTCATTGACGTACTCACCTCGGGAAAGACGAAGTACGTCTCCATCGACTACGAAGATCGGGACTTCAGCTTCCCGGCGCCCGGCATGGCACTGATGACCGGCCGCGTCCGCATGACGGCAGTCACGCCCGAGGGATCGCTCGACAACCTGCTCTCGTTCCTCGCGGTCTGGCGGCTGGAGGACGGACGATGGCGGTTCCTCGCCTGGCAGTCGTGCCGCACGCCGCCGCTCGTGCAGCCGGGAAGGTGACCAACGCCGACCGGGCGGACCGTTTTTGAGCGGGCGTCAGCTGCGCTTGCGGTCTTCGAGGCCCATGCGGGCGATCAGCGTGTCGCAGCCGGTGGTCATCTTGCGGAGCTTCTCGGCCATGGCCAGCTTCTCGGAGGTGGTGGCCTTCTTGAGCTTGGTCGCAAACTTCGCGAGCTTCTGGCGGCGGTGCCGACGACGCTTGACTTCCTTCATCCGGTTGCTGATGCCGCCCATGCTTGCTGATTCCTGATTTCGGGGTGGTGGGGGTGCGGGTCGCGGGTGTGCGGGGAAGCTGGAAATGTAGGCAACGGCGTCACTTCCGTCAAAGCCCGCCCGCTGTGCGGGCTTTGGAGCCGTTCGGGGGGCGGGATAGACTCCTGTCCGCGGCTCGACGCTTGGATGGGTGGCAGAGCGGTTGAATGCACCGGTCTTGAAAACCGGCAGCGGCGAAAGTCGCTCGTGGGTTCGAAT
>Ga0214917_10001244_pt1 | contig 32974 bp, 32 predicted proteins | sample LL_1208_BB_MetaG_FD_177983 | JGI IMG/M metagenome (GOLD analysis project Ga0214917, IMG submission 177983) | Freshwater microbial communities from Lake Lanier, Atlanta, Georgia, United States - LL_1208_BB | ecosystem: Environmental > Aquatic > Freshwater > Lake | place: USA: Georgia | collected... | reverse complement strand
GAGGTCGTGGGTTCAATTCCCGCCGCCCCGACCAGTTTTTTAAATTTTTGGATTTATTATCTTTTTTAGACTGGCCCTTTTCCATCACCACTTATCACCACTTGGCCACGCTCCTCTTTAAGACCAATGACTCTTGAGAGTCGTTGCTCTCTAACCCGTCTTCTTCCAAATAGTTTTTGGAGTCATTTTCTGTTCCTTGCAGCTTCGAAGAAAATCATTCACTAGAGTCTGGTAAGGCGTGCCCGTTTTCTCACTCAGATCCTTGAAATACTCAATGACATCCTGGTCCATCCGAATGGTTACACTTTTTTTCAAACGCCCAAGATAGGGGTTAGATTTCCATTTCATTTCTTTAAAGTTGTATTGCTTCCTCATATCACCCTCCTATTTAAGCGAGCTCCTCAAACTCAGAGCGCTCTCTTTTTGTTGCTTTTCTAGCACTCACAATTCTAATTACGTTCCCTTCCGAACGATAAACATGAACAACCACTAGTGTCCTTCTCTCCTGACTTTGACCCACAATAATAAATCGGTCCTCATCATTTGAGTGGTCTGGATCGTCCGAAACCTTCGCCAAAGGATCAAAAAACACAGTTACCGCTTCAGAAAAGGAGATGCCGTGTTTTTTTATGTTAACTTTGTCTTTTTTTGGGTCCCAAACGAATTCCACAGGCACTATTGTACATATTATGTATGTACATTTCAAGTAGGGTTAGTTCGTTATGATTTCTCATCACCACTTATCACCACTTGGCCCCACTAATCCTTAAGAACAATGACTTTTTTAGGACATTGGCTTAATCTGACCAGAGTTCATGGCGAAAATTTCCAAGAAAAAGCCTGTTCCAAAACCCAAGAAGACTCATGCTTGGCGTTTGTGTCCCCCAGGTGAACATTGGGTACGGACCCATTCACTTCGAGTTCGACCCAGTCGAACGGATCCTGATGGAAGTATAACTACTCGTCGTGGACACTGCGCTAAAAATCCAACGGGAAAAGATCAGCTCTATCCCGATGAAATGAGGGAAATGACCAGCAAGAACTTTTCAAAAGTGAAAGATAAGCCCTGCCCAGTGGACTTGGGATTCCGCAAAAAACATAAGGGGAATGAATACGATGACCTCATAGCCGGTTGGACGAAGTATTGGAACGATGTTTTTAAGCCTTCAACCCCTCTTGATCCAGATATTGTAAAAGCTCTCATTGCTAGCGAGTCAGGATTTGACCTCGGTATTTTAGCTAATAAGAAAAATACAAATAGCGCTCGTGGGCTCATGCAGATAACCAATGACACTCGGAAAATCCTCGGAGATGAGAAAGGGGAACTCAAAGACCACTACCTTACCTTAACTCGTGATGATTTAAATGATCCGAGTCTCAATATCGGGGCTGGAATTCGGTGGCTCTTTCGAAAATATGATATCGCCTCAAGCCTCTTAGGCCGCAAAGCAACTTGGGAGGAAGCTGTTGCCGAGTTTAAAGGAACGAGAAAGACCACGAAGTCTCGCACTGCTGAGCTGATGGATAACTTCAACAAATATTTGCTAAGGCTGAAACAATGCAAAAAGTCATAACGTTGTTCCTGATTATCTTTTCTTACATCTTATGGGCTCGACCAGATCGTCACCTTACCGATTTGAAAAAAGAATCACCCCACGGACTACTAACTAGTGACTATGGCATTCTAAGCATTAAGGATTTAAGAATTAATAGTTGCATTGCATTGCCCGCTCCTTTTCAAGACCCTCCCTTAAATTTCGCCTTTTCTTACTGGCAGTGTTTCGAAAAGAACCAAATAAACATGGACTGTGAAGTGGGCGGCTATGACGAACACGAGAAAAGTCGGATGGCGATGTTAGTTATTTTGGGTAAACGAATTGAGGGTAGTCATGAATTTATCAGCCGAAGGCCCATCCCTGTTTCTTCGTGTAAAGCTTACCTAGCGGATTGGAACCGCCTCACCAACAACCAAGCACATGTTTGCGTATCTGGTTCTGAACCTAAAAAAGAAGTGAGACACAATCAGATAATTTGGAATTGGACCTTCGGAAGATATAAAACCAAGCTCGGTTGCGACTCTTATTTCCAGGGTGAGTGCGACAACTTGGATGTTTGTGATCCTTAGCCCTACGCAGCGAGAACTAATTCCGAAAAATTAGCTTTAGGTGTGCTAGCTTTTCTCGGTCCCGCCTCTTTTAGTTCAATCAATCCATATTCTGCTAAAAGCTTGACGTCCTGGTAAACATTTTTGAAGTCTCTCTCCACAATTTTAGATAACTCCTGAATAGATCTTGGTTTGTTTATGCGAATGGCATGCAATAGCTCAAGCCTTGCACCTGTGATAACTCGTCCTAGAGTCTCAAAATCAGGGAAACTAATAATGAGCATGCCTTTGTACTTATGAGTGCGTTGTTTCACCACGGAAATGGCTCTATTTAAAGCTGCTTTCGGTGGTTCCACCATCAATAACACTTTTTTACCCTTCATAAATAAATCCCTCCTTTTTAATCATTGCGATAATATCTTTTCGAAGTGAATCCAACCCTCTAAACACGTAGCCAACCTCTACATCTCGAACATGAAGATGAGGACCTTTGGGTTTATGGTTGTCCAGCCCGAATAAAGTATGACCTTCTTCTGATAGCCAAACCCGATATTTAAGACCGTCTGGGTAATCTCTTGAGACAGCAACTTTCCAAACAATAATCTCAAATATTGCCAGCCTTTTCCCATCATGATGTTTCAAAACCTGCTTCTGATGAAAAATCTCGGTTGCCTTCATATGGTGTGTATACCACTAGATTGAATGAGAAAAAAGGACCTTGGTGTTAGGCTAGCTTTCGCCTGCTGCCCCATCACCACTTATCACCACTCAGAGTGGAATTTCATAGAAACTGGTAGATTTAGGTGAAAGCTGTAGCCCAGCAAGTTTTTGTTTTGATTGATTTTCTAATTTGATATCAGTGAGATCGAGAGTGCAGGATCCAAGCCCGCCGCCCCGACCCTTTGTAGAATTCGGACAGGAAACCACTTCATCCCGCTTTCCAATAGAACTTGGTAAAATGGAAGAGACCTGAGTGGTTTGGAACGGAATAACGGAGGCCCCGGACTTAGAGTCCGAGGGCTTTTTGTTTTTGTGGCTCAGGCTTTCATCTCGTAGCTCGTTGGACGTCCAGTACTTAAGAGCAATCCTATCTGGTTCAAGCACAATGGACTCTGAATAGTGACCTTGTAGCCTGCTCTCAATGATCAGATTAAAATTTAGGTTTTTTTCAAACAGATAGCAAAACATCTTGAACCGCAGCCGGTTGAAGGGCTTCCAGAAGTACAAGATTGAATGTTTACTTGGCAGTACCAGCCATTTGAGTTTGGATAGCTATTCTTTCCGAACGAGCTTACAACTGCCCCCCAACTAAACCCTCCCCCAATAACATACTCATCAGCAGCGCAATCGGCTTGGCACGAAGTTCCGCCTGATTGATTCATATTACATTCAACTCTTCGGACAGAAGGCGTATAATTAGGACCAGGACTAGGTGCACCGACAAGCGTATCCATACCACCAACTGCAATCCATGAGCACTCAGCAGCAGAATACTGCCCTTCAAAAGACCCGCAGGTTGAATTGGGTGATCCCGCACATACTAAGGTAAATCCAATCGGGGTTATGTTTTTTGCATAAGCGACTACTTTATCCGTTGTGCCCCCAACACACCCCCCCTGTTGCGAAACATCAGAAGCACTCACTAGAACATGGGGTACACTTGAAAAACTAGGTGAGAAGGTAATGTTTCGCTCCCAGGGCTTTGAGCAAATCCCCCCGGAGAAGGTTCCTCCTCCACGAGAACAATCATCCACAGTTCCCAACAAGACCTTTTGGTCTGATTGTACAGCAGAGTTAAGACCAGAAGCACATCCCACGATTTCATTGGTCTGAGTATCTGTGATCAGCTTAAGCTTAAAGCTTTTAGTGACCGGAAAACCAGAACCAGAAGAGGGATTCGCAGTGATGACGAGGTTCACGTCGTGCGTGGTTTTTCCTGGGCTCGGAGTGTTGGCAGCAGCCGATACTATTTGGGGAGTAGTGGCATCACTCATCTGCCGTTCAAAAGTAATGTTTGAAATAGTAAGTGTGTTTTCAATCACGTCGCCCTCCTCAAGCACTTTGATGTCTAGTGCAGCGGCATTCGTGCCAACGCGATATCCAATCCAATTCACAGTATTTGTAGAAGGCGTGTCTTCACTTGAAAGCTTAGCACGTCCCAGAACTCCAGGAGCAGTTTTTTCTTTAAAAACCAAGTTGGTGGTTGAGTTACAGTAGCTGGAATTTTGAAGCACATTGAACACTTCCCACATCGTCGTAGTGAAATCCAAATTCGCTGAAATCTTCTTCTGCCCTTTTTGTCCCTGAAAAAAAATATTTCCTAAGAAAACTCCTGTTGCTCCTAAGAATGCTAAAACAACTAATAGTTCAACAAGACTGAAACCTTTTAAAGTAAGATCTTTGAAATATTTTGTGAGCTTAGCAAGTCCAGGCTGTCTCATGAAATCCTCTCGTTATTTCCTTTAAACTGACAACTCTTTAATTATATACTCCCCCCACAATTCGTTAAGGCTCATTTCCGTACAGGCTCTGCGCATCCGGGGTCGCCTGCTCCTAAACTTTTCCTTTTTGTGATTTAAACTAACCCTAGAATATTCTGGATACTGCCTTTGAGTTTGGGCAATTCGGTCACAACCACCGACCAAACAATCTTCTGATCAATCTGAAAATAGTCATGCACGATGATGTTTCTCATTCCCACAATTTTCTTCCAGGGGATTTCGGAATACTTTTTTCGAAAGGACAGCGTTAGAGCTCCAGCCGCTTCATAAAGAGTAAGCTTCTTTTTTAATTTTGGAACGGATTTTTTTCTCTCAGACAACCCTCGGTCACGACATCTACTTTACAGCCCAAAAGCTCCTGGAGATCCATTTGAAGACCACCTAGATCAAAAAGATTTCTATCGGAATCTAAGTCCACCAAACTATCTACATCGCTTTTTTTCTTTGATTCTCCACGAGCGACTGATCCAAACACCCGGATATTTTTGGCACCATAGGATTTGGCAATTTGAATATTTTTTTTCTTTTCCTTAAAATGCTTTTCAAGAGTCATATTCCAAGGCTCCAGATTCAAACACTACTTTACCATGCCTTAAATCCCATCACCACTTATCACCGCTCAGAGTGGAATTTTGTAGAAATCAGTCGATTGAGGGGGAAGCTGTAGGCCAGCAAGGTTTTGTTTTGATTGATTTTACAAAAAGATATCAATGAGCTCAGCTGAGCAGGATATAATCCCGCCGCTGCGACTGAACCCTGCTGGAGCGAGACCACTTCCATTTTCATCACTTGTTGCTCAACTTTGAGCGGCACTCCCAAATCAAATTCTTGCAGGAGTGCCTTACGAGCAGCTTCATTCCCTGCTATTTTTCCCAATGCTTCTTTTCCGGCAGCTAGCGCTTCTGAAGAAAAAACTGAGAAAGCTTGATTTTGTGAACTTTTGTAGGATCACCCGAACCGCCAAAAGCTGAGAAAGCACCGGGCATTTTATTGCAAGTCTTAGTTGCTTCCATACAGACAAAATTGCCGGACTCACTTGAAAGGATACTGACATTGCCCATCAACCCGATGGCACTGGTAGCACCCCCCTTTCATATCCATCCGAATACTTTTTCCCTGGAAGTAAATCGTACTTTCCATGGGGTAAGTTTTTCCATTGATCACCGTAGTGAGCTTTTGTTTCATGGTCACGTCTGAAAGCCCCTGTGAACTGAACACCAAGGTCAAGGCGACTACCGGCAATGTTTTTACAATACGCATCGTTTCTCCTTTCGGTGCTATAGTTTACTTCTGAAAGGAACTTAAATGAACCGTTACTTCCTTATTTGGACTTCGCTTTTTTTGCTTCTCTTATCCCCAATCCCATGTCGCGGGGCTGAAAACTGTGCAAACGTGCTAGCCAACGGCGGCTATCTCTTTGCTACTTGGGCCGGTCTTCCCTCAGCTCCAGAAAGTGAGCTAGGTGCTTTCTGGGAAAAATACATGAAATCCCTTTGTCAGCAGATTGAATGCCCTATCTTCTGTTCGGAAGATGGCGGGAAAGTACCCCCTGAGCTTTTGGCGCTTCAGAAAAAATGTCGAGAGAAAGATACGGGCGCCTGCGATGCCTTTTTTGAGTCCCTGAAAATTACATCGAAAAGCCCGACCGCATATTGCTTCTATGTCGGGGGTAAAGCCTGTGATTTCTGTGACCGTTTCGGAGGGGATTACTGCAAACCTGGAATGCGGTTTGGCGGGTTGAAACAGGATTTTGAGGCCCTATTGATACATAAAATTGCCTGCAAAGCAGGTTTGGTAGAAGCCTGCCAGATGTTAAATCAGAGAGCAGAAGAAACGCGCATCGAAAATTTTAAAAAATGTGATGAATTGAATGATGAGGGCGCCTGCGGTTGGGTGGTGAATCGATTCATTGATGTCGGAAAAATAAAAGAAGCTTTAGAAAAAGCCCTTCAGGTCTGCAGAAAAAGCCAATACCGAGTTTGTACGACATTAAATCCAAGAGGACATAAAGACATGCCCTCAACTCAGATTGAAGCTTTCTCTAAACAATTCCAGGAAGCGATGGGCCCGGAGTGTCGGACGAGCAAAAATGCCGAAATCTGTTCGTTCTATGCTGGACTCATTGAGAAGACGCAACCTCAAGAAGCGTTAGAACTTAACCGAAGCCTTTGCAAACAAGCAGACCCCAACAATCCCAACGAAATCGGTTTTAAGGCCTGTGCCTCAGTTTTTCGTAAGAGCCTCGAACAGAAGCGCTGGGCTGAAGCACAAAGTCTACTGAAAAAGGTTTGTGCTGGCCTGAAAGAGGCGCAACGCCGAAATGGGGTTTCCCGTACCGATTGTATGTATGAAAATGACCTCAAAGCTGCCCGCAAGAAAAAGTAATCTGCGTGCCTTTTTCGTTGCAGCTGATTATGATTTTTCTCACAGGAGGATGAAACTATGAAACTTACCATCATCTTTTTTAGCTGGCTCATCTGTTCTTGGGTTGGCTTCGCTTCTGAACCCGAGGAACAACGCCCTTTGTGCACCACAATGACTCAAGCACAACAAGTGAGATTCAATCGCTGCCGCAATGGAGAAGTGATGACAGGCATTCAAAGTTTGGATCCGCTCATGGTGTATTGCACGACTCTACTTGCAAATTGCAGAGATGCTAACACTACAGAACACGAACTGAATCATTCATTAGAAAAATAACATTTTTGTGTTGCGTTACTATCTCTGAGCCACTAGCTCAGTGCTTATGAATGCTGGGATTTCGCAGAACGGACACACCTTTTCGCAATTACTGAAGCGTGCGATTTATGTTCCAGCTCTGCTTCTGATCAGTATGGCCGCCCTGCTCCTCTGGCATTTGAGTCATTTCAATCGAACGATTGTTTCATTTCAACGAGCAGAAGAAAATATCTTCCATCTGGGAGAGATCCGGGCCCAGGCAATCCATTTAATGTCAGACTTACGTGGCTATTTGATTTTTAGGGAAAGGAACATGGTGAGCGGTTTTCCATCACGCATCGAAAGTCTGTTAGAAACCATCAAGCAGATGGAGGCAGGCCTGAGTGATTCCCCTCAGAAGGGCGAATATTTACAAGCGATGTCCCAGAGTCTGCAGGCTTGGAGCCAACTTGCCGAGGAAACCATCCAGTTTAGCCAAACCCATCGAGGCCAGTTCGCTCCCAGTTTTCTGCAAAGGACTGGCATAAAACTGATGGCGGAGTTCCTAGATCACTTAAACTTTCTTCTTAAAAACGAATCCGTTCTCATGGATCAACGAGCCGGCAAATACCACGCCTATAGGAATACCTTTGCAGCCCTCATTCTTTTGGGTGCAATTGCGATTGCTCTTATTCTGATCTTTTTTTCGCGATCCCAACTCAAACGCCTATCGGCTTCCTTTGATACCAGTCAGTCGAACCTTAGATTGGCTCTGGAAGAACGCAGGAACCGCCAAGCGAATAGTGACTTCCTTTCTGAAGCGACTAAACGACTCAGCACTTCACTCGATTTTCATCGGAATCTTTCTGAAATTGCCCAGTTTTCGCTCCCGCAGCTAGCAGATTGGATTGCAGTCGATTTGGTAAATCCATCCGATCCCAAAACAACTTTACGATTATTCGTCTATCACAGAAATCCTGATAAAAAGCATCTGGCTGAAGAGCTGCTGAAGCTAGGACCCAGCCATAGGAAATCCCCTTCTCGAGAAGCCATAGGAACCGGAGAACCTCAAATTCTCCTTTATATTTCCAATCAACAATTGGCTACCCTTGGAGGAAAACCTGAAGTTTCTGCACTTTTGAACGAGCTGGGGACCTACAACATGGCGGTATTTCCGATGATCGCCCGAGGAAAAACGCTGGGAAGTTTAACTTTCGTTTTGGGGGACTCTGGAAGAGATTTTTCAAAGGCCCAACTGGATCTGTGTGCGGAACTCACCCGGAGAACTTCAGCTTCTGTTGATAACGGATTGCTCTATCAAGAGGCACAAGAAGCTGCTCAGGCTCGGGACGAGTTCCTCTCCATTGCTTCGCACGAATTAAAAACCCCCATGACAGCGCTCTCTCTGCAACTCCAACTCCTCGTGCGCGAATTAAAATCTCGTGCTGAACTTTCTAGCTCTTATCAAGGCATTCAACTCTGCCTGAATCAAGTCAGAAGACTCACTGAGCTTCTCGATGATTTATTAGATATGACACGCATTCGGGCTGGACAGGTCGTGCTCCACAAGACTCTGATCGATCTTCCTGAACTTCTGTGCAATATTGTGAAACGGTTTCAACCGGAAGCGCAGGCTCTGGGAACCTCGCTGACCATCACTGCTGAAAATCCTCTTTCCGGTATTTGGGATCCCCTTCGATTAGAACAAATTTTCACTAACCTCATTTCCAATGCGATTAAATACGGGAATCGACAGCCAGTAGAAATTTCCGTTTCAAGAAGAGGATCCCAGGGTGTGGTGACCGTGCAGGATCATGGTCCTGGTATTGAGCCTGAGTTTCAGAAAAAAATCTTTCGACGGTTTGAGAGAGCCCCCAGCTGTGGCCATTTAGGAGGATTGGGCTTGGGCCTCTATATCACTCACCAGCTCGTTCAAGCGCATCAGGGAACGATTCGGTTACGCAGCGAAATCGGCCGAGGGTCGCAATTTATAGTCACTCTGCCCATAGCCGACTTGAGTGAGGGATCTCTTCCAGTTCAAAAGCAAGCAAGTTAGCGATTGTTTTCTTCAATCAATTGAAGCTTCCACTCCGAACCATACTTGGTGCAAAAACCTGCCACGACGGGATCTTTAACCACATTCTGATAATAGGGCACCAAAGTGGGGCGCTGAGTATGGCAATCTTCGTAACTCGTAAAGCTCTCCACTGCATACTTCAATTGATACCAACGAGTCACATCGATCACGGCCACTAAATCAGCACCGCGATGGTAAGGATTATGAATACAATACCCCAACGTGGTAATTGCGGGATTTGTCTCCCGGAGCTTTCGGAGCTCTTGCATCTCATTTTCACATTCAGTGAGTGAATTGATTTCAGAAAGTGAGAAACTCTTAATTTGCTCGCCATACCGTCCAAAGTACATGAGGGTGAGTCTCAAATGACCATGATCATCATCTTGAAGGAACGGCAGACGGACATCTAATTGAGAGTGATTCAGTTGGGTTTTCACATCTTCAAGGATCTTTTGTGCTTGAGCAGCCGACGGTTTGCCTGGAAACAAACTACTCGCCCACTGGGGCTTCAGAGCTAAATTGCCAAAGCCGTACATCACTAAAGCCCACCGTTGACGGCCATAGTAGTTTTCTTGAAAGTTACAAAAAGCCATGACAGGCTTTTGGCCTGTGACTTTTTCAAAAGCGGCTTCCTCAACGGGAATCTGAGCTTCACACTGGCGACGCGATTCAAATTCAAACCCCTCACCGGGGAATCCGATTTCAGGAACCGAACTCAACAGTTCTAAGGCTTCATTCGCCATATAACGAATTTCAACAGTCATCCCTTTCTTGGTGATCGACTGGCATCTTCCCGTGCCCTCTAAGCCTGTGATTTGAGTGAATCGAAGGGCTAACTCTTGAGCAAGCTCATGACAGTTTTTTTCCTGAGCAGGAATATAGCGCAGCCAAACCGCATAGGTACGAGGTTCTCTGGCGATGCTGAGGCCACAAAAGAAGAGCACTGATAAAACCCAGTGCAGGGTTCGACATTTATTCATATTCAACTCCCCGTTTAACGCGCTGCGTTTGTATCTTTTTTGTAGTTTTTTTTCAAGTTAAAAAAGAGGGCCCGAGCTCGCCAGAACCTTTATATAACTCATAATTTCAATGGGTTATACGTTCCTGGCCGAACCGGGGCCCTCCTACAAGGGACTAGTGGGTTTCAACCTCCCATCGGCACATGGGGGAGTACCGATAGAACGTCCGATCGGAGGGTTCTAAAGCCACTAGCCGAATCCATTCATTAAGTACCAATTTCCTGACTGATTCATGCTTTTGAATGATGCGCTCGATGCGTTCGCGTGGCGCTTCGATCACGACTAACAATCGCATGGGTTCATGGACAAAGTTTTTTCCATCACTGACCGACTGCAAGGGGAGGCCGATTTTTAAATCACTCACATTGCCTTGCATGACTCCCAGTTTTCCCACGACGTTATGGATGACCTTACTGCCGCTCCCAAACACTTCATTATCAACGGTTGAGAAGTAGTACTGGGTGTTGATCCACTCAGCCACTACCATGGGAGCCGTCATGATCACTTCAAGCGCTGACCCCGTTGTATCGCTTTCCCAATCGTAAGAGTGCAGAAAGCTCCTCGACTCTAAATTCAGTCGCTCAGTTAGCTTTCTTTTGGCCACGATAAAAGCAGCGTTCCCCGCAAGTCCCCATTCGGGTCGAGCCTCTGACCAATCAAGAGATCGGCGAGCCACTTCACGAGTGGCTTCCACTTCACTTTCCGCAGGCGCATCAAATCTCTGGGTGCGCTCTAAGTTCAAAGCCTTCTTAGCTGCGCTCAGTGAAAGCTTGAGCTGTGCTAAATCAGTAAAATGGCTTTTAGGAATATTCTCCTCATCTAAAATAACCACTTCATCTGTTGCTGTGTTGTGTTCTCCCGCAATAAACACTGTATCCAATGGAATTGAAATTCCTTTCAGCGCTAGAGCATTCCTCACCCGCTGATTATTAAAGATTTCAACAGCCACTCGAGCGTTGGGAGCTCCTCGGTGTCCTCCGCAAGCACCGCAATCTAAAGCTGATGCATACGCATTGTTGGTGGTACTACTGCCATGGCCACACAATAATACGAGTCTCCCAAAGTTTTTGAGAAGCCCCATGATTCTCAGTGAGTTCTCCGCAATTGCGATCTGATCAGGCATCGGGATTCCCAGTTGGTAAGAGCCCACTGGTTGGGCCTCCCGAACTTCAACCACAGGGACCGTTTGAGGTTTCTCACCCCACAACCGCTGAAAACTCTCCTTTACTTTCTTTAAGCCAGTAGGAGCCCAACTTTTTAAAAACATAGAAAAGAAACCTAGGCCTCCAAACGTTTCCACCATTGCAAAAGGAGATACCGAAGTGTTCTTTACTTCGTGAAGAGCGTGTTCCAATGCAACTTCAGCCTCTTTCTGACTCAAGTATTTGGCCGCTTGATAGCGGTTGGGATTTTTGAGTGACTCGCGTACCAAGTATTTGGGGCGAATCAAAACCGGGCACTGAGCAGCGATTTCGGTTTCAACAAACCCCTGGTGTGCAAGTGGCACTGCAAAGAAGCCCGCGAAGCCGTAAGTATCGAATCGTCCTTGATGCTCCAGATTTCTTCTGAACGCTTCAGAACGAACATCGATACAAAATACCGCCTGGGCCTGAGGTCTTAATTGGCTCGAGTTTTCCAGAGACAAGCTGAGTTCTTTTGCGTCTCCGAGCTTTTTCAACAAGCTCTCTCTATAGTTTCGCTCGTAAGCCTCAAGCCAAATGAAGCCAGCTCCAGACGTCCTTGGTCCAGCTGATTCTCGAAAAGTGAGTTGTTCCTGCGCTCTTTGAACCATCCCTTCCCAAGGATTTCTTTTGACCCACTCATCGGCAAATACCTGTTGGGCACCCACGACATCATAAGCAAGACGGACAGCCAGAAAATCATAAAGTGGCTTCAGCTTTTCTTCATTGGAGAAAAAGTTCAGATCCCGACCTAAGTTGGCCATCAGACCCGCCCATCCAGGTGAAGCTGCAAAGTGCCGACTCAAATAGTCTCTCAGAAACTGGACTGGAATCCCCAAGTCGGCAATCATTCTTTTTATAGCCAAAAGGCTGTCCACGGGAAGGTTTTTCACGTAATCGCGAAAACCTTCCACTCCCGCTCGTTCAAAACTCTCATCATAAATAACCAGGCTCTTCCAAGCGTTATAAAACCCTTGCTGCTTTCCGGGCATTGCCCAAGCCGCTTCTCCCCTATCAAAGTAGGCTGCACACCACTTGCTGATTTCCGCCTGCATAGCGGGATAGAGCTTAGTCGCCGTCAATTGGTCCGCCCATTCACTGAGCATTAAAAACACTTCCTGCAGAGGCTGTTCTGAAGTGCTAGACTTTTCATTTTTAGCTTCTTCAATCAAGAGCTGAGATAGCTCCGCAGGAGACATGGAAGGATCGAGTTGCTCGACAGTATTCACTAAGTCCTTGGTGGTGATTCTACCCTTCTTGAACTGCTCATGGAAAAAGCTTAAGTCCGCAACACCACGAGCATGAAAAGTCTTCCGAGCTACTTCAACTGCTTCTGAAAAAGGAAGCTTTTCAAATCCCTGAAGGGGGTTCACAGCGATAAAGTTCGCTAATGGCCAAATGGGAGCTACTTGCTCACAGGCCTCTAAAATGGCTTGCTCTACACTGACAACTGAATCTTCTTGCTCTCTGCGGTCATTTAGAGTGAGCACTCTCAGCGTATTTTTTGTAGCTGTTATGTTTTGAGTAAACATTCTGTTTCTCCCTCAGTTTAAAGTTTTATTTTCAATGATAGGTCTGGATATCCTTCTCCAGAGCTAAGGTTTCGAAACTCGGCATCAACTTGGTTTTACCCAGGACTTTTAAAATGATTTTTCTCCAAGCTTGCTCCACATAAAAGTGATTGAGACACAAAACGTAGAGCTTCTTAGACCACTCTTGCTCCTGGGAAAGCCGTGCCATTTCAACCATCACATAGACAGCAATGAATACGACAGCGGTTAAAGCGACCACAGCAGGATTCAAGTCTCCCACTAAGCCCACTGTTTCATCAGCTCCCAAAACTGGCCCTAACCACTGAGTAATGGCTCCTAAAAGAGTCCAGTAAAGTACCATCCCACCAAAAGAGATGACTGAAGTCGCCAAGAGCGATCGCACTCCGCCCGAGCTTCCCACTACTGGTGCTAGTGCCTGCAAAGCACTGATCCACAAGAAGAGACACAAGAAGAGTCCTCCAGGTTTCGCGTTTACATCGATACTCAACACCAAAATGCTGGTAACAAGAATTACAAAAGCAATCAGACCAGCGATTAAACGAGAAGCAAGTGAGGTTTCTGTCACGGGCTGCTGATTTCCGTACATAATGGGTTTGAGGTCCACTCGACCAGCAGCACTTAAAAATGCATGCGCCTTGTAGTACCCGTGCATGATCAAGTGCAAAACTGCGGCGGCAAAAGCGCCCAGCCCACATTGCATCATCATGTATCCCATCTGAGCAATGGTGGAGTATGCAAGTGACCGTTTTGCATCGGTTTGAACGAGATAAATCAAACCACCGAACAAAGCAGTCAACGCCCCCAGGATGAACAGCAAGTGAAGCGCAGTGCTGGCATGTCCGACCAGGGGACTCAGTCTCACAATGAGAAACCCACCCGCATTAATAATCCCTGCGTGCATGAGCGCTGAGACAGGTGTGGGAGTTTCCATCGTATCTGGCAGCCAAATGTGGAATGGAAATTGAGCAGATTTCGTCATCGCACCCAACACATAAAAGGAGCCGAGCACAGCAAATGGATTCAACGACATTCCCAAGAATTGAATCGGATCCCAGCTTCCATGATTCCGGGCGATTTCGAAAATATCTTTCAATTCGAATGTGCCGAAGACCGTATATGTGAGAACCAAAGCAGCAACGAGAAATAAATCACCCAAACGACTGATTACGAATTTTCTCCAGGCCGCTTTCTGGGCAGATTCACGTTCGGAGAAATGGAGTAAGAGCTGATGCACCCCCGAACTCACTAAGAACCAAGAAAGAGTCAGCCCCAGAAGATTTCTACTGACCACAAAGAGGGTGACTGAAAACAAAACGAAAGACAGCCAGCTAAAGAACCTTCCCTGGTTGGGATCTCCATCCAAATATCGGACTGAATATCTCTGAACGACAAGACCAATACTTGTGATGAGCAACACAGAAAGAACTGAGAGCCGATCAATCCAGACACCAATCGAAAAGTGAAATCCAGCAGGGTCCCCTAGAATTGCATAGATGCGGTCAATCGATCCTTCGGTAATCACGCCGTAACCAAGCCCAATAGCCGCTAAGAAAGCAATGGCTGCTCCACCCGCAGATATTTTGCGCATCAGGCGAGCATTTTCTTTGAACTTTAAAAATCCTAATACTGAGACGAAAAGGGGTGTTCCAAGAACTGCTAACGCTGCGACCGAGAATAGTGAATCCATGTAGGGAACCTCCGTGTAACCTTGCACTCGATAATACGGAAGAACCCTAGTTTAGTAAAAATAGATAAATATTATTGGTGTTATCGCATAAAACGAATCAGCCTTCTCCCAGGACCGCTTTGAGTGTGGCTAGATTCTTTTGATACTCTGCCAAAGCCTCTACTTCCCGGACGGCTGCATCGGCAGTAGCTTGTTCGCGAATGTTTACAAAGAGTTGGTTGCTGTCGCCTTGTCGAAACCGGATCCTTTCGCCCTGCTCCAACTTTCTGGCTAACTCCGTTTCGCGATGAGTGAGATCCGATCTTAAAGCAGCTGCGTTTAAAGCCGAACGAGAATCCCAGAGTTCAGTTGCAATTTTATCCCGTAAAAAACGCTCTTGGAGCTCCAGTCGCATTCCAGTTGCGATAGCACTGTCTTCGCGACCTCCAGCGATATTGGCCTGTAGAGGAATTTCTAGCACGATACCCGCATCGAGACGGGGATCATTTCGTGTGGGATCACCTGGTTGGATGCTTTTGGCTGCCTGTAGCTGAACGTCTATTCGAGGGCCTGCCTGATTCGAGGCTAGATCTCGCTCGATGGCATTTTGCGCTTTCAGTATCTCAAAGCGTTTCACCTCAGGACGTTTTTGGAGAGCTTCCTCTACACTTTCTTTGGGTTCCGCTGTTTTATCGGGCAAAGGAATCACACTGCCCATGTGTTCCTCCCCTGCTAAAACGGGGTTTCCTTGAGTGTCTCGCCAAAATAATGATAACTCGATGGTTGCTTGCTGAAGCGAGCGCTCAGCGCTTACCAATTGGGACTTTCTTTGAAGGATAGCTCTTTCGTTATCCCGGCGCTCAAACTCAGGTAAGTCTCCCGCTTTGACTCGTTCTTTCAGCCCTTTGTCGCGTTCCTCAGCAATCCGCAGCAGCTCCTGATAAATTTTTACTTTGAGACTTGCTGAAACCCAGTCCCAATACCGATGTGTTGCAGTCCGTATGGATTCAATCCGCTGCTGCAGAACCTGAAGATCAGCCACAGTTAGTCCTAACGTTGCTTTTTGAATATTGGCTCTTCGCCGATCTAATGGACCATCTCGCCAGATAGGGATGGCGAGCCCCGCACGCAATTCACCTGCTGGGTTCGTCACCATTTTTCCATCATAAATAGGAAAATCTCCAATTCCTAAGCGATACCCCGCAAACAAAGAAGCCCCCCAAAGCGTCATCGGTTGCTCCAAGACGGAATCTACCGTTTTGTTTTCGTAATACCCCAACAGAGTGCTTCCAGCTCGAGTCCGCCATTGAATATCAAAGGCACCTTCAGAGAAACGAACTTCACCCTGTGCGGATTCAACATCTTTACGGGCACCTTCTAATAAGGGATAACGGTCACGCACCGACTGGAGCACCTCAGAGAGTGACAAAGGCTTACAAAGAGCCAGAGAACTGAGTCCAGCAGTTAAAATGATCGCTATCCGAAACATCAATTTCTAAGATCCTTTTTCAGTTTTACCCAACGGAGCACTCATATTCTTTCCAGGCTCTGGAAAGCTGGGCGGAAATCCGTTGAACCGACGCCAGAGTTCGTAACCTAAAGTGACTCGATTGAGGAGCACCCAACCGATGGCTCTTACGCCTTGTCTTAGGTAAGTCCCGTCAGGCCAGGGTTCATTCTCCAGTGGAATGAGGACCACTCGAAATTTTCCGTTGCCGCTATCGCTCGGATCAATAAGTGTGATTTTTCCCCCATAAGTGCCATAAGCAGCGCCAGGCCAACCACTGAATTGGATCGCAGGCCAGCCTTCAAATTGAAGCCGCACTTCGGCTCCATCTCTGAGCAGAGGAACGTCATTTCCATCGATCCAAAGCTCAACCGCTCTAGAATCTGTGTCTGGAACGATACTGGCTAGGAATTGTCCCGCTTTCACGATTTGAGCCCCCTGCCCGGAAATCACTCGCTGGATTGTTCCTGCGATGGGGGATTTTACAGATTGGGTCATTTGACGTGCCAAACGAACATCCATGCGAGCAAGTTCAGCAGAAGCATTTGCTTCATCGACCAAAAACTTGGTGTACTCTAAATTTGCCTGTTCCAAAGCCCGTCGTGCACTCAATCCTTTTTCGACGAGCACCTTTTGCCGGTCTAAATTGATTCGCGAGGTTTGAACCGCTGCTTCCGCTGCCATCACTCGTTTGCCCAGAGCATCGCGCTCTTCTGCAAGGCGTTTCAGAATTTCGGGATCATTATCCGTAAGTTCCACAATAAGATCCCCTTCTTTTACTTTTGTCCCCTCCACCACATGCCACTTTTCAATACGACCATCCACAGGAGCGCTGATGTCTTGTATCCGATCGTTTGGGGAATACCCAATCACTCTTCCAGAACCTCGTGCAGTCTGTTGCCAGGGCAAAACAATGAGAGCAATCCCTAAAAATACAAAAAGCCCAATGAAAGCCCCAAAAAAGCGTCGATAATTTCTGGAACTACTCACTAACTGAAGCGCCTTGGGAACCGGATGGACTCCTTTTATTTGAAATTTTTCAATGGGTGCAGCCATTATGCTGACCTCCGCTGGGTCAGTGAATCCAATGAAATAATCACTTCACACCGTTTAGCCAAATTCATATCGTGGGTTGCTAAGACCAAAGTCCAAGGCGCTTTGGGATCGAGTAATAGCTTGAGGGCTATTTCTCGGGATTTCCCATCCAAATCATCCAAGGTTTCATCCACGAGGACTAAGCGGGGTTTGGTAACAATCGCACGAGCCAGGACAATTCGGTGGACTTGACCCACAGAGAGAGGACGCCCCTCTCCACTCAACTGGGTATGAATGCCTCGAGGCAGCTCAGTGATTTCATCGAGAAGCCCCAACTGAGTTAAAGCTGCCCGTGCACTCTCTAGGGTGACTTCAGAGCGTCCCATACGAATATTATCCAGAATAGTGTCCGAAAGAACTTCCAGCCCCCTCACAAGTGCTATTTGATCTCGTAAACTTTCTTTGGAAACATCTCGGTAATCATTGCCGTCAATGAGAACTGCGCCGCTCTTGGCATCTCGAATGCCAAAAAGCAAATCCACGAGGGTAGTTTTTCCTGAGGAGTTGGAACCTAAGAGAGCAACTCGAGAGCCTGGTTCAATTTTAAAAGACACTTGTTTGAAAATAGGATCTTGAGAGTCATAGGAGTAAACCAAATCACGAGCTTCCAATCCAGCGGGGCCATGACCTCCCTTCAACTGGATTCCCGTTCCCTGTTCCAGCGGTAAATTGAAAAGACCGTCCAACTTATCTAACGCGGCAATGAGATCATAAAAGGCTTCTAAATGTTTTTGAAATTTGGCTAAAGACCCCAGAGCAGTCGTTACGACAATTTCTGCTGCTACTAATTGTCCAAGAGTCAGTTGGCTCTTGATCACCAAATAGGCACCCAGCCCCAGAAGTGCTGAGCTTGCGACTGCTTGCAGGGCCAATGACCCCAAGACCTGTCTCATCAGTATTTTGAAGTGATCACTCCTAGCTCCCAAATAACCTTGAACTACTTCATTTGCTTTTTCTAAAGCCAAGCTGCGTGCTGCTTGGGATCTAAATAGAATTGGACGTGCCGCCAGGTCCTCTAGCCAAGCAGCGACGCGATATTTCTGCACCGATTCCTCGGAACTCGTGAGCAGAGCTCCACGACCCAATCCAAAAAGAATAATGCCTACAGTGGCGACTAAGACAATCGCAAAGGCCAGCAGGAACCAATGGTAAAAAGCGAGTAAAACGAGGCCCAGAACGATTTGCAGCAGCAACGCAAAGCCATCGAGCAACAGCGTCGCTCCACTTTTTTGAACGGTAAGAACATCAAAGAACCGATTGACCAATTCCGGAAATCGATTTTTGGAGGCACCTTCTAAATGCAGACGCGGAATTCGATAAGCAAGTTCCAGAGCCACTTGAGTAAAAAACCGTTTTTGAAATTGCTCTACTATGCGGATTTGAATCGCTCTCAAAAGAGCCGCTGCTGAGAGTCCCACAAAAACTGCCAAAACTAGGAAAAGAACGGGTTGGCTCAAAGAACCAAAGTTCACTGTACTGACGAGCGTTTGAACGCCAACAGGAATGGCTAAGGACAAAATTCCAACACCCATGCCATACGTAAGAATGACCGCAATTTCAGATCGCTCCCCGCTCAACATGGAAACGAGTAATTTGGTCGGTGATATCTTGTGTCCAGGCTCTGCCAAAGCACCCTCTTTTACTTATTAAGTATCGGTTTTTTTGGGTGAACTATTGACTTCGGTGAAGTCCCTGCCTAACGCTCCGCTTCGCTTCGCGCTTTCACCCAAGAAATAGCGATGGAACCTCCGATGAGGCAAACAATGATGCCCAGTGACCAAGTCACTGGAAACTTGCCATCGAAAGCTGGGTTGAGCCACGCCATTTTGAGTCCAACAAAAACTAAAACTGCTGCTAATCCATACTTAATATAACGAAACTTTTCGATGGCTCCCGAGAGCATAAAAAACATCGACCGAAGGCCAAGAATCGCAAAAATATTCGAAGTAAAAACAATGAGTGGCTCACGGGTGAGAGCAAAAATGGCTGGCACTGAATCAATAGCAAATAGGATATCGCTCACTTCGATGAAAAGTAGGCCTAAAAATAAGGGGGTAGCGTAGCGAACGCCATCTCTTTTGATGAAAAACCGACTGGGAGCAGCTGAAGGATCTATTCTAAAGAGCCTTCTCAAAAACTTCATAAACCATGCACGTTCCGGATCCATCATTTGAGATTCCGACAAAAACATTTTGAGTCCAGTAACCATCAGAACCAGTCCAAAAAACACGACCACGGCATGGTAAGCCATGAGTTTTGCACCCAATGCAATGAAGAGGGCCCGGAACAAAAGCGCTCCTAAGATTCCAAAAAAGAGTACTCGGTGTTGGTATAACCGAGGAATCCCAAAGTAGGAGAAGACAATGGCAAAGACGAAAATATTATCCACTGCCAACGATTTTTCGACGACAAACCCAGTTAAAAATTCGAGCGCCAGTTGCTTCGCTTGAACTAGCCCCTCTCCAGCATCCCCTAACTTAGAAATACAATAAAAATAAAATCCGATATTGAAGCCACCGGCCAATAGGAACCAGGTCAGCGTCCAAAGCGAAGCTTCCCGGAAAGTAACCTCATGGGCTTTTCGATGAAAGACCCCGAGATCGAGGGCAAGCATCCCTAGAACAAAAATGGTAAAGCCTAAGTAAAACCACCAATATTCAGAAAAAGGAAAAATGAGCACTTTCAGCCTTCTCTCAGGTTTCAAGTATCGGTTTTTTCCTTGAATATTTACAATAGATAAATTACTTGTTATGCATCACAAAAAACAATGAATAATTGGCTCAATTATCACCATCTGTATTACTTTAAAACGATCGCTGAGGAGGGCAGTGTCTCCAAAGCCGCTGAGAAACTTCGCTTGGGACAACCCACTCTCAGTGCGCAGTTAAAACAGTTCGAGGACCATCTAGGAATCCAGCTCTTTGAGCGCCAACACAAGAAGCTCATCCTGACTGAGCAAGGCCAAGTTGCTTTGGACTATGCTCGGAATATTTTTAAGATGGGATCCGAACTGATGGAAGTTTTGAATGACCGATTAGTACCTCATAAGACTTCTGTTCAGGTTGGGGCCTTAGATAGTGTTGCCAAACAAGTGATAGTTCAGTTGGCCAAGCACGCCTATAAGACCAATGATTGTTTGATTTCGCTGGTTGAGGGCAAATCTGATGAACTGCTGAGAGAGCTGGTCGCTCATCGCATTGATATCCTTGTCACGAATTTTCTACCATCTGGTATCCATGCCAAAGGGTTATTCCACCGAAGCTTGATAAAAAAAAGTATTGGAATTTATGCTGCTCCCACATTCAAGCGACTCAGAAAAGATTTTCCAAAGTCCATCACGGGCCAACCGATGATTCTCCCAACCTACGACAGTAAGCTCCGTTATGATTTAGAACACTGGAGTCAGACACAAAAGATCGCTCTTAACGTAGTCGCTGAGAGCCAAGATATTGCTGTGAAAAAATTGATGGCTGTCAGTGGCATCGGCCTCATCCCGGCCGCAGCTCATGCGGTGACCCGTCAAGTTCTAGCGGGTGAATTAGTCGAGCTCGGGGAACTTCCTGGGATTTTTGAAGAACTTTTCTTGGTAAGCGCTGGCCGAAAAATTGAAAATCCCATTGCTGCCCAACTGATGAAGACTTTTCAAATATAGTTTTTTTCAATCCACTTAATTGAGTTTTTCCATTTTATTGGGGTTACCTGCTTTTTTTATACTATGGGTATGATTCAAATTACTTTTAAAAACTTGGAACGCTCTGAACTCGCGCAGGAGGCAGTGCAAGACCGTTTGCATGAGGCTTTAGAGCGCTTTCCGGACCTTTCTCAGGCGAAGCTGCATGTCACTCTTGCAATGGAGAACTCCCCTCGTCAAACCGGACCTGATCTCTTTCGAGTTAAATTGCGAGTCTCCGGCGGCAAGTACCATGGGGTTATTCTTGAAAAAGAAGCCTCTAGTTTGTATGCAGCCTTGGCGGACGTTAACGAACATCTCTTGGAACGACTGAATCGGTTTGGTGACAAATTCCGAGTCAAGGCCAGAACAAGGGAACGAAAACTTCTGATTTCTCAATAATCAGGGCTGACGGACATGCTCAAACTGTATTCACCCAAATTATTCAATAGTTTCCCGTGTATTCTCCACCACATTGAGAATACGACCAAATCCTCATCTTTTTCCGCTGAGTTCTTGTGGCCATTCTCAGCTAGCGAGAAGTGGCCTTCATTGTGCACTTTCTTCTGATAATTCTTGAACCTTTTGAAGAAACTCATCCAGATCGATGGGCTTCTTTAGGATCACCGTATTTCCTTGCGCAATCGGCATTCTCTTTTCGGAGGTTGCACTGATGATTAAGGTGGGTAAGTCTTTGAATTGACCTGAGTTATTTTTTTTATCAAGGAATTGCCACCCGTCCATAATGGGCATCATCAGGTCGAGGACGAGAACTGAAGGGCGGCTTTTCATGTGTACCAATAACTCCCAAGCTTCTTTACCGTTGCAAGCGGTATCCACATCATACCCCTCCAAACTTAAAGCCACTTTGAGTAGTTCTCGGATATCGGTATCGTCCTCAATCACTAAGAGTTTTTTTGATTTCTCGCTTCGCATCTGTGGGTCTCAAAATAGCTCGCGTCTTGTTTTAGTAAAGCGAATTCCAAATTCTTTTTTTAAAGTGCGCTGGTTGCAAAATGAAAGATGGCCTTTCAGTTTGCAAGATCTCAAACAGCGAAATGATGGGTTCTCCTGCTCTGAGGTTGGGCACGGCTTGTGCACATCTGACTCCAGAACAAAAAAAACAACACTGCAGGGGGATTCTTTCGAGATGATATCACCACATAAAAAAGACAAACCAGTATGCCTCAATATTCTTTCGCACACGCTTAAAACACCCCTCACCAGTCTGAAGCTTGAGCTTCAACTCGCGTTGAGAAGACTGAGTGGGCAGGAAAAGCTCTCAGAGTCAGAGCATCAGTTAAAGGACTCGTTAGAGTTCTCGCTTGAAAGAGCCAATATTATGATCCAAATGATTTGTCTCGTTTTGGGGGAGGCCTGATATGCAAGTATTCATTATCGATGACGAACCGGAAATTTCCCGATCCATGGAGCATATTATTGCACCCTTTAAGCTCCAGACGAGTTGTTTTGCTCAGACAGCGGCTGTTTTAACAGCACTGAAAGAGACCCCACCTGATTTGGTCTTCTTGGATTACCGCCTAGGAAGTGAAAGTGGCCTGGCACTCATTCCACTCATTCTCCAAGAAAATCCTTCTGCCTATATCGTCATGATGACTGCTTTTGCTAGTTTTGAAGTCGCTCTTGAGGCTATGAAGTTAGGAGCTAAAGATTTTCTTAAGAAGCCGTTTTCACTGGAGGAAGTAGAAATCATTGTGAAACGCTTCACCGAGCTTTCAAATCTGAAAAATCGTCTCAAGAATTTAGAAGAGGAATATGGGACGGATCAAATTCTTCTGGAATCCAAAAACCCGAAAGTGAAGGAACTTTTGAGGTTGGCAAAAAAGGCGGCTCAAAGTCAATCGGTAGTGCTCATTACCGGGGAAAGTGGTTCTGGTAAGACAGAGCTGGCGAAGGCCATCCACAGTTGGTCTTGCCGCCAACAGTTTCCTTTTGCGACCGTAGCCTGCCCTACATTAAGTGCTGACTTACTTGAGAGTGAACTGTTTGGACACGTCAAAGGGGCCTTTACAGGTGCAGTAGCCCACCATCAAGGACGTATTGCCAAGTGTGAGGGCGGAACGCTTTTTTTAGATGAAATTGGAACCTTGCCACTCAGCCTGCAACCCAAACTGCTTAGATTCTTACAGGATTTTTCTTACGAACGGGTAGGAGATACCACAACTCATAAAGCAGACGTGCGTATTATTGCAGCGACGAATGCGGATTTGGCAAGTTTAGTCAGACAGGGAGTTTTTCGAGAGGACTTATTCTATCGGTTGAATGTGATTGAGCTCCATTTACCGCCCTTGAGGGAGCGACCGGAGGACATCGAAGCGCTTTCACAGATTATTTTGCTCAAATTGTGCAAGAAACATGGGCGAGCCCCGATTCGCCTTACTCAAACTGAACTGAGATCGCTTTCACAGCACCCGTGGCGTGGAAATATTCGGGAGCTCCATAACACTCTGGAGCGGGCCTTGATTTTTTCAAATGAAGGCGAGCCACTGCAAATTCATTATCAACCTTCTCTTCTCCCCACACAAAGCGCTCCCACAATTCAGGTTGGAGGTCCTCATACACTAGAAGAAGTTGAAAAGGCTCACATTGAAGCAACTCTCGCAAGGTTGGATAGCATCGAGGAGGTTTCACAAGCGTTAGGGATCAATCCCTCAACCCTCTGGCGAAAAAGAAAGACCTATGAAGAGCAAGCTAGATCCGTATTTCCTGGTGATGACTCCAAGGTGGGCACTCCCTCATCAGATCCGGGGACCATGCATTAACTGCATGCCACCAATATTTCAGTACTGTGGCAATTCCCTCGGCTGCGTGACCATCCCCAAATGGGCTATTTCCTGTCCAAAACGGTTTTGAAGTGAATTCTCCTCGAAGAACAGCATTTTGAAATTGAGAAATAATAGAATCCGCTTGAGTTCCCACTCGAGAGGCAAAGGGTGTTTCGAGTGCCTCTGGTCGTTCCGTATCTTCTCTCAGAACAAACGTCCGAATTCCCAGTGAGGGCGCTTCTTCTTGTAAGCCACCGGAATCTGTCATCACGCAAGAGGCGTTTCGGAGGAGATACACCAGTTCACTGTAATCCAGGGGCGGAATAAGACTCACCCCCGCTTCCCCTTCTAGATTCTGATGCGCACTTTGAGAGACTAAAGGATTCGGGTGCACTGGGATCACAAATCGATAGTCCTTAAAATTCCGGGCTAAATATCGAATCGCCTGAAAAACACGGTCATGCGCCTCGCCAAAATTTTCCCGACGATGGGCTGTGACTAACACCAGTTTTTTGCCATTGAATAAAGGATCCAAGTGGGGAAACGATCGGTTTTTGAACCATTCCAACCTTAGTGCATCGATACTGGTATTCCCCGTAATGAAAGTGAACTTCTCATCCACGCCTTCTCGCATCAGGTTTTTTCTGGAGCGTTCTGTGGGACAAAAGTGGAGATCGGCAAGGCATGAAAGCATTTTCCGATTCATTTCTTCCGGAAAAGGTGAAAAGTTTTTTCTAGTTCGCAGCCCTGCTTCGATATGGCCAATCGGAACCTTATGAAAAAAGGAGACCCAGGCTGCAACTACGGCAGAGACGGTATCTCCCTGGACTAAGAGCAAATCCGGATTAAAATCCTGAAAAACATACGGTAATGCTCGCATGCATTCAGCAGAAATTGCTGAAAGGCTCTGGTTGGGCTGCATCAGGCCCAAATCCCAATCGGACTCCATTTCCAGATTTCTCAAGAGCTGATCCAACAAATCTCGATGTTGACCTGTCACACACACCTTTAGCTCAATCGAGTCCTCCTTTTTAAGAACGCGATAAAGAGGCGCTAGTTTGATGGCCTCGGGACGGGTACCCATCACCATCAGTACTCGAGCAGTGCGCATTTTTAATTCTCCTCGATAAAATAATGTTTCACGACTGCTTCGGTTTGAGGTTTTCCAATGAAGCTGAATCCGGTGTCCAGTGGTCCGTGCAAATGAGGATCTATTGAAAGATCCCAAAATACCACCCCCCGAAACCATTCCCACTTGGGTTTCCAAAAGGATTGAAGAAGCGCTTCATAGGCAGCTGCTTGATCCGAGATATTGATAGGTCCCCTGTCCTCCCCGACATACCGGAACGGATTCACATAGCCTTTCGTCACACTTCTGAAGCCGACTTCCTTCAAAATAGCAACTTGTGGCTCCCCCACGACTGCTTCTATCTCAAAGAGCGCATTATCCAACTGAGAAGCATACCGATCCGATGCCTGTTTGAGGTCTTCAATGAGGTCACTCAGCCGCTCGGGCTTTTTTTGGTCTTCGGTGGCAAGCGATCGATACATATCGATGCCAATAGCATCGAGCCCCTTCCAGAATTCGACCAAGTTTTTCCAAACTTCTTTTTCTTTAGGATCAGTCCGATTGGCTAAATCTACGATCCGGTAGCGCCATCGAGCGAGTTCACCTCCAAACTCATCGATTCCCGACTCAGCGGCGATGATCTTGTCATCAGTGAAGTTGATGTCATACATAATCCTTGTCGTCGGGGGAAGCTTCGTACGGGCATAGGCCAGGAGCTTAACCCACTGAGCGGGGAATCCATGGGGGTACTCTTTCCACTGATCTTCAATGCCTACGGTCATTGAGTATAATTCAGCTCCGAGCGTAAACTCTTCAACTTTTGTCTGAGCTGAAAGTAAAAGATAGATATCCAAATAGGTTTTAAAAGACTCAAACCAGGCATTTGGATTCACTGGCTGAATATTTCCATGCCACCACTCCTTTTTAGTTCCATCCGGTAGCACTTCCACAAAAGGTGTCCGTCCATTGGAATCGACCACAAAAAAGATAGGACGCATCCCGACTGTCATTTCCTTGCCATGAATATACTGTATCAGCCGGGTGAGTCGTTTTCGTTCGTCGGATCGATTTTCTGGAGGAGTCATCGGCTTTAATTCGGAGTTTTTTGGATGCGTCATGATCGCTCTAGGAGTCAACACCAGGTGCCTCACTCCAGCCTGAAAGGCCCTATCCACCATTTCTTGAGCTGCTGTTTTACTCCCACCGTCGGCAGAAGCATCGAAAATATACCCATCTGCCTCTGTGAGGGTGGCACCCTTCACGAGGGGTATGTCCAGTGCGAATCCGATTGCGTGCACACCCAGGATGAAAAATAACATTGCTTTCATAGTTTACCTCTCTTGTTCTGAAAAAAGATTGACTGCGTAGATTGCTCCATAAACACTTTGAATATACTGACCCTCAAACTGCTTCCCGGAATCAAAGAATTCTCCGCGAACATGCACCCAACGTTGGCTCTCAAACATCCCTGAACTTAAATAGGCAACATTTCTCTTGGGATCGTAATAGCCATATTCCAGGTCCACACTCACTGGAATACTTTCTTTATAGGTAACTAATAGAGTCCCCTGTAGTCGCTGAGCCGTTTGGTAAATGACCAACCGAAATTTTACGTCTCGGCTTTCGCCGTGATAAACTCCGCTGATATCGGGAATGGATGTGCGTTTTTCATCTGTAAAGGCAAGATAGGAACGTGTTTTTTTTCCTTCAATTGGCGAAGTAAGCTTTGAAGTAAAGAAGGTTCCCTGAATCCGCTTTTCCCCCGCTTCTGTGGTAATTACAAATCTCATAAAGAATACTTCGTTCACGGGATTAGAAAAGTTCGGGTCGGTCACTTCATAATGGACGGCCTCCCATTTTTTTTGTTTGCTATTGTAGAGCACATGAAAAAAGCTGAAATCAGCGGATACTTCTCCCCCGTATCGCACTGAGAGGCCCATAAAGAACTTACCGTTCCCGATGTGCACTAGATTGATCAAACCGGGTTTGTCTCGTACCGTCACCTCATAAGAGCCCTCAATTTCCTCAGTCAGGCCGGCAACCAGCAAAGAGATTCGGCTAACAAACTTCTTCATTTCCTCAGCTGGTTGATTGAGGCCTAGCTTTTGATACTCCTCCATTAATCGATCAGATATTTCCCCAAGTAACATCAACTGAGATTCAGGAATCGGCTTATCTCGATACAGAGTGATTATAAAACTTCCTAGTTCGGTTATTTGGCTGGATAAAAGCGCTGGGATCAGCTCTTTGGCCAACGCAATATCAAAAACGTTTTCCTGCGTGAGAATCTTCGAAACAATCGTGATGATCAAATAACCGGGTGCCGTCAGCACATTAAATGGGATGGTTTGATTCAGCGTTTTTAGGTTAGTCGATAAAACAATTCCCCATTGGAGAAAGGTTTCAAGTTCAGTGTGTTGGGTCGCTCTCAACACTTCTTCACTGAGAAATCCCACAATGGCTTGAATCGCCGTCATTGAGCGAACGCTCTTCATGATTCCTAACATCTGATCGGAGCTGATTTCATTTTTTATTTTGATCAGACGCTGTACACTGCTCGCCTGTAATTGCTCAAATGCCTCCACGACATAGGCCTCACTTTTGAGATCGATGATTGCCGCCAAGCTAAAGCATGTCCGCTCATACCAATGGAGCAATCCCTCTCGGTCGGTTACGAGGACCAGTAATTTCAAGTGTTGGCCCGCAATCTGATAGCGCGTTGAGTTTTCACTCCAACTAAAAAAGTGACTTATGAATTCTGTGGGTTCCTGATCCAATCGAAGCCACTTGATGCCTTGCCGTGTGAGGACCCAGCCCAGTTTTTTCACAACCTGATTGGATATTTCATCCACACCATGGCTGACAGCAATCTTTTCCAACTCATTCAAAATTTGGATGTAGGGAAAAAGTTGCTCTTTAGCGGGGAAAGTTGGGGCAAATCGTTCAATGTCCTGTACCACGACCAAAAACTCAGGCCGTCCTATTTTTGCCTTTTCCAAGAGGGCTTGCGGCGATGCAAGTTCATCCGAGAACAAAGGGCACGAAAGAACTGCTGCCAGAAGAGTAAGGACTCTCAAACGTTTCATGTTGGACTCCCTTCGACGGGGGGCAGGCGCAGCAGAGCCGGCGCTTGAGCAGTCCACTCTTCCAGATTGATAAATCGATACCCCAATCGCTGAATCCCTTGAATGAGATCAACGATGTGTCTTCCATCTCCTGGATAGTCACCCAGCCCCTCCTCCTGGTTAGGCAAGACCAGAACTGGGTGGACAAACAACGAGGCCCAGTGATCCCTCAGAACACGATTCCTTCGAGCGGAATCCAACATTTGCGTTGGATTTTGTGTCATATAGACCTGTTCATTCAGAAACGGCTGAATATTTCCTAAGTTCTCTGGAAGGAGTCGTTGGCCATACACATCTCCCCAGATTTCGTATGGAAACATCTGCCCACTGGGTAGGAGATTTTCAGGGTAGCTCACACGGAGATCATTCAAGTATCGCCACCGTTGAGCAGCACCCGCAGCACCCGCTTGATTATAGGTTAAGCTGAGCGGAAGGCGCTGTGCTTGCTCTGCTTGGAACGGGAAGTACGTTACCCGCCCGATTCCCCAAGCAAATAGTTGGCCGAAGAGAATAAAGTCCAAGGGTGAAGCCTGGTAATGAGGGGTTAACCAAACAGAAGGCAGAACTCCCGCCTTTTCAAAGAGGGTTTGGCCATCTGTTAAACGATTTACTACATAGGAAATGGAATCTTCCGGAATGGGCCGATTGTTGACACCATCCCAAAATTCAAAATCATCCCCTGACATGCCATTAAATGGATTTTTTTGCTTTCCATATTGGTGAGTGACCCCATGAAAAATAATACTGCCTCCCGACTTTTTTGAGTCATTCAGAAACTCAAGAAAGAATGGCCTTTGAAGTAGCGTTACCATACTTTCTGCTGGATCATCGACTCTGGATAGAAGAGGGTCTGAAAAGATAGGGATCACCGAGATTCCGAATGGGATTCCACATTTTTCAAAGGTTGTTTTATAGGCGTTGAGTTGCCACAGCGGGAGATTTGGATGAATGTCTTCAAAGCGTACAATTGCGGGTCGTTCCTGGGGGTAGAGCGGAGGTTCCTGCAGCAAATCAAAAAGCAGATCCGTAAGAATGAGATATCGGTCCTTTTCATGCATAAAAGAAAAGGGACTATCTGCAATGAAAAACCTGTTTTTATTTACAATCACATATGGGGCTCTTTGCCCAGTGCTAGAATGTTCAGCCCAAGCAAGCACATGGCTTTCTGTTGAGTCCGCCTGTTCTACTTTCAACAAAACCATCTCAAAGGCGGCTTTGAATTGATCCGGATGTTTTCGATCAAATTCCCCATATTTTTCGAATCGTTCCCCTTTGTATTCAAAATTTTTGAAAAATCCGGGTTTGCCCTTCGGGTCTTTTTGATCCCAATCGAGTTTTGACAGTCCTTGATAGGATACATTCCACAATCCAAGCAAAACCTCGGGAGCTAGCTTCCAAATGTGATAGCCCATCCAAAGCACTTGCTTTTGAGTGGCCACAAAGTCTGACAAGAATGCTGGGGGAATACTGGAATTGAAGTGCGTGCCCAAATAGACCAGCGCTTCACACTTTTCAACTTGCCCTGCACGGTACTTATGAATAGGAAACACAATCTGCTGCCAACGAGGGAAATGCCCGAGCAGATTTTGAAGAAAGAGAGCATGGATTCTTCCAATCGGGACACCCCCGCTCTGAGCATCCACTTCATCATAAACGATTTGAATGCAAGGGGTTGGATTGAGTCCGTAACTTGCCTGAGAAGTCAGCATGACCATCCCGAAAATGAACGCCACTTTCATCATAGACTCACCCGGGATGGTGCCATTGCAGTCCCAAAGTTTTTAGGCAGTTCATGCTGGGTTTTTACCCAGAGGGAGGGCTTCTGCATCCACTGACTCATCCAGTAGTTTTTCAGTGCGCGAAAGCTTGCAAGACCATTCACCCAGACCGAAATGGGATACCTAAGAATCACCCAAAGAGCTTGGCGACGTCCATATATCTTTGCTGCCGAAGTGGCACGGTGAAAGAGCCGATTGAGAATCACCAGGATATTACAAAAAAGTAGCGCTTTCAGAGCCCGTGGGTTGGGGGCCAAGTCAATGACCCCCAATAAAAGCGTCGGCAGGAGCAAGAATCCGCAAAATCCAGCACTATTTCCCAGGAGAGCTTTTCTGTCTCTGAGCAGGAAGATTCGGTTGGTCCAATTCCCAAACCAACCCAAGTGTGTTGGAGATTGGAGTGTAATCCCCTCAGTCCATCTCGCCTTTTGACGAACAGCCATTCCTACCGAATTGGGAAAAAACTCACGGGTAGCTACCCAATTTTTTTCACCAGAACGTTCCTGGTAAAAATGGCACGCAAACACCTGGCGCAGGCCCAGACTAAAAGCTCTGATACCGAGTAAGTAATCCTCCGTTAAACACTGGGACTCGAGTAGCTTTCCTCCCGTGGCTTGAACCATTTTTTCCAAAGCAGCACGGGTGATTGCCATTCCGACCCCAGCAGATGGCACGGACGCACAAAGCCGATTCCGACACAACAGTTCTCGGGTATGCGCTTCTGCAAATTCATCCATATAAGACGCACCTACAGAAAATGAGCGAGGAACCTGCAGCGAAAAGACAGGAAGCTGAATGAAGTCGTAGTCATTAGAATATTTATTGATCAAAGCCAAAGAGCGGGGATGGATGATGTCTTCGGCATCCTGAAACACAAAAATATCAAAAAGAGACTTGGTTTCCTTTCGCAGTTGATCCACCATTTCATTGAGTAAATGGCCTTTGGAGGTCGGACCCGGAATAGAACTCAGCAGTATCCGGATTTGGGGGTTCTGCAGCTGTGCTTGGGTGACTGCTTGTAAAGTGGGCCAGTCATTCGGATAACATCCCACAAATATTTGATAGTTTTTGTAGTGAATGTGCTGGCTATTCCCCAACAGCATTTGGGTAATAACACTCTCCTCACGCCATGTTGGGATGAGAATAGCGATTTTCCGTTCTGGTTGCGCTTGTATTTCAAACCAGTCTTTTTGTGTGAGAGCCTGAGGGCGTATTTTGTGCCAGAAAATGAGATAATCAATCCAGAGGCTGTCTAAATTCCAGACCAAGTAAACCAGTGACAAACTGATGAAGGCCCATTGAAATCCAGTAAGCTCAGTCATAGAAATCCCCCCACTGTTGCAAGCAGACGGAATCCTTCAAAACCCGAATCTTGGAACGAAATCACATGAGCAGCTGAGACAGCAGCACAAAAACTCTGTTCACACACCCTCAAGCGAACACTGGGGCGAATTCCCGATTGGATATTAGATGGGCCGCCTCCTTGCCAGAGCGACCAAAATGGCTCGAGATAGAGATCCGTAGACCCATTTGCAAGCATCTGAACTTGGATGCCCACACGAGAGAGCGCCTGAACACCCCAAAAGGCGTCTTCCTCTACCGCCATCAACACTTCGGAATAGGGCTCCAAAAAAACTGCCCAAAGGGATTGGGGTGCTAATTTCCAATTTAAAGTGTCGCCGAAGGCCGTTAAAAAGCGCCATTGGGATTTTGTCTTCATGCGATGTTCAGCAAAACACCTGAGATGTGGCACGCTCCAGGAAACTCCTGGTGCAAAGTAAGGCTCCCAATTTCCTGTGGGACCCACCGGCATTTCTGCCCCCGCTTGAAGAAAGGGTTGAACACTTTGTTCGGGAAATAATGACATTCGTGCAAACGTACCGGAGTGAAACGGCTGAACTTGAGCCTCCAGAACACCTTCGCTATAAAACTCGGTTCTCACTGCAGCAGCGCTTCCCTCTAATTGATAGATCGCTAGAAATCCAAGCAGTATTTTTTTTACGTGGTTTGCCATCAAAAGAAGAGAGTGCAACCCCTATGCCTGAGGGGATTGCGCCGCAAGTGCTGAAACAAAACTGCTTTTTGCAACTTCTCCGTTTCATGTCGCGATCCGGAACAGGATCAACTGAGCCCAGCACCCCTCTGGTATGTGGGTTGCACGTTGTTCCCCACATGGCTCGACGAAAAAAAACCGGAAGTGGGGCAGAAATTCGAAGCCTAGTAGGTGCCAAAAGAGTTCAGGAACCCATCTGGTGGCTCGCTGTTCTGCACAAAAATCAGGTACAGATTTTTTCTTTCTCACCCATTGAGCATCAACTCTGCCCGTTATGGAAACGAGAAGAAAAAGACTTTCACGATCTCATCGCTCGTCGGTTGCGAGGGTCTGCCGGAAGAACACAAGAGAGTTTTTCCTGGAGTGCAGGGGGTCATCAAACAGGACATCGCCGCCACAGTTATTCCTCGGCTACACCCCCAAAGAAAAGAGCCTCTCAAACTTTACTGGTCGCAGGAGCCCAGTTTGTGAAACAGGAATATAGAAAACGGAAATTTGATCATCTGGCTCTCGTTGCTAACCCTGCCGTTTACGGAACCTTCAAAGAACTCTTAGGCGCGCGTCTTGCTAAAAAAGTCACTTTACATGCTCCCGCACTTCCCAATTACTTAAGTTCCCGTCAGCAGGAAAAGCAGTTGCTTTCCTTGATGGCAACCCAATGAGAAAGGACGCCCCATGACGAGTCTCGAATCCACTCTAGAAAAATCCTATATCTGGCTCAATTTTCTCCAAGCCGAGCTCAATATGCCCAAGAAAACTGATGCCTATAAACTGCTTAAAGCAGTCTTGCATGAATTGAGAGATCGCCTTCCGGTGAACGAAGCCGCACAACTAGGAGCACAACTTCCCATGCTCATTCGTGGGCTCTATTATGAGGGGTTTCGACCCAAAGAGGTGAGCCGTAGAGACAAAAGCTTAGACCCTTTTCTAAAAGCCGTCGAAAAGAAAATGCCTCGTTTTTATCCGAAGCCACCCAGCGAGCTGCTTCGAGGGGTGTTTTCACTCCTGAATGAGTACGTAAGTCCTGGTGAAATTCAAGATGTGAAATCTTGCTTCAGCCAAGAAGTTCGGGATTTTTGGCCAGTGCCTTCAAAAAAGAAAAAAGCTGCTTAAATGAAAAAAACCCAGCACC
>Ga0214917_10001243_pt1 | contig 32981 bp, 46 predicted proteins | sample LL_1208_BB_MetaG_FD_177983 | JGI IMG/M metagenome (GOLD analysis project Ga0214917, IMG submission 177983) | Freshwater microbial communities from Lake Lanier, Atlanta, Georgia, United States - LL_1208_BB | ecosystem: Environmental > Aquatic > Freshwater > Lake | place: USA: Georgia | collected... | reverse complement strand
ACATTTTTATTAACGAGTTTTCCGTTAATATTTAATAATCTCATGACGCAAGAGTATTAATAAATTTATTATAAAAATAGTCTACAATTGGTTTATTCTCTTCAAGATAAGATCTTAAATTATCTACTCCTTGATGTTGCTTCTTAAGCTCTAGGTCTACTTTTTTAAGTTCTTCAATAATTTCATCAGAAAAAGTAACCCAAGCTCCTTTTGCTGTTGCAAATTCCCAAGCTAGGATTTGGTCAATAATCTCGTATTCTCTCCAAACTGAAGAACCATCTTTGCGACCATATTTAATTGGATATTGAATCTTAGAATTTGTGGATTCATTTGTTGATTTTTTAATCACGATCTTAACATTGTGTCCAATTATCTTATTCTTGACTGGATCGTATTTATCATTTGGCTTTTCAAGGATAAGATCTTTATTAAACTTTGGTTCAAATTCAAGAATCCAATTAGCAAAATGTAACAATGCATTTCCACCTGTTGCTGTAGTTTGACGAATATCTTTATTTGCAGCATAAGGATCAAGTTTAATATCAGATCGAACTTGACTAATAAAAATAGCCATATGTCCACGCTTAGAAAGTGCAAGAGAAATTTTCTTCATCAACATTGATGAAATTACTGCTCCTCCTGCAACTTTTGTTGCTTCTGTCATACTTTTTTGAGCATCACCTTTAGTCATCAATCCATCAACCGAATCAAGAATAAACATATACCTTTTATTCTCATCATTAGATTGAATCAAGTCTTTCATTAATTCTGAAACTGTTTCAAAAATATTGGACTCAAATACGAAACATGTTCCATCAACCCATTCTTTAGGATCAGTTACAAATTTAATTCCAGAGCGTTCTTTGATTTCTTTACTTAATCTTCCTTCCGCTTTAAATAGTAAAGCCCTAGAATTATCTACTGTTTTAAGAAAATTTTTTGTTACTTCAAGTGCTTCTGAAGTTTTCCCACCTTCATTCATTCCAATAAATCTATGTAGTCCTGGACATAGACCACCACCTGTAGCTATATCAAGATTTAAACTACCAGTAGATACTTTATAATAGATTTCATCTTCAAAATTATAATGATCCTCTTTATTTTCTTTTAAAAAGGATAATAGTCTATCTGATGCGCTTGGACCAGACGATTCAGTAATTTCTTCTTTAGGTTTTCTTCCCATATCTTATAAATTCTATCAAGGTTTTAGGTTTTTGGCAAATCTTTTTGTCATCTTGGACTTTATTTTCTTCTAGTTTTACAGTTTTGGTATTTAAATTTAATTTAAATTTTTCATATTCTTTTAATAGAAAGGCTTTACCTTCTGGTTTAAGGAACCATGCTAGTGATGGAGGTGGATTCTTAAGATCTTGAAGGTTTTCCCAAAACTGAAATTCTTTTAATTTTTTAGTTAATTTTTGAGCTATTTTAATTTCTCTTGGCCAATTAATATTTCCTTTTATATATTTTTTAGCTATAAATTGACAAAGTTTATGATTTGTATTCTTCAATATCCCATTCTACCATTTTTTTAATAAGATTGTCAAATGAAATTTTAGGCTTCCAATTTAACTCTTGTCTTGCTTTTGTAGAATCTCCTAAAAGTAATTCCACTTCTGCTGGTCTATAAAATGCTGGATTTATTTGTATTAATGTTTTTTTATTTTTATCGATAAATATGATATGTTCGCCTTCTCCAATCCATTCGCCATCTATTCCAGCAAACTTAAAAGCTTTTTCAGCAAACTCTTTAATAGTATGAGTTTCATTCGATGAGAATATATATTCCTTTGGAATTCCACTATAATTTTGATTATATTTATCTTGATTTAGCATCATCCAAACTCCTTCGACAAAATCTTCTGCATCACTCCAATCTCTCTTAGCTTCTATATTTCCTAATTCTAGAGGCTTAAACTCTTCATTATTTTTTATTGCGTGATAAATTCTTGCTACATTTTTTGTAATTTTTCTTGTTACAAATTCTTCACCTCTCCTTGTTCCTTCGTGATTGAAAAGCCACCCCTGTATTGCGTAGATATTATATGATTCTCTATAAACTTTAACTAATTGTCTAGAGGCTGCTTTGCTTGCTCCATAAGGACTTCTTGGTTTTAAAGGATGATCCTCATCTTGTGGTGCATATTGTACATTTCCAAATTCTTCACTTGAACCAGCTTGATAGAGTCTACATGATGGTTTATATAACCTAATAGCTTCTAAAATATCAAGAACTGCGGTTGAATTTGTGGCCCAAGTTTGTCTCGCAAAATCCCAACTACTTGCTACAAAACTTTGAGCAGCAAAATTAATAAAATAATCTGGCTGAAGTTTTTCAACTGTTCTGGATATAGCGTGAGAATCAGTTAAATCAAAATTAATTAAATGAAATCTATTAGATCTAATATGTCTAATATTTTCATGATTATAAACGCTCAATCTTCTTACTCCACCAAAGATAAGATAATCTGTATTTTTAAGTAAAAAATCAACCATATGGCTTCCGTCTTGTCCAGTAACACCAGTTATTATTATAGTTTTTCTTCCATTTATTAATCTACTGGCATCTTCTATATTTAAAATATTTGCCGTATCTATTTTCTTGCCATAATATGTTTCTTGAATATTGTTCATTATATAATGGTATTAATTTACTTTATTTTTTCCAAAAAGAGTACATATTTTTATCTATTTCATAGTTCATATATTCTACTTTTTTATTTGGAAATTGAATATAATATTCATACATCTCTTTTATAAGATTTTTAAGATCTGTCTTATCTTTAAAATTTAATAAATCTTTAGCCTTTTGATGATCGCAAAAAGCATGTACTACCTCTCTTCTTTTTTCTAGAAATATGAGCTTTGATTTATTGAATCCAAAATCTTTACCTATATTTAGGACTAGTTCGGCTGCATCTTTAATTGATACTGGACAATCTGATCCTATATTAAAAAAATGATCATCATAATTCGTTAATAGTTTTTCTATTGGATCGCATAAAAATTGACAATCTGAGAAAGCTCGCGTCTGCATACCATCTCCAAATATTGTAATATCTTCACCAAGTGAAGCTTGTCGAATCCATATCGCTATTGCATTTCTATATTTGTCCCAATAATTCTGATACTTAGACACTACGTTATGTGGTAGTATCGTAGAATATCTAAGACCAAAATGTTCATAAGCTTCCTTTAAATCCATTTCTACAGCTAATTTTGCAATACCATATGGATCTTTAGGACTCCTTGAATGGTCTTCTTTAAAGGGTGGATTGCCATCTCCATATGTTGCAAAACTAGAAAAATTGATTATCTTTTTAACATTATAATTTATACAGGCATTTATGATATTTATCGATCCTATTAAATTATTTTCATAATTATATCTTCTTATAAATGGGCTTAGAATCTCAGCCGCATATGCAGCGCAATGTATCACATAGTCTGGATTTTCTAATTCAAATATTTTATTTATAGAATTTACATCGCAAATATCATTTAAATAAAATTTAATATTCTCTGGAAGATTTTCTTTAAATCCTCCGCTTAAATTATCTAATAGAATGACGTTATATCTTTTATCAAGAAAATATCTAGATAAAACACTACCGATCATTCCTGCCCCACCAGTAATTAGTATCTTCATATCAATATGTATTATATACGAAAAATAATATCTTGTATATTAAGATTTGGATGATCTAAATTAGAAGGAATATTTTCCTCATTGAATATTCCATTATTTTGGATATCTTTACGAACAAATGTACATTCTAATACATTTGGAACGTTTAATCCTTGAAATTGAGTTATGCCACAGCAGTTGTTTCCATGTAAATGAATAAGAGTATGGGTCTTTGATAATGTCTTAAGAGCGATTAGTTTGTCATAAACTGAGATTTGTTTATCTAAATGATTAAATGGATATAGCGTGAATGGAAAATGGACTTCTATTACTATCTGTTTAAATTTCTTAAGTTGATTTATCGTTAATGATTTTAGCCATCTGAATTCAAAAGTCTCTATGTCCATCTTTAGGAATATATTATGAAACCTTTCAATTTCTTTATGTAGATTTGTGGTTACGCCTGTTTCGTTTGCGTCTATATTTAATCTATGAAATTTAATCAATGGTTGAGATAAATCTGGTAATTGATCAATTGTACCATCATATGCGTAACATGGGATAGCATGCTTTTTTAAAAATTCAATTTCAAAACGTATATCATTTGCAATTCCACAAGTAAATAATGCATCATATTTATCTAAATCTGCTATAACATATCCACCATCTTCTTTTGGTCCGCACCTATATTTTGTATAATTTGATATATAAGGTTTTAAAATGGTTATAGGTGGAATCTCTGGGTTAAGATTTTTTTCTATAAAGTTTTTATAAAGCATTTCAACTTCTTGATGTCCATACTCAGTATAATGAGAAAGAAGATCTTCCTGAGCGTATAGGAGTTTTGGATCTTTACCTATTAATTGTTCATCTGGATCAAAAAATGGTATATTATGATTTTCGCATATATTTTTTAAAAGTTTTACTAGTTCATATCGTTTACCGCTTTTTCGCGTATATATATGACTAACGATAATAAATGGTTTACCATCAAGTAATTCTCGGATTCTAAGAATGTCTTGTTCTATTTCCTCGTCAGTTAAATCTCTTTGAATAATATTTGATCTATCGCCAAAACCATATTTTTCTTCTGTTAAGATATGGTGTGTGTAGTATCCAGAGTATTCATATGAAATCCTGCTGGCAATCTCTATAATAAATAAATCTGTTGTATTAAATTCATTCTTAAACATCTCTGAATTCAGCGGAGACTTATTAAGTATACCAGATCTAAACATGTATTGAGTTAAATTCACTGGCATCTTTGAAATTCCTTTGCAAAACTCAATAGCTTGCAATACCTCTTTAGAATAATGTGGGTACGTCAAGTTATCTCTTATATTTGTCGTATTGTATATCTTATATATAGAGTCTTGTCTACATGAGCCGAATACAGTTATCTTCATTTTGCTTTAATATTAATAATAATTGATTGTGTCACTTATTTCAATGTATTTTTTATTAATATGCTCTTTAAATTGAGTTGTCCCATGATGAATATTTGGTATTCTTACGTAATTTAGATTTTCTAGCATCAAGAATAGAGCCGTATATCTTTCAAGAAAACCAGCTTGTATTCTATATTGATTATTTTCATCAAACCAATTTAGTTTATTAGAAAGTATTATAGTAGAAAGCCAATTCATTAATTTTACATATATTTCAGTTTTAACAATAAAAGATGAACATAGAGCTATCTCTCTATTCCAGTAATTTTCAAGTTTATGATTTGTTCTAAAAAAGAAATTATAGTCTTTCATTATTTGATTGTAGCAGTTATATCCTTCTCCGCATAGTTTATTCCTTTGATTTAAATCCATTAATATTCTTTGATTATAATCTTGAGCCAAGGTAGAATATTCAAATCCTAAAAGATTATTTCTTTGGATATACTGTTCAAATTTATTATATTCGGTTAAAAGTTCTATATCATATTGACCGAAACCAATGTATTCTGATTGAGAGTATATCTGTGGATTTAAAAATAAATTAAATAATACATCTGATTCAGCGTAACTTTTGGGTAATGGAAAATAATTAGGTAAAGAATTTAGCTCTAATTTTTGAAATTCTTTTTTAATTTTAGATTCCATATTTCCTACTTTAACAAAGACCTTAGTATCATTTGGGATAGATTCGCTAAATTTTTCTTCTATTGTAGAATGATATACAATGTAATAGTTTAATTTTTTCATAAGTTATGTATATTATCTAAGTAGAATTTTTCGTATGGATACAAATTAGTATCTTGAATATTTTGTGTTACTGGATAATCAAACATACCTTTTATACCGCTGGGATTCATTAAATATTTATAATTAAACATAAATAATCTATTAAATAAAGAATATTTACCAATGCCTTTCTTCATATTATCTTGATTTTCATTTGAAGATATATTATATAGATTCTCTGAAATAATATCTTTTGGTCGTTGTCCATATTTATTTATATATCGAAATACCATATCTCCATCTTCTTCTCCAACACCCAATAATCTTTCATCAAAAAAACCTAATTCAATCATTTGATTTCTATTTGCCACAAAGTGCGACCAACTACCATTTATTGTAAATAGATCATTATTAATATTCTTTTCTACATCTTCAAAAAATTTACCATTAAGTATTTTAACATCATCATTTAGTATTAAAATGTTATCATTTGTAGAATTGATAATTAAATTATTCCATAATTTACTTAATGATCTAAAAGAGGTGAATATCATTGGATATACCTTATCATATTGAGATAGGAAAGTTAAAAGTTCTTTTCTATAAGACTGATCAAATTCCTCTCTAAGAGATCCATTTATACAAACCACTACTTCTAGATCAGAATTATCTTTAATAAATTTAATTAAAGGTTTGAAATAGCTTTCAAATCTCTTATTGAATGATACTATACCTATAGAATATTTCATGTGATTTGTTCTTTTATTGTATTAAATATATTAAATTTTTTAAAATATATATTTTTTAATATATCTAAATTATAATCTTGCTTTGCTATAATATCAAATATTGAATTAACATTTAGATCTGGTAATTCTATAAATAACTCTTGTGGATATACTTCTTTAATATTTGGACAGCCATAATATATTGGGATTGTATCACATAAAAAACAATCAATAAATTTTTCCGTAATATAGTTTTTCTCTCTGCTATTTTCTATAGCAATTGAGTACTTATAATCAATTAAAGCGTCTTTTTTATTAAGAACTGGACCTTTAATTCTTTGATCGAGAATTGGCCAATTATTTCCATAGATATGAAAGTCTAGATTTGTTCGTAGAAGGTCTAGAGCTAATTTCGTTCTTAGTCCATATAGATAACTTTCATTATTTGGAGAAAAACTTACTACAAAACTTAAATTATATCTCTTTATAAATCTTTGGTTTAGAAAGTGATTAATATTATCTGAGTATAGCATATGATACATCATATAACTTGGATGCTCTACGTACTTATCTAAATTATTTACTTGATCTTTTATGAGGGACAGATCATGAAAGTATATTTTATTACAATAATCTCCTAAATTTCTATCCCAATTTTGAGACCAACTTGGTTCCATTATAAAGCTAAATGTATTTTCTTTTGAGCATTTTTGATCGCATGTTCTTTTATTGAAAATAACTAAATGGGTATAATCATCTTTATATGTAATCTCTGGAGTTTCATATCCAATGTAATTAGATATAACTCTATCATAGATAGATTTGTCGTTAGTCCAATTACAATTAAACTTTATCTTTATATTATTCAATGTAATAATTATTTAAAATTGTTGGTCTTATAATTGACATATCTTGTTGGCAAATTTTAACTTGATTAAGATAATATGTCTTTTCATGATTACTTACTGGGCTATTTGGATTCTCAGTATCTAATCTCTTATGTTTAATGTGAATAGGATAAAAATTCATATATTCTTTTTTTAATCCGAATCTTTCTAGTCTTCCACACATATCATCATCTTCCGCACCCCATACAGTATATCTCTCATCAAATCCTCCTATCTTTAATAGGATATCAAAATCTACGATAAATAATCCGCTTGCATCGCTACCCCTGACTTGACTTACTTTTAAATTTTGTTTTATAATATTTCTTTCAAAATCAAAGTATTCTCTAGAATCTGTATCTAGCCAACGGCTAGTTAAATATTTTTCTTTAAAGTTAATATTCTTAAGATAATTTATTAAATTTAAAAAATCCTGCTCTAATACAAAGATATCTGCGTCTATATAACATAGTAAATCTCCTACATCATTATTTTTAACTATTTGTTTTATTGCATAGTTTGTTTTAAAAGATTTATGATATGTTAGTGCTGATAGATTAGAATGATAACTATCTTCTGTGAGTTTCAAATTACCGAAGCAAAATGGATATATTGATGTAGAGATATTATTTAAATTTAGAAAGTTGCATAATATTTTAAGCCTATGTAAACAAAATCTAAAATTCTCTACTCTTTCTAAATCTTCTCCCCATGTTTGTATTATAAAATTTATTTTCATATCTAGTTGTTTAGTATTAGATTCTTAAAGTTTTCTTTTTCTATAATATCTGGATAAACTTGGCAATAAGATGATTCTTTTATCCATTGACCAGATTTTGCGGTGATAAATGTTAATAGTAAGTTTTTTGTATTAAAATCTAATAATTGAAGTGGCATATCAGAAAAGGGGCTTTTATTATCTTTGATAGTTTGATTTATAAATTTTATGCATTCCTCTTCATCTTTTAGTGGAGAGTTTGGGTTTCCTTCATAGATAGAAACTACTTTTTCGCTCATTGTTTTTGGTCCACCCATGTAAGAATAATGCCATCCTCCGTCTTCTATTCTTGGTATAAAATCCTTATGTCTTCTTAAAAGTTGTAAACCTAAGTTATAATTATTTTGATCTATCTCTTTAATCTTTCCATATTTTATAGCAATTGTACCTGTAACATTTTTATTTGTATATAGATTAATATAATGTACAAAAAACATCTGATTTAAGGCTACAAAATCATATTTTTTTATTTCTTCAAATATATTTTTATTAGGTATTTCATCACAGTCAGAGAAAAGCACTATGTCTTCATCGGATAGATCTAATTGATTTATTTGATCCATTAGCCTTAATCTTTGCTCATGTTCTGCCCAACTACCTATAAAATGCGAGGAGTCTTTAAAATTTATATTAAACAATTGATCGTACCTATGATCTACATCTATAAATTTATATCTTATCTTATCCTTGAAACACTCTAATCTCTTATCATTCCAAAAAACAGATTCTTTAGCTACTCCTTTATGGGTCGTAGATAGTTCATTTATAATGAAATAATCTACCGCATCATAAAGCTCTTTAATTCTTAGATATACTAAATCTCTTTCATTAAAGAACATGAAAGAATCTATTATTTTCATTTATTTTTTAATATGAAACCAGCATCCAGAAAAGCTTGTAAAATCTGTACGCAAGAATTCATTGACTGCTCTTTGAACAGATTCTGCCCATAAATCATGCCCAGCGAAAATTCCATTCTTCTTTAATTTTGGATACCATAATTTCATATCGGTCAGACATTCTTCATATCCATGATGTCCATCTATAAATATTAAATCAAAAAAATCATTTTCAAAATCTTTATATGCTTCTCTTGAGTCTTTATTTATTGGAATAATAACATCTTTTACTGGTTCTATATTTTTTAAGAAAAGATTATATAATGTACCATCAATTGCTTCTGGAGTGTATGCTGAATTACCTTCTTCTCTATGTTCATTATTGCCATAAAAATGATCTAAGGCATAATGAGTTAATCTTTTATTACTATTAATAATTTCTACCCCCATGAAAGCTGTACTTCTACCTTTGTAGACTCCAATTTCTATTGATTTATAATCATCTTTCGCGTTATTAATATAATATTTGTATAGATCTGGATAGTCAAACCATCCATGGATATTTTCATAGAAGTGTTGCATTTTTATATTCTCCATTGTTCATTTTTATCTATAGATTCTATACTTTCATTAAGTATATTTAATCTATAAAATCTTCTTATTAATCTTTCGTTATTAATAAAAAATTTCATATTATCATTTATTGAGTTATTTCTCCAGTATTCTTTTAATGAATCTAAATTAAATTTTATTCCTGAGCTTTCACAAAAAGATCTAAATGCTTGTCTTAAGTTTTCTTGTTGTTGATATTTCTCTGGAGTTTTACCATTATCGTAATAATGAAGAACGCAATGATTTGATCTTCCATATACAAAGTAATATTTCATATCACTATCAATGTAATGTTTTCTTTGATTTGGTCTCTCTTCCCACGCGAATAATTGTTGGTTTCCTTGATAATATTTATATAAATCTATATAATTTGGTTGCATTCCTTGTAATCCCCAATGAGGACTTCCTTGGAATATCATATAATCATTATATTTAATAAGAAAAGCCTTTTCTCGATCAACACAAGTATTTATATTATTATTATTTAAGAATCCATTAATGAATAATCTTAGATTTTTGATCCAATCTATATTTAATCTCTCACAACTATCACGAATAATGAACCAATCTCCATTTTGCATTACATTTGATCTTAAAAAGCCATTCATCTGAAGGTCGTGGTCATTTGACCATTCTCTATTTATAATCTTTCCTTGGCCTTTTCTTGCATTTAATATATCTAATGTACCATCTGTCGAACCACCATCTACAAAAATTAGTCCATCAAAATATTGATGGATATCTTTAGTCATATCGTCAATATTCTGCTTCTCATTTTGAGTAATACCACAGAGCCAAATTTTCACTATGAAAATTATACTAGATTATTAAGAAAATGTCCAAGTTTTTCGGTTTCTCTTTGATTATCTATAATTTGGCGAATTACATGAGCGGTTGTATTTTGTAAAAAGCATCTATAATCTTTGCTTTCATATAAGGCTTTTAATTTAGCGATATATTCAATTTCACTTTCAAAAAATAATGCTGTTACATTCTCTATGCTCCATTGCATTAAACTTTTATTTTGAGCCATTTGGCGATGCATAAATACTGGTTTACCACAAGCCATGCTTTCAATTATTGCTATACCATATCCTTCAAGATGTTTTATATGTTGAGTCGCGATGCTAGATTTTAAAGTTTTTGTTAATTCTTCTTGAGAGCTATTCGTATGATAATGATAGTCTATATATGGTGTTAACTTTTGCAACTCTAAACTCATATTATATTCTTGATTAAAATTCTTTTCATATTCTGAAATATAAATTCCGACTATATTTCCATCGGTTGGACTATCAAAAGTACATCTATCATAATCTACCCAAGGTTTGTAATATAAATGATTTACTTTATATTTATTTGCAAGATAATAGCCAACATAATCCGCGCATAGATAATTTTTAATTATATAAAAAGGATATGCGCCATCCCAATAATCATTACCACTATAGCAAGCTAATTTACTTTTATCTTTTAGATGAGGCCAGATTTCATTTAGAATCTCAAATTGAGTTTCAAAACTTGTAATAAATATTATTTCTGGTTTAAGATCAAGAATTTGCTCTTTATTTAATACTCTAATATTATTAGTAGAGAATTCTAAGTTTACTTTTTCTTGAGTCCAAGAAGTATTCCATATCCATTGACTAAATTGTTTTGGTGGAAAATTAGTAGGTATATATTCGCTACTTGGTAAAATTAGAGTGTGGCCAAGCTTTTCTAGTGCTTTTGCTATATTTTTAGTGAGATTTTTATGAATATCTGGCCAAAGTATGTTCAATAAAAGATTATATCTTTTATTATTTATATTTCAAAATAAAAATATTATTGTCTTCTTCTAGGGTCTGATGGTGTAGTCAAACTTCCTGGAGGGCTAATTTGACTACGACCTTGACTTGCAGAAAAATTACTTCCATTACTTACTGTTCCTGCATCTGTTCTAGAAGATAAATTTGCACTCCCACCGAGAGTAGGTATTGTATTACCAACCGTACCATCTGGTGTCTTTGCTACATTTTGATACATATTATCTATACTATCGCCAAGGCCTATTAATTGAGGTGGGCGTGGATTTAATATCTGACTCAAAAAACTGTACAAGCCTTGTACATTGCCAGCAATTGTATCTGGTCTACCAAGATTAACCCCAAGTATTATTCCTTCTATATATGGTAGTTTAAAATTTCCATTATCATCTATAAATGAACTATCTCCACCGATTATAAAACCTACACTTGCACTCATATATGTTTGAGGATCGTCAGATAGATCAGTTATTAATTTGACTTTCATAAATCCATCTAGGTCTGCTTGGATACCGCCCTGTACAGGGATTATAGCTCCAGGTGTATTTCGCGATTCTAATGCTGCTTGTATAATATCATCTTTTAATGGTGCATTTTCCCATTGTGCATATGTTATTGGTGAATCAAGCCTTGTCCAAGCAGTATTTGCAAAATAATCATGATTAACATTACCTTTTGGTGGTTCAATATAATCACTTACATAAACTTGAAAACCTCCATTATCAGTCCATTCAACATCATAATAAGCACATGCCTGTCCAACTTTTAATCGAACAGCCCCTTTCTTTGTATCAGACTCACACATATCACATATAGCTGGTTTTATCGCTATGTTAAAATCTACATTTAGATGTCTAATCGTTGAGCCTAAACCCAAATCCCAATCTTCAGAAGCGCATAGTTTTCTAAATATTTCATTAAAATCTTCACTTAATGGTGGATGATAATTTTCGCTTCTAGAATCTAAGCATGCTTTTGCTGATGCAATAAGCTGATCTTCTTTTTGTTGTGCTTGTCTAAAAAGTTGATTTAAAATATCTTCTGCTGCTGCATCATCTAAAGATGATCCTGTTGTATTTTGAAACCATACTTTTATTTGTTCTTTTGCTGTAGTATAATCTCCTGTGATACCTCTTTGAAGGCCACCTTTTGCTTTAGCTGTTGTTGTATAGGCGACTCCTGTATCGTACACTTTTCTCCATGGCGGTGATGGATTCCAATCTTTTGCAATTTTCATTATGATTGTAAGGCGCATCCTCAAGTTAGCAATATTTATCGCAACTGGGTTTGAGCCTTTTACACCAGCTGAACAAGAGGAGCAAGATGCTAGTCTAGCTGTTACATTACTTTCGCTTCTTAATTGCGCTTCACCTATTTTTAAGCCTATTATGGAATTTTCACCCATATAATATATATACACATATTATGTATATTTTTTAATTTTATTAATGAAAGCTATCATCTGTTCTTTAGTAAAGTCATTCTTCATTACATTAACGCAATAGCATACAAATTCTACATTACCTTTGATATATCCTATGTTTGGATCAATTCTATCTAGACTTAATTTTGTAGGGCTTTTCTTGATATCTTCATCTTGAGAGCTTCTTGGCAATTCCATTTTAATATTAGTATACGAGCATAATCCTTTTTGATTTTCCCAAATCTCTTTTAAATATTCAAGAGTTAAATCTGTAGTTTCATTTCTAGATTTACTTCGCGATCTAGCTTTATTTAAAGAGTATTTAAATGGACTATATTGATCTAATCTTGTTTTGTTTCTTTTTGATTTCACTATAAAATTGGAGCCGAAGGGAGTCGTTTACTTGGACGCGGAAGGAGTTGAACCTTCGTCTTTTAAAAATCTAAATTAAAATACTACAAGTTTAGTTCTTTTTATTTTTAGCTTTGTATAGATAAAGAACAAACATACTTAGCGATTTTATTTTGAATACTAAACTTATAAAGAATAAAAAAACTTTACAAGAAAAGACATCTAAATACGCAACTATCCAATAGATGTGTCATGGTAATCACGCTGTAGAACTTAGGCTACAGAAGCGGTCTCCTCGACTAGAGAAACTCTAGCAGAGATATGACCTTTGTATTTGGCTGTTTTGGCAGTTAATACTTTTAAGGCTTTTTAAAGAGACCCACCTAAACCTCTACCTGCATTCTAATTCCGATTCCTAAAATCGAAACCAGTACGCGCCCAATTAGAAAGAACTACTATATTTTACACATTATAAAGCTTTTAATAGTTTTTGGCAATCTTTTTTGTAAACAAAATTAAATTTAACTCTTGAACCATTTATATCTGATATTAATTGAGGTATTGCGATACATGGATATTCGGTAGGTTCATCATAAATATTCTCATTATTTATATTATAATGCTTTACGCATTTTTGAGAATAAACTGACTATCTAGCTTTATTTTTAATTATCTACATTTATATATTATAAAAAGATTTGACAAAAAAATAAAAAAATAATAGTATATAAGTTAACATAGCTTCCAATTAGAGCAGTTTGTTGATGTCAAAAAATCAAATATCAATCCTTGAGATAGCAATGTCTAAAGGGCTGACAACTATTAAAACCTTCTTTTGTACATAATATGGCTTTTGAAGGGAATGTAGCTATAGGCATCGCAGAATGTAGTGGTCGAAGCTACCTCTGACCCATAAGTGCGATGGCCCGTTTATCGCTGAGATCGCGGTAAATTTGGAGTCAAAAGAAAAGTTGGATTGATAATACCCAACTTCAGATATATAAAATCTGGAGGTAAAGCCCTTTTGGATATCAAAGAAAAGTTAAATAATTTGAGGATTTCGTATTAAAACCAAACTTCATTATGTATGATTCTTAATACTTTAATCCAATCTTTAAGATGGTATGATATCTCTTCTTTTTCTGAATTTTCAAAACCATTTTTTGCTATATTATAGTAAATATTTTCAGAAGGATAGCATCTCCTAGTTTTTTGCAAGCTTTTATAGAAAAATCCTAGAAATACTAAAACAGATTTTGCTGTATCTTCATTTTGTTCTAATGTAAAAAAGTATTTATTTTGCAATGGAGTTTCTATAAGATCATAAAACTTTGCTCCGACTGTTTCAGATACATATTCTTTTTCTTCGAATGAATAATCTAAATCTTTGCTATATTTTATAATAGTTAGTTCAGCGAAAACTGGAAAGCTGATGTCTACAATTCCATCTATATTATCTTCCGCTACTTTATTTAAAATTTCTGGTAAGCAATCTGGATCTTGTAGTAATAAGAAAGTCTTTTCTGGCGACAAGCCTAACTTCTTTGCAAAAAAATCAATATCTCTTTCTGAAAGTGTCACTCTATATATTACAGCTATTTTTTTAAAAAAAATGTGTAATAATTTTATATGCCATGTGCTTTAGTAGAACCAGATAATTACCCAGATTATCTTAAGAGTATTCTTAAAGAAATTAACGCTGGTAACGATAGCGAATCTAAAGCTTGCGCTTGCCAACTTAAAACTCCAGTTAATGATGAAGGCTGTCTAATTACTGACGAAGATGGTAAGGTGTTAGCATTTCCATTTTGTTTAGATGAAGAAAATCCAAATCTTTCATCTAGCGAGTATAATGGCGTTTTCTATACTTCAGATATAGGTTTATCTTACAAAGATGCGATGAATCTTTACTGGGGTAGAGCAGGATTAGGAGTAAGTTTTTCTGCCCAAGGCGTAGCCTTTGATAATAGTCCTCAACATTGTAATGCGACGAGCATTGGATCAGTTAGCCTAACTATACCTTCTCCTACAATAAAAGAATTAATTTGTGGAACAGCTAAAAGCACAAGCATTTCCTCTGGAGATGATCCACGAAAAACGAAAAGAACGGATAATAGATGTGCTTATGGATTTTTTGGTGATTACTATTTCGGTGTAGAGATTGTTCTTTTCGTAGAAAGTTATAGCGGCGGATTTCCTAGTGGGAAGAGAGCTTGGATTGATAAAGAGGCACAATTAATATATCCATATATATATGCTTTAGAATCTTTAAGCGGATGTTGTGGGAATTTTGGTCCAGTAGGTGGATTTTCTTCTTCTGGATCATTAACAATAAATACTACTACTGTAACACCTGGTTTCGATGGAATATCAAGTGGAAAAATTATAGTAACATTATCTTAATGGATATATATAAATATTTAAAAAAGGAATATCCTTATTTCCATGATGAAATTTTATATTTTTTAAATTCGCAAGAATGTATAATTTTTGGAGGTTTTGTCAAATCAATATTAATTAATAGTAAATGGAACAATGAGTTAGACGTTTTATGCTATAACTACAAAAAAACACTAAGTGATTTTACGAAACTCTTTACTCCAGACTCAATTGAAGATATAGATATACATACAATTTTGCATTATGGGAATTATAAAATTGATTTATGCAATTTATTTACAACCAATGACTTTAGTTTTAATTGCCTTGGTCTTATGGGAGAAAATATTGTAAGTGTACCGAATATATTTTTACATAATATACCATTTTTATTAAATCAATTAGATAATAAAGTTGGTTTTGAATGTAAAATATCGCCAAATTATAAACAAAGAAAAGAAAAATATAAAGACTGGACAGTAGTAGAAAGGTTTTAATTATTTTTTTTATTTATTAAATATTGTTGTATCGTTTCAAAATTACGGTCTAATTTAGCTTCTATTCTATCAAAATAAGCTTCAAAAGATTCTTTTGTAACATAAGTAGTACTTACTTTTAGGGCTAAATCTGCTATTTCTTGCTGATGTTTTCTACTTTCTATTTCTACTTCTTTTCTTAAAGCTATAAAATCACTAAAGGTTTTATCATTTAAATCCTTAATAAGCTTTTCTTGGCGATCAGATATAGAGAATACTCTAGTAAATAGCCAACCGCCTAAGAACGATAATGCTCCTAAAACAAGATTAAATACTGTTATAATATCTAAATTCACACATATATTTACACTTATAGATTATATTTTTTATATAAATTATGGCAAAGTTGTGTTATTATCACTTGGGACATTAGATAATTCAATAGCCATACTATGAGAAGGTAATAGTTTCCTATAGTGATTTAAAACATGCTGATAGTATTCACATTCAGTTTGTCCAGCTAATCTGTTAAGTATAGCTTCGCACTCTTTTATATTGAGTTGATTTACTTTTTTCTTTTTTTCAGTCACACTATATAATACACTTTTGTATTACATTATTATAAATCTATATCCTCCAAATCTTTATCGCTTAAATTTGTATCTCTAGCACCAATTTTATATGATTGCAATTCCGTTTCTTGTGGCGCAGCTTGTACTTTACTACTATCAAGATAGCTATCTAACCAACCAGCAATAGGATTATCTTTTTGATTAAAGATTTTCTTATATCCTAATGATCTTAAACGAGCATCACAAAGCCATTTAGAATAGCCACCTAAAACCTCTGCATTTAAACCTAGCAAAGAACCTTTGCTAAATAAATATTCTGCCCATTCAATTTCATTTTTCGCAGCTTGTTCATAAAATGCATATATCTTATCCTCACTTCTTTTGACGATAGAAGTAAAGCCTTCTTTATCTTCTTCTTTAAGGATCTTGATCAGATTTTGTGTTGTAGCAAAATGTAAAGCTTCATCTCTTTGAATAAATTTAATAATTTTAGCATTACCTTCCATTTTTCCACGATATCCAAAATAAAAAGAACAAGCAAATGAGACATAAAATACAAGGCCTTCCATTACATTAACTGATAGTATACAATCAAATATCTTTTGTTTTAGATCTTTTTTGTCATCGTCACCAAGAATTTTATCAAAATTATTTCTAATAAGTTCTGCGCGAGATACAATTTCTTTATCTTCCATTATACTATCAAAAAATTTACTAGCATCTGGATGAACATTATTAAGTAGATAAGAGTAAGAATAACTATGAATACCTTCGAATCTTTGCCAAGTATTCATACATATCTCAAGTTCTGGATTACTTACATAATCTTTTAAAGAATGAATACTTCTTGAAAGCATACTGTCTCCAAGAGTTTGAAACTTTAAGTTAGTATCAAATACGAACCTTTCTTGACCAGCAAGATCTTTATAATCACTACGGTCCTTATTTAGTGCTATTTCATGTGGCCACCAGAAAAATTCTTCTTGCTTTTTAAAAAGCTCAAAAAAGATAGGGTATTTAAAACGATCATACCTCTGAAGATTAAGATCTTCGCCAAAGAATAGTGGTTGTTTCGTATAATCTATATTTTTTAGATTTAAAACGCTTTTCATAGGTTATAATTTACACGCTCCAGATGAACAATCACGATCTTCTTTTTGATTCATTAATTGCTCTTTATCTCCATCATCCGTATTATTGTAATAAAGACTGATTAATCCAAGAGAATATGCTTGCATAATTTCTTTCATTACTTTAGCATCTGGTAGAACATTATTTTCATAATGAGAATAATTATAGTATACATTAGTTGATATTGCCATATCAATATATTTTTGAATAATCGCATTTACTTTTATAAGACCAGAATTATCTTTAAAATCATAAGCTAATTCATAATTATCATCATACTTTCCAACTCCAGGAACTAATACTGGTAATTTACCCATTTTACTCATTTTATAAGTAATTAAGCTACGTATTGGTTCAACTCCATTAGTAGAAGATTGAATTACTGAACTACTTTCACATGGCATACAAGATGATAGTGTAGAATGTCTTAAACCAAATTCTTTTATCTCTTTCCTTAACTTTTCCCAATCAAGAGATAATTTTCTTTTACATAATTCATCTACTTTATCTTTATAAGTATCAATTGGCAGAATTCCTTTAGAATATTTTGTTCTGTCAAATTTTTCGCACTTGCCTTTTTCTTTGGCAAGCTCCAAACTTGACTTTAAAAGATAGTATTGAAAATGTTCCATCCATTCATCAAGAACTGAAAGCGTCTTATCTGAAGTATATTTTAATTCATTTTTAGCAAAATAAGCTGCTAAATTAGTTATGCCTATTCCAAGACTACGACGTTTCTTAGCAAAATTTTCAGCAGCAATATTGAAGTAATCTTGAATTTCAATGATTTCATCTAGAAATCTTACGATAAGATCGCAAGTCTTTTCAAGATCCTGCCAGTTTTTAATTTCTAGCATATTCACTGCCGAAAGAATACACATACCAATTTCGCCATTTTTATCATGATAGTCATTTAATGGAGTAGTTGGGTGGATAACTTCAGTACAAAGATTACTCATTGTGACTTTATCTAACCAAGCTCCATGATTATTAGCGTGGTCTACATTGAGGATATAAATTCTACCAGTTTCTACTCTTTCTTTGATAATTAAAGAAAATAACTTACGAGCAGATACTTTTTTCTTAATTTTTAGTTTTTTAGATTCGCATTCTTTATATAACTTATCGAAGTCTTTAGTTCCCCAAGCTTCATATAGTTCTGGAACTTCAGCTGTATTAAATAATGTAACATCTTCATCTTTTAATACTCTATCATAGAATAGTTTACTCATACCAACTGTATAATCTAACTTGCGGACGCGATTATCATCTGTACCTGCATTATTTTTTAATACTACAATGTCTTCAATCTCGTAATGCCACCATTGAATATTACAAGTAGCGCTTCCTCCGCGAAGACCATTTTGTTGCCACGCCTTAACACTACTTTCATAAATTTTGAGAAATGGTATTAAACCAGTATGAACGACTTCTCCATTCTTAATTGGAGAACCGATAGCTCTAATCTTTGATACATCAATTCCAATTCCACACCTACTAGCAGTAGCCATGCTTACAGCCGTAGCACTAGCAGTTATGCTATCCCTACTATCATCCACTCCAATTAAACAGCAGCTTGCATAATTTTTATTAGGAGTTCTAACTCCAGCCATTACTGGCGTTGGTAGATTAATTTTATGCTTGCTAATAGCATCATAGAATTTACGAATATAATTTAGTCTTGTTTCTTTTGGATAATTTATGAAAGCGTAAACTGAAATTAATATATAAGCAAATTGAGGAGTTTCGTAGATCTTTCCACTAACACGATCTTTAATAAGATATTTATCACATAATTGTTTTATTCCAGCGTATGTAAAATTATAATCTCTTTCATGATCAATAAATTCTCCAATTTTATTTAACTCATCTTCATCGTATTTTTCTAGAATAATAGGATCATATATTTTATTTTTTAGTCCTTGGTTAATAAATTCTAATACTCTAGGAGCATGTTTACCTTTCCAAACATCTTTACGTAGTTGATAGTTTAAAAGTCTACCAGCTACATATTGATAATTAGGTTTTTCGACTGAAATTAAATTTGCTGCAGATTCAATTAAAAGTTTATGAATTTCTTTTGTTGTGACTCCATCATTTATATTAATTTTAGCGTTTATCTCTATATCAGTCAAACTTACATTTGATAAATCTTTAATTGCCCAATTGATTACTTTATGAATTTTTTCTATATTAAAATTTTCAGTTGAACCATTTCTTTTTTTTACTTTTATACTCATAACTCTATGAGTATAATATTACATTAGTTTTTAAAATTAAGAAAGAAAAAATTTAAAAGTTATAAACAATTTAGTCCGAGTGACTTTTTGGGTGTATCTTTCCCTTGCGTTTTTTAGACCAATCTTTAAAATATTTTTCTTTTACTGGATCTTTACCATATATCTTTTTTCTTTTTTCAGAAAGTTCAGCGCTACGATCAAACATGTCACCTAACGTACCTTTTTTATTTTTTGTAAATTCTGAAAATTCTTTATCAGAACAATTCGCTTTCAATGTACCTTGAGTATTTATTTCTGGAACAGTAAAAACTCTCTTCCATTCAATACCTTTTGAATCAATATATACATGCTTGTCATGTACGGATTGTACTACATCAATAGTTTCTTCAGTTTCTGGATGTATATATGTATATATAGGCATTATTCTAAATGTTTGAGTATATTGTTTATAAATTTATCAGATGAGAATTTCTCTTGCAGAGAAAGTCCATTAATATTTGATTTATTTTGCTCTACTCTTTTTATAGCTAACTCACAGGCAGAGATAAAATCATCATTATTAAAATCATAAATAGTTCCTTGATTATATGGTAATCCTTTATGAAAGAATACTCCATCGTATGCTTCAATTTTAGAATTAGGTTCTACTAGTATACTATTATTTTCATTTGCCCAAGATTTATAACCATGAGCATTCATAATAACAGCGTGTTTTCCCATTGCTACAGAATGAAACTCTGGTAATCCCCAACCTTCTCCACCACTCATACCAATTATAATATTTGCACTATTTAGATAGTCATTATAAATTTTATTTTGTCCCATAAATGGAAGAAAATTTATATTAAAATAAGACTTACCCTGTAACGCTTGAGATATAATAGTATTTTGATCCTCTGGTTTCATAAAAGGATTAAATATACAACATTGTAAAGCATATTTCTTATTATTACCAAATTTATTAGCCCACAACTGTATTAACTTAACATGATGCTTTCTTTTTTCTAGTTTTCCAACAAGATTAAATACTATTCTATCATCTATAAAGTATGTCTTATCAATTTTATTAAAATTATATTTATCAAAAGCAAGTGGAATATATTCTACATTTTTACATCCCAAATTTTTGTATAAATCAACAGTTTCTTGAGATGAGAATAACACTTTATAATTGTTTTTTACTGTATTTACTTCAATCTTAGTTGGTTGATCTAGTTCATAAAAACTAAGCAAAACTTGCTTATTAGAATAACTTTCAAATGAACCATTAAGATGCCATAGTTTAAATATTTTATCTTCTCTAGAATGATTAGCTAGAGAATCATTAATACTATTCTGTAGCCATTCCCCAAATTGGGGAGTAATATCAGATTGAGTTGATAGATCTGGATTACCTATTGGTAATAGGTTAATATTTTTATTTAAAGAGAATAACTCTCTAAGTATTAGAGTAGATATTTGTCCAAAACTTACTGTATTAATGGGCAAATTAAAACTCAAACTCATAGAATATCGTCTTCGTCTTCTTGAACTTGTTGAACTTTCTTTTGTAGAGCTTGTTTAACTGGAGCTTGACGAGTAGCAGCAGAATTATTTTGTTTATTTTCTAGAGGTTTAGAAACATAAAGTCTGTAGTCTGGAGCCTTCTCATTCTTCTTATTACCATTAGCAAAAACTACAACGTCAATTCTTTGACCATCGTGATCATTGATATATCCAGATAGGAAAGACATTCCAGTTTTACTCTTTTTTTTCCATAGAGCGCCAAGCTCTTGATTTTTATTTTGATTATTATTGTTATTATTATTCATAGTTTATATATGTTACTCCTTATATTAAATTTTGTCAAAACAATTTTTACTTTCTATTTTATTTTTTAATAGTTTTAATGCTTTATTGTGAATATTAATAGCTGTTTGAGTGCTAATATTCAATTTTTTAGCTATTTTATTCCAAGGCATTTTTTTATTACTATTATTTAGATATCTCATCTTAAATATCTTTTGGACTCTCTTATCTGAGCAAGAATCAATAATATTAAATATATATTCATTGATATTTTTATACTCTTTTTGAGGCGGAGCTTGTTTTTCTATAATATAGTTAAGTTTATCAGTCTCCAATGTTAAATAATGACTATTTTCATTCATGCAGTTTAAGCACTGATATCTAACTTGATTATACAACCAAGTTGAAAATTTTGAGTTTTTACAAGGATCAAAAGACATGGCAGATTTATATACTATATAATCTTTTTGATCTACGATATCTTGTAGGTAAACTCCAGAATTAAGCATTGAGCTAGAATATTTCTTGTATAAAGAATTACAAAGAGCAGAATGACGATCTATAAGCATCTTTAATGCTTCTTCATCATTCTTTTCTTGTACGTTTTTTACTAATGTATTATCGTCTAGTGTTATATTCATAATTATTTTTTGCTTTCTAAAAATTTTTCATATATATTTTTTAAATGTTTTTGCATTAATTCATATAAGAAATTAACATCTTGGCAAGTCTCCCAAGACACAGAATAATCAGCAACAGCTTTTAATTTATTATCATTAGATTTTTCTTCTATATTTGCTGGAGGGACGAGTGTTCCATCGTCTAGTTTTCTTGATATATGTATTAAAATTCCATTATGAGCTTTTAACCAAGTATACTCATCTTCTTTATATTCTATATATCTAATATCTGTAATTATAGGAAGAACATTAGATTTATTTAGATCTTTTATCTTTGGTTCTACTAGAGATGTCCAATATTTTCCTTCTGTTTGAATTCTTCTGCATTTACCATAAGATACCATTAATGGTCTAACTAATTCCTTATCTGATCCATCACATTTTGCTAAATCTATTTTAAATTTATCTTTGACAAAATCTCCTAATTCATATTTTAGATTATCAGCTAAAGCAATCCTTTGAGATTCTATATTTTTCTCTTTTAGATATCTTTTTAATATAGAAAAGAATGTATCTTTTCCAGATCTTGCTACGCCAGTTAGTCCTATCATATTATTCTCCATATGTTATATCTCCAGTACCATTATATTTTGGTAATGGCTCTTTGTATTTTACCTCGTAAGTGACTTTAATTTGATTTTTATTTTTTGATTTATCTGTCAAATTAAATATTTGTTTTGATTCGAATGGTTTTGTAAATACTGTTCCATGCGATTCATTTGTAGAACCTTTAGTACTATATGTTTCATACATTTTATCTCCAATAATTATATATTTAGGAAATGGCTTAGAAAAAATAGTGCCATGAGATTCATTTGTAGAATAAGATTTGTTTTTATATGTTTCGTAGACTTCAATACCACGATGAGTTTTAATATAATTATATGATTGAAATGGTTTTGGGAATATTGTTTGATGAGATTCATTTGTAGAGCCACCGCGAGTATAGTATGTATCAAATACTCTTCCATTCTGCGAATAAGCTGTTGCAGCGCTAAGTGTTAATATTAATAGTAGTTTCATATTTTATATAGATTTATATTATAGAATTTAAATATATCTTTAGCTTTTTGATCTTTATCATACTCCTCACTATATACCACAGTTTTAATGCCATAGCAAGCTATATTTGTAGCACAATTAGAACAGGGCAAAAGTGTAGTTGCCATAATGTATGGCTCATCTTGTTTTCTTATAAGAGCTAAGGCGTTTATTTCTGCATGGACAACATAATCTCTTCTATAATCTCTATTCTCCCAGAAATTATCATCAACACTTAATTTTGGAGTAAGACCATTATAACCAACAGATAAAACCCTTCCTTCCTTATTTAGGATGCAAGCACCAACTTTTTTATGGAGGTCTTCGGATCTAGTAGACCAAATTTTTGCGGTTTCTAATGCTGCTTCTAAAAATGAGATCCTTTTACTCATACTAATTTTTTATATGCCAATATATAGCAATACAGATACCGATAATGATTTGCATAAGAGTTTGATCCATAGTTGTATATTACTGCTTTTTATTTTTCTAGTCAACATTTTACTTGATTCTTTCAAAAGAATCGTTTAATATATCCTATATGCAAAAACAAGAATTTAAAGAAGCTCTAAGTTATGATGATATTTCATTACTACCAAATTTTTCAGATATAAATTCCAGAAAAGAAGTAAGTACAAAAACTAAAATTTCCAAGAATCATGAAATAAAGATACCTATCATTTTATCTCCAATGGATACAGTTTCTTCTGTAAAATCTTGCATTAAAATTAATAAATTAGGTGGTGCAGGAGTAATACATAGATTTATGTCTATTGACGATCAAGCTAGTAAATCAAAACTTATTAAAGATGAAAGTAATTTTTGCGTTACAGCTATTGGATTAAAAGATGCAGATAATAGGATTAGAGCCACAAGCACATATACAGATATATATTTTCTTGATACCGCAAATGGTCTTGCTAAAAATGTAGAAGACTTTTTGAGATGGTACAAAACTGCAGGTTTTAGACAAGATATCATCGTTGGTAATACATTAACAAAACAAAGTGTTTATAGATTAGCTACATTAAAAGCTGATGGATTTAGACATTTAATTGGTCCAGGCTCAATGTGTTTAACTCAAGTAAAAACTGGTATAGGATGCCCAAGTCTTACTGGTAATTACTACGCTTGGAAAGCGGTTAGAAATTGGGAATTATCTCAAGTAGATTTATTTAATTCAAACGAACCAGATCCTTCAAATAGACCAAGCATACTAACTGATGGAGGAATTAGATATCCAAAAGATCTTGTTAAAGCTATAGCTAGTGGTTGTGATGCTGTTATCTGTGGTAGAATCTTCGCTGGATTATCAGATGTTATTGATGATCAAGATATAGTTGAAAAAGATGGCAAAAGATTTGCGAAATATAGAGGAATGGCAAGTAGAGATGTCGTTGAGGATTACGAATTGTATGATGGAACAAAGAAGAATCTTTTTGTAGAAGGGGACAATACTTTGATTCCTATCATAGAAAATAAATCTTTAGAAGACGTTGTTTATGATTTTGCTAATGGACTAAGAAGTGCTATGAGTTATTTAGGATTTAGAGATCTTAAAAATATGAGAGGTGGTCTTTGGCTTAATAAAATTCAAGCTGTTAGAAATAGTCCTAATAGTATGTATGAAGGCTTTGCTCATGGAAAGATTTGATTTACTTAGTTAATAACATATAATCTATTATGGACAAAGAAAATGTAGATAAATTAACTTCAATAGAATATGCTAGGGCTACAGAATTTAGTCCTATAGTAAGAATATATCCAAAGATTTCAAGAAATACTATGTGTCCTTATAGCGGCAAGAAGTTTAAGAACTGCTGTGGTCAAATGGGGCAAGATTTTTGTGATAAAGCTAGAGATGCTCTAAAAGAACATCTAATGAAATTAGTAAATGAAAAAGAAAACCAAGATAAAAAAACAGAATCAGAAGAAACTAAAACATAAATATTACGCTGTCTTTAGTAAAAATGATAATTTTCTTTATGGAGTATTCCCTCCATCAAAAGAAGGTCTATCCAAGGCTAAAGCTCATATACTTAAAATAGATCCATCTAATAAGAATTATAAAATTAAGAAATATTAGGATCTGCGAAGTCTGGATTATGTTTTGCTTTCGTTCCTCTTTTGAAGTCTCTGTAAATAATTTTTAATTTTTCTATAGGTTTTTCTATTACACTCTCTATTTTTTGCTCTTTAACTACCTCTTTTGTTTCTATTTTATATTCTTTTTTATTTAAAGAGTTATAAGCTATTACTAAACAGACTGCTAGTGGATCAAATACAATTACTATTAATATAATAAATATTCTTACTGCTGTTTCTATATTCATACCAAAAGCTTCTGCTACAAATTTAAATGTACCTATCTCGCCTTTTGTATTGTCGCTTTCTAATTGTATAATAGTCTGAGCATTTTCAGAAGATTGTTTCTCTAAACTCTGAAGATTACTAGTAACAGTAGATATCTGCGAGAATAAATTATTAATATTCCGCTGAGATCCTTCTACTATTTTATTTCTACTCTCTACTAATTTTATATCTGTGACTTTTTCAGTTTTACCACTACTAAATAGTCCACCACTTGTAGTTTTTGTTGTAGTCACATCTTGTTTGACTGCGTTATCTAAAGATGATTGATATGTCTTTTGAAGTTCTATGAGATCTTTTAATTTATTTTTATTAAATTCTATTTGAGAAGTTAAGAAGGTTTGCTGAGATTTTAAACTATTAATCCTTGATAAGTTTAAACTATATTGCGAGAAATTTCTTTGAAATGCGTCCGAAAGAAAGCCAAATATACCAAGACTAGTAATACCCATAAGTAGAATGGTCGCCGCTAACATATAGTTTTTAAGGATTTTATTTATATCTTTCCAATAGCGATAAAGATAACTAGCAGATATTAATTTAGCTAATTCTAGGCTACCAGCCATTATTGCTACGCTCCAGAAGCTTGCAGCAAAAAGAAGCGCTATTCCTTTTACAGAAAAGAAAGCTGCACAGGAAGCTAATACAAATGCTGAAAATCCTAATATATATTTAAACATATCTATAATTTACACTTGTATTTTATTTATACTTTGATTATAATAATATAAATTAATGATAAACTCAGTAGATATTATATTTGGGCTTGCTTGGGGTGATGAAGGTAAAGGCAAGATAAGTAATGCTATTAGCAAAAATTATGATATCGTTTGTCGCTGGAATGGTGGTCCAAATGCAGGACATACTGTATATTTGGGAGATAAAAAATATAAAACTCATATTATTCCATGTGGAGTATTTCAAAATAAATTAAGCATCATTGGCCCAAATTGTGTTATCAATGTTAATAAATTTTTTGATGAAATAGATTATCTTAAAAAAGAAGGTTTTGATACATCTTTAGTTAAGGTTAGTACAAAAGCGCATATAATTACTGAAAAACATATTCAATACGATCTTCAAATGCTTAAAGCTAAATTAGGAACTACTGGTCAAGGCATAGCTCCTGCTTATGGAGACAAAATGTTAAGAATAGGTAAACTTGCTAGAGATTATATTGATAAACAATATCTTTGGGATGGTGAACTTTATGGGAATATTCTTTGTGAAGGCGCGCAAAGTTTCTGGCTTGATATAAATTATGGAGACTATCCATATGTTACAAGTAGTGAAACTTTGCCTTACTCTGCTTGCTCTTTAGGTTTTTCTCCTAAAAAGATTAGAGATATTATTGGAGTAGCAAAGATTTACGATACAAAAAGTGGAGTAGATCCTCTATTTCCAGAGACTCTTTGGCAAGATGACGAATTGAATATGCTAATAGAAATTGGTCAAGAATTTGGATCAACTACTGGTCGCAGAAGAATTGCTAATTGGCTAAATTTAAATAAACTAATTGATGCCATTAAGATTTCTGGTGTGACTAAGTTAATTATTAATAAATGTGATATTCTTGAAAAAATACATACATATAAATTGTTTCAAAATAATAATCTCTATAAATTTAATACATTACAAACTATGGAGTCCTTTATAAGGAGCCAACTAAATCATGCATTGCAGGAACCAATAGATATAACTTTTTCTGGAAACAAGGAATATATATAATTATAATATAATGTGAGAATATTTTTTATATACTTATTTTATTATATAGGAGATATTATAAGTAGAACAACCATGGTATGGTTTAATGGTTTGGGATATGGGTTATATTCCAAGCTAATGCTTTGGAGTTCTGATTTAGATGTTAATGATATTCTTTGGAAATCTCCCAAGAAGGAAAAGCGAAGAAAATGATAACATTAAAAGATATATCAAATTTAAAACTAAGTAAAAAACAAAGACGCAAGCTATTAGCCAAAGGCAAGCTAAGAGATCCATTTGAGATATGGGTTGATCACCATAATCATAAATTAGAAATAATCAGAACTTGCAGTAGTCTAATCGGAGCAATCGTTTCTTCTATTGTTATGCTTAAAGTATTTGGAGTTTTATGATATTTAAAAAAATACTCCGATTTTTTAATAAAGAAGAAGTGATTATGCCAGATGGAATAGATCCAGATACTCTACCGCAATATGGAAGATTATATAAATTAGAAAATGAACCCTTACCATTTAGATATGTTTTTGTTAGAGGTGATAATGAAAAAGGAATACATAGATTTAAACATCATCAATTAAAAGAATATATATTTTATGATTTTGGACCTGTAGAAAGAGAAGCTAATAAAGAGGAGATAAGACTCTATAACTTAATAAAGGACTACATAGATGAACTTGCCAGAAAAGAAAAAAACTCTTACTATAATTAATGGAGCCATTGGCGGTAAGAATGGTAATACTGGTTCTCTTATTAAGAAAATAAGAAAAAAAATTAATCGTATCGATTCAAATATAAAAATTAAAATAGTTCATCTTCATAAAGATTTTTACTGGCCTAAAGTTAGGCATATAATTAAAGAGAGCGATGCGCTTATATTTTGTACAGGAACATATTGGGATAGTTGGGGTTCAAATATGCAACAGCTTTTCGAAAAGATGACAGAGATTGAAGGCAAAAAACATCTTCTTGGAAAACCAGCTGGAGTTATTGTAACAATGCACTCTGTTGGCGGGAAAGAAGTCGCATCTCGTATGCAAGGAGTTTTATGTTCAATGGGATGTGTTCTTCCACCATTCTCAGCTTTTGCTTATAGCTATGCAGATCATGTCGCACATCAGTCGCGATATCTTGGGAAAAAATTACTAGATGATGTTTGGCACATTGAAGACTTACAAGCATTTCTTTCTAATATTATTTCCTATACTAAAGGAGAGAAAGATTGGAAAGTTTGGGATTATTTAGATACAGATGCCTATAATCCTACATCAGTTTGGTTAAAGTGAATTTATTCCCAAATAGCTCAACGGTAGAGCGTCTCGCTGTTAACGAGAGGGTTCTAGGTTCAAATCCTAGTTTGGGAGATTTTGGAACGATGGCTGAGTGGTCTAAAGCAGAAGATTACTAATCTTCCGATGGTTTTATATCATCCGTAGGTTCGAATCCTACTCGTTCCGAATTTAAACTTGAATAATAGTTCCGATAGGAGGATTTCCTTCAACATATTGCCAACCTGTCATTGGTAACTTTGTTTTATCTTGACTATTATTTATAAATTGAACATATAAACCATCTGGATCCAAATCTTGTATTACCCATGAAAAAATAAAATAGCGAATATAAATTTTGTGGCTTTGAATTTCGTTAATATAATAAGGCATAGTTTCATTAAACGACTCGTTAAATTCAAAATTTAAAGTATATTCACTATTAATATATGTATTAAAACCATCCGTGTTCCATCCTTGCAAAAGTATTTTCCTTGGTAATTTAGCCTGTGTTCTTAATTTTCCAGTTCCACCACCTTTTATTATATTTTTTGGCATATAACTTAATTTACACTTTTAATTTACTAACAGAAAAATGCCAAATATATAAGGTGTAATATATATTATGAGCAATGAAAATGAAGCCCTTGCGATTTGCTCTGAGTTTGCTGATGAATATGGTGTAGATATTGAAGATGGTGAAAGTATAGTAGTTTATATGAAAAGTGAATATATTAACGAATTAAAGAATATGCTTGAAAGAAAAGAGTATAAATTAAAATCATTTAAAGTCTATGGAGACGAAGCCCTAGTTAATTTTATACCTAAAAGATAATCATATTTGCTAACAGAAAAATGCCAAATAATACTTGATTTTTTAACATATATATGTATAATAAAAGTATGAACAAAATTAAAAATATTGTATTATCTTTAGCTCTTACAGCTTCTCTAGGATTTGCTGATGTTGGTGAATCAAATAATAGTTTTGATGTATCAGATGGATTTCTAGCCGCTGGCGATCTAGTTGTAGTTCGCCCAATTTCATCAGCTGCAACTATTGGTGCTTTTGGAATCTTTGCAGTAGTAGCTCCATTTACTGAGATGGCTGGATGCACAGAAGAAACTTACGAAGGTCTTGTAGAAAAGACTGGCAAGTTTTCTTTTGATCGTGATCTTGGCGACTTTAAAAAGTAATATTTGCTAACGAAAAAATCCCAAATATAATACTATATTTGCTAACAGGATTTTTGCAATAAAGCCATATTTGCTAACAAAAAAATGCCAAATATATAAAAGTCATATTTGTGAACGAAAAAACGCCAAATAAAGGGGCTGGTAAAGGTGACTCACCAAGAAGTTGTTTCTCTCATAGGTTTAAAGAAAACTATGATAGTATTTCTTGGAAAGAGGAAAATCAAAAGTCATTGATTAAAAAACAATTAAAAAAACAAAATGGTTCATCTACATACATTTACAAATGACAGATTTCAAAAGAGTTTTGGAAAATCGTGCAAGTTCTTCTTACATAGCAGAATACTCTGCTCCAAAGATTGAGCTTGCGGATCTTGATAAACTACAACAAGTTAGACATTTAAATCTCAATAAAAAAATAGAGACTAGACTACAAGAGATTAAAGCGGAATATGATGCGTTGGTTTCTCTCCACGAATGGAATAGTTTTGTGGATACTTTTGAGTGCAGAATAGAATGTATCATAGGTCAAGATTATTATTTATACGAAGCAGAAGAAGGTAGAAGATTCTTGTCTCTCATTGAGCCAGAAAGATTTACGATGAAATATAAATTTCACGGCAGAACAAGGTTAAATAGTTTTGGATTCTTTGAAAAAGTAGATATTGACAAAATTGACAATAATTAATATATTTAGATAATGAGAAAAGGAGTATGCTGTATTGTCTTATCTCTAGAGGAACAAGATGTTCCCAAGAAGTTTAAGACAATGACATATAAAAGATTCTCTCAACTTCCTAGAGAAGAAGCATTGAGAGAATTATCTTCTCGTATTCTCAACAATATGGATGTTACATATCACGCAATCAAGTATTGTGCAGACAACAAACATACATATAGATTATCTTCTGATCTATTTCCTCTTATTACTTATGATAAGGCAAATGTATCATTACAAGATTTACCAGACTATAATCTAATACTAGATCAATTTAATAAAATCAAATCTCTAATTCAATCTACGAATGTAAGAGTTTCTTGTCATCCCTCTGAATTTAATGTTCTTGCGAGTGACAATCAAAATGCCGTAGATAAAACAATCAAAGAATTAAACTTCTATGGTTGGTTTATGACTCAAATTGGTTGTCCACTAAACTATAACTCGCCTATGAATATGCACATACATAACTCCAAGGGCGATCTAAATGATATTGTCAAGAAGTTTATGAGCAACTTCGACAAACTATCAGAGGATGTTAAGACAAGATTAGTTATAGAAAACGATGACAAAGATAGTTGTTGGTCTATCAAGAAACTTATGAAGCATTTTCATTCTGTCACGGCTATACCAATTACTTTTGATTATCTTCATCACAAGTGCCATCCAGATGGATTAACCGAGAAGCAAGCCTTTGAGTTAGCTTACTCTACTTGGAATACTACTCCATTGTTTCATTATTCAGAAAGTATTGAAGGACACAAGAATCCACGCAAACACGCTGACTATGCAACTCGCATACCAGATTCATACGGATTAAATGTAGATGTAGATTTTGAATTAAAAATGAAGGAAAAATCTTTTGCTAGTCTATGAATAAATATCTTATAGTTTCCGATATTCACCTTGGCGATAAAGATTGCAAAGCGGAAATCCTATTAAAAGTTTTAAAGAAACATAAAGCCAAAACAATTATAATTGCTGGCGATCTTTTTGACCATCACAACTTAAATCGTTTAAAAGGGAATCATTGGAAAGTATTATCTAAACTAAGAAAATTATCAAAGAAACAAAAGGTTATCTATCTTATTGGCAACCATTGTTTTCTTAAAGCAGAGTTTATGAGTATTCTTCTAGGATTTGATTGCAAAGACGAATATATTTTAGAACTAAAAGACCAAAAGATTCTTGTTGTTCACGGCGATATTTTTGATATTTATTTTACTAGATTTAAGTATATAACAAATTTTATTGTAAGATTATATTACATATTCAGACATTATACCCCATTTGCTGATGATTTCTTTAGATTATTTAGGAATCATACAAATAGCTTTGCAGAGAAAAGCTCTGATATGAAAAAAAATGCTCTCAAATATATTGAAAATAATAACTATGATAAAGTAATTTGCGGTCATTCTCATATAGCTGAATATTCTGAGAAATATATTAATACTGGTAGTTTTTGCGAAGAAAAATGTTCTTTTGTTGTTATAGATAATAAAAATAAGATTGACTTAATAAAAATATAGTTTATTATAAAGGATATGGGGTTATTTAATTACATTAGAGTAGAGCAAGAGCTTCCTCTTGACGCTACATTAAAAACGCTAAATCGTAACTGGCGTGATATGGAATTTCAAACAAAAGAAATTGAAGAAAATGCTCTGTTTACTTATATTTTAAGAGATAATAAATTATACGAAGAAGTCCTAGAAGGTCATAAAAGATATGATAAGTTTCGTGATGATTATACTGGCACTTTTGTTTTTGGTTGCATTGTATATGGTGATACTATTGATGGAATGGATTTCTTTCCAGACTGGAAAGCAGTTGTGGTAAATGGAGAAGTAAAACAATTAACTATTATTTCAGAATATAATAAATTTTCTAGCAAAGATAGAATTGAAAATGAAATAAAATTAGACATAAAGTTGGCGAAACACGAAAGAAAAATGCGTTGTCCAGTTTATAGAATTTATTTTAATTATTATGTTCGTTCTGTTGAAAGAACTGGTTGGGCAATTCAAAAATATATTAATAAAACTATTAGAGCATTAGAGTGGATGAATTGGAAGGGCATTAAATTTCTTGTTAAAATTTTGACTCCTAGATGAAAAACTCTTATACCATTGAAATTAAAGAAGAAAATGGCTATCAATATATTGAATTGC
>Ga0214917_10001242_pt1 | contig 32992 bp, 34 predicted proteins | sample LL_1208_BB_MetaG_FD_177983 | JGI IMG/M metagenome (GOLD analysis project Ga0214917, IMG submission 177983) | Freshwater microbial communities from Lake Lanier, Atlanta, Georgia, United States - LL_1208_BB | ecosystem: Environmental > Aquatic > Freshwater > Lake | place: USA: Georgia | collected... | reverse complement strand
GACTCCCAATTTTACGCGCGTAAAAATTTTCTCCAACTTCTGCGCGCGCAACTACAAAAAATGTAGCTGCCTCCAACTACTGCGCGCGTACAAATTTTTTCTCTCTGGGAAAAAAGTATTTTGAGACCGAGACTTTCCCAAGGGAGGTCTCAAAAATTCTGCGGAGAGAGAAAAGTTTTGCGCGCGCAGTGACTTTAGGCAGTTACACTTTTTGTCTATGCGCGCGTAGAGGAAGAGAAAAACCACATGCTTTGGAGACCCGCCTTCTACCCCCTCTCCGAGCGGGAGGGGGCGGAGGTGGTGAAACACCTGCTGACGCTGCAGACGTCGAGGCCTGGCCGGGTGCCGAGGAGCACCCCGCCGCTGCTGGAGACCGTGCACTCCGCACCAACCCCTTCTGCGGCTCGCTGCTGGTGAAGAATGCCCCCTCCGTGGAGGATGGTTCCTGCTCGCGTTCGCCCGCTGCTGGGCACGCCCACCGCCTACCTACGCAAACGAACGAAACAGCTCATCCACCAACTCGCGCCGGACACGTTCGTTCCGCCGGGAGGAGCGGTCGACCTCGGGGTACGCCACTCCCCTCGACCTGCACACGGAGATGGCCTTCCACAGCACCGTGCCGCGCTTCGTCGGGCTGCTCTGTACCGAGTCGAACAGGACCGCCGTAACCTACATCGCCCCTCAGTCGCCATCGTGGAGCGCTGCTTCCAGTCGCCCCTCCGGCACTCCCCTGCTCCACGAGCTGCAGAAGCCCCACTTCTGCACGCACCCCCCGCCTCCTACCAGCGGAGGCTGGCCGCGCCAATGTTCCGGCCGGTGTACTACCCCCCGCACCGGTTCTGCTTCGCGGGCCACTGCGACGTCGAGTTTCTCACGCCGGAGTCCGGCCTGGGCTACGAGCACCTGCGCCGGTTCGCGACCGACGTCCAGGTCGCCGTCTGCCTCGAGAAGGGCGACATGCTGTGGATCGACAACCACCACTCCGTCCACGGGAGGAGCAAGTACGACGCCCCTCCACGCACGGGAGCCGCCTGCTGCCGTAGGCTCGGCCCCCGAAATCTGGTGGGACCCGGAGGAAAAAAAAAAGAAAATGGGTCTTGCCTGCGGGCGTGACCCTCTCGTGCTTCCAACAGCGGTGTGTTTAGGGGTCTGGGTGGGAATCACTAGTGTGTGGCGCCTCACTCGGTCTGCTTGGCACCACACGTGAAACCCCCTGACCCGACCTTCTACGGACGTCGCGAAGAGCTACTGAGCAGACGGCCGACGACTTCCGGCCCGCACTTGAGTCAGAAGAAAGCACCGGGTGGTTTCGATCCACCGACCTTCGGGTTATGAGCCCGGCACGCTTCCTCTGCGCCACGGTGCTAACCCCAGCTCCTATAATTTTTTTTCCGGGGAAACGCGGCCGGCCAGCCCGGCGGTCCCTCCTCCTCAGTTGGACGTGGTGAAGTACTTGCTGTTCTCGTAGTACGCCCACCACAGGACCTTCATGGTGCTCTCACTCACGGCCACCCTTCGCATGAAGAGGATCTCATGAGCAGGCACCAGGATCAGGTTGGTGTCGCTCAGGTCGCTCTCGGTGCGGTAGATGAAGACGCGGCAGTTCCTGTCGCTGAACAGGTAGGTCGGCGTGCCGCCGATGCGGACGTAGGACCGCGTCCCGTCCTCGGCCGTGCGCGTGATCTTGTACTCGATGCAGTCCTTCACCACCTGCGCCTCGGAGCGGGGGTCGTTCGGCGTGGTGTACGAGGCGTGGAACAGCTGGAAGGCGTTCCCCACGAGCTGCAGCGCCACCCGCCCGCGGCTCACCAGGATCAGGATGTAGTCCGTCGGACAGGCCGGGACGTAGAAGGGGGGAGCGGCGCTCACCGAGAAAAGCCGAGGAGGGAACCATGTGTTCACCAGAGACAACATACCCTACGACTATAAAGAAAAAATTCCCGGAGCGCCTCTTTCGGGTGTCGTCAGACGCCGATCCGCCGTCCGGCGGCACCGCTTCTGCTCCCCCCGCACGCCAGCCCTCTTCCGACGTACCCGCCGGCGAGACCGACTCCCGCCCCGACGGGGGCTGCGAAGGAGCCCCCTGAGGCCGCTGCGCAGGCAAGCACCGAACGTCTCAAGGCCAAGAGCTCGAAAGGGAGCTTCTTCAGTTGCTCGTTCACGGTGTCTCTAACGGTGGAGTGGCTCGCTCACTTCCGCTTCGAGGACAGCACGGCCTCCAGTCGCCGCTTCTCAAGGTCCTTCTTGTCGAGGTCGCGCTGCTCGCGGTACGCTCGCATGAGGTCGTTCAGCTCCTTCTCCTGGTAGTGCTCGTTCTCCACCTTCTCCGAGCAGTCCCAGGGGAGCCACTTGCCCACCTCCCCCACGTAGATGTCGAACATGTTGTCCACCTTGTCGCGCAGGTAGCGGCTGTACTCCTCGGCCTCCTCGCGGGTAGAGAACACCCCGCGCACCTTCAGCCCGCGCAGCGTCGAGGACTTCTTCTTCGTGGTCTTCTCCGGGGACAGGAAGGAGACGAGCACGTACCGCTGCTCCTCGCGCACCGGGTCCTCCTGCAGAAAGTCCTGACTCGCCATTGCTGCTTGCAAGGCCCATTTTTTTCCCGGCGGAGCAAACGCACCGGGCGGGGTCCCGGCCCGGCCCGGCCCGGCTTGGGGCAAAAATTTAAGCTTTCCCCCCTTACAACCGAACCCTACACGATGACGGTCCTCGAGGTGTACGAGTTCAAGCTGGAGGGGTACAACAAGCGGTCGACCAACGCCTTCGACTCGTTCGGTGTCAGCCCGAAGGGCCGCTGCTCGGTGCTGCGGACCACCAACGCCGTGCCGACGGGGGATCGAGAAGCCGAGACCCGCGGGGAGGAGAGGTTCTCCTGCGACCTCCTCGGGAACGACGAGACGCGGCCGCTCCTGCACTCTCCGCTGCTGGAGCTGTACCGCCGGTTCCCGACGCGCATCGACCTCCGCTACCTCCAGCGGAACGTCCGCGTCTACCGGGAGATCGTGCGAGGCGCCTTCCCCGACCCGCTGCTGCTCCTGGAGCGGGCGCGCGCCAAGCTGGCCCCGCCGCCCGGGAGCTCGATCGAGGCGGGCTACCTGCTGACCGCGGACGCGAAGCCGGTGACGGCCTGCGTGGGAGACCTGCACGGTAGCTACCACACCTTCGTCCGCAACCTCTTCCGCCTGGACCTCATGGGCTTCTTCGAAGACTTTTCCGCGCTGCGCCTGCGCGAGTCCCACGCCGTCCTGCTCACCGGCGACGTCGTCAACCGCGGCTTCTTCTCCTGGGACGTCCTCCAGTGCATCCTCGCCGTGATGGCCGCCTCCCCGCCCGGGTGCGTGCTCTACGTCAGGGGCAACCACGAGGACCCCGCGATGACCGCCGTCTACGGGTTCGACGAGGAGGTCCGCACCAAGTTCCCGGCCCGCGCGGGGTGCCTCCTCCGGGGAGTCCACCAGTTCTTCGCCGCCCTCCCCTGCGCCGTTGTGCTGCGCGCCGCCGAGGGGAACCTGTGGTTCTCGCACGGGGGGTTCCCCTCCCGCGAGGGCCGCTCCATCTTCCGGTTCGACCCCGCCCGGCGCACGACCCCGCTCTCCAGGGAAGACACCAGGAGCACGCTATGGAACGACCTGCACTGGGGCGGCCCAGGCCAGACCTTCCGCCGGGCCAAGAAGACCGGGCGGGACGTCGTCTTCAGCGGCTTCGCGAAGGCCTTCATGGAGGAGAACGATCTCGTCGCCCTCGTCCGCGGGCACATGGACAACTTCAGGAACACCGTCCTGATGAGCAGCGCGAGCCCCGTGGGCCTGGCCCTGTCGCAGGTGCGGGAGGCCGGTGCCCACGCCAACGTGCGGGTGAGGACGGAGGCGGGACCCGGCCCCATCGCCACCATCAGCTGGGCCCGGGGGCGGGCCTTCCAGGAGCAGTGGGTCGTGAACGGCGTGGAACACTCCGTCCTCCCCGTGCTCACCGTCACCTCCTGCACGGAGCGCCTCAAGTCCATCGTCCGAGACAGCTTCGTTCTCCTGCGCGCCGGAAAAGCCCCCCCGGCGGCCCCGAAGATTCTGAGCCCCACCGCGAATGGAGATTCAGAAAAAGATGTACGGGGGTGAAAAGTCCAGCGGCGAAGAGTCCGCGGTCTTCTTGGCGTGGTGCCGGCACAGGCAGCGGCACTTCGTGCTCAAGAGCGGCTACTCGGTGGACCTCGAGGAGGAGGTGTACCGGGAGCTGGGGGATCACCCGAACGTCCTGCGCTGTTACGGGGTGCAGGTCGTCTTCAGCAAGAAGTTCCTGGTGCTGGAGCGCTTCCCGGGCCAGGACCTGTTCGAGGAGGTGAGACGGAGGGGCTTCCCAACCGTGCGCGAGGCGACCCGCGTGGCGTGCGGGGTCGCGGCCGCGCTGGCGAGGCTGCACGCCCTGGGCATTGTGCACAGGGACGTCAAGCCCGAGAACGTGCTCTGCAACGGAGAGCGGGTCTGCCTTATCGACTTCGGGCTCGCCCACCGGGTCGGCGACGAGCGGGTCGCGGTGGCTGGCACGATCGGCTGGATGGCGCCGGAGGTGCTGCGCAGCCGAGCGGTTAACGAGAAGACGGACGTGTACAACATCGGGCTCCTCATCGTCTTCATGGCCACGAGGGTCGTCGACCCCAAGATGGTCGACCGCGTGCGCGACCCCGCGCTCCGCAGGGTGGCCGCGAAGTGCCTCGCCTTCTACGGCTTCCTCCGCCCCACCGCCGCGCAGGTCCTCGACGAGCTCACTGGTACCGCACCTCCGCCTTGTCCTTGAGCGCCCACTGGAACACGCGGACCTGCTGCGGCGTGAAGACCCGCTCGGGAGCCACCCCCTTGCGGCGCAGGAAGGCCACGGTGACGCGCGGGTCGATGTAGTTGTCCCTGGACGTGGAGAGGTTCAGGTCCTTCGCCGCCCTCAGCTTCTTCAGGGCCCGGCGCAGCGCCTCCGCCTTCCGCTTGTCGGTGGTGGCCGCGAGCTGGGCCTGGAGCTTGCGGAGCTGCTTCGAGGAGGCCGGCTTCGCCCTGCGGTGGTTGCAGGCCTCCGCCACCACCCTCGTGGCCTCCTCCAGCTTCTGCAGCACCGTCTCCTCGTCCTGCGAGGAGACCTTGTCCAGCAAGTCCTGGTACATCTTGGACGCGTTGTAGGTCCGGAACACCTTCCCAGTGAGCCCCTTCATGAGGGACTGAAGGAAGCGGTTGAGCGTCTTGGAGGAGACCAGGTCGAACAGCTCGTCCTCGTCGCGCTTCCCTTCCATCGCCTCCAGCAGGTTCCTGCACACCGCGCTGCCGAGCGCCACCTTCCGGTGGAAGCGGATGGAGTCCTTCCCGAGGAAGTCGAGGACGCCGACGCAGGTCGGGCCCAGGCGGAGGTGCTTCTTCTTGAGGTTGGTGACCCCCACCACCTCCCCCCGGATGCGCTCGTTGCCGACCCGGATGAGCAGCGTGTCGACGAGGTAGGTTGCGGTCGCGAGCTGGCGCTCCACCCGGTCGCCGGAACCGAGGAGGCCCCTGTACTTCTTGCGGACGGCCGCCACCCGCTGGCCCAGGCGCAGCGCCATGTCGAACTTGGACCTGTCCTGCTTGCCGCGGATCCCGCTCTCCCGGGCGGGGAAGCAGTACTTGGTGATCTTCGTCAGGGGGTCCCGCCAGGAGGCGACCCAGATGACGCCCCGGTTCTCAACCACTGAGCCCCAGGAGCCGCCGACGTTGGGCCGTGGCACCGGGGCGCCCTTGGACAGGTTCAGCGTCACGTCCTCCGGAACGATGCGGCGCCGGATGCGGCCCGTCAGGGGGTTCGACCCGCGCCCCCGGAACAGCCCTGCGGGCTCTACCACGAAGTTGATGAGCTTCTCCTTCCTGCCGTCGAGCACGCAGAAGCCGTGCTTGTCGGACTTCTCGGGCGCCACCTTTGGTGGGGGGAAGGCTACAAACTCGGAGAAGTCGTATTCGGTCCAGGGGGCCGTGGCCGGGGGCGCGTCGCCGCCGAGCAGCTTCCGGAGGTCGTCGAGGAAGTTCTCGACGAACAGGGGGTCGTCCACCAGCGGCCCGTTCATGCATCTTGAGAAGAGGTACGCGGCCTCGTGCGCCTCGTCCGACAGCCGGAGGGCTTTCTTCTTGAAGAAGAGACGCGCCTTGGAGCGCCGGTAGGGAGGCTGGAAAAGAACCCCGTTGTGCACCAGGGTCTTCCAGCGCTTGGACTTCATCACGGGTCAAGACGAGAAAAAAAACTACTCGTCTGAAGAAATAATGTATACTTTTAGCAATGCAAAGCTGGGAACCTTTTACAACGCAAGTGTTCAAGTACACCAGCGCAAACTGTAGCGACGGCTTCCGGTTCCGGGTGGGGAAGTTCGGACTCGTGGACTGGTACTTCGAGAACCTCGCCGGGTACGTCACCGTGAACGAGCTCCGGTGGAACGTCCTCCTGAACTTCGTCTGGTCCAGCGGGAGGGACGTCCAGGTGTTCAATGTGGACGTCACGTGCCTGGGCGAAGACAGGGTGAGCGTGGAGGTTCTGTGGAACCCGCGGCTGGCCTTCCAGGGCGAGAGCACGAGGAAGCAGGTGAGCTTCATCGCCATGCTTTTCCTCGTGAACGAGGTCCAGGAGAGGAACGGCAAGTTCCAAGTCGTCGTCCCGAAGACCCCCTCTGTCCTGCAGACCACGTTCTCGTGGAGGGGGGCCATTGTCGACCTCAGGGACCATGAGCTCGTCCGGAACCACCTGTACGTGAACCTCTTCTCGGAAGGCAAGGAGGGCAAGCTGTGCGTGCAAGACCCCGACCCGCCCGCCACGAACAGGCCCTTCCTCCTCGTGCACGACTCGGACAGGAGCCTCAAGAGCTGGCGCTCCCGGATCCCCTCCAGCACCTACATCACCAACCGGACAAAGCCGGTGGACTCCGTGGACGCGACGAACCCCGTCCTGCTGCACGTCGACAAGGTCTCCCTGGTCCAGGAGGTGGACTGGGACACGGTGTACATCTACACCTCCTGCTTGAACCGGATGGTGCCGCTCAAGAGCAAGAAGGTTGTGATGATCGACAACAACAACTCCCGGTACCAGTGCAACCTCAGCCTCTTCTTCCTGATGGGCGTCAGCTCCGAGGTCATCAACTTGGTGCAGAACGACGAGAGCAACATCCTATTCTTCCACACGCTGAGCAGCGTCCTCTCCGACGTAAGCGACTTAGAGGTGAGACAAGTTCACCAGCTATGCAAAAGCTGAAGCTCCAGCTCGAGAAACTCCGGGGGAACAACGACGTCCACCTGCCCATGGACTACCTGAAGCTCAACCTGGTGGACCTCGGCCTCACGCTGGTGGAGGGGGCGGACGTCGCGCTGCTCTGCACGGGCGGCCGAGCCGCTGCCGTCGTGAACCCGCAGGACCTCGTCCCGGTGGCGTTCTGCCACCCCCCCACCCTCGAGGACGACTACTGCGGCTTCATCTCCGAGTGCCGGCGGCACGCGGGCAGGAGGACGGTCGTGGAGTCGTTCGAGGGCGAGGACGTCACCCTCTACCACTTCCGGGGGGAGTGGCGGTTGTGCAGCAACAGGGACCCGGACGACAAGGCGTACATGGGCCTGTTCCGGGAGTGCGCGGACCCGCAGACCCTGAGCCCCGGCCTGACGTACCACTACACGCTGGTCCACCACCGCCTGCAGAAGCTCGTCGACTACGCGCCGCGCTTCGGCCGGCCCGACTACGCGAGGGCCGTCCTTCTCGTCACGCGCGACGCCGCTTCGGGAGCCGTCACGTCGGTCGGAGACGGGTACCCGTCCTTCCCGGACCTGTCCGTGCTGGACGAGATGAACTCCCGGGAGGAGAAGGTCTACCACTGCAGGAAGGTCAAGGACTACGGGGTGCGGGTGTACTTCGTGGACGGCGAGTACGACGCGGTGGCCGTCCTGCACACGGTGAACGTGCGGCACTACAAGGACCTCTGCCTCCCCTCACTCCCGCCGGGCAGCAGCTTGCAGTACGTGCACCTCTACCAGTCCAACAACCTCGACGAGTACATGGCGAGGTTCAAGGAGGAGGCCTTCTTCCGGACGGTGGAGGGGTCCTACCAGGTGAAGAGCCTCCTCGACACGGTCTTCAAGACACTCACCTCAGACGTCTTCTTCGCCGCGCGGTCACCGCACGGCAATTTCCCGAGCGCAGACAAGGGTCTCCAGCAGCTCGTTGCCTCCGTCCAGAGGCAGGAGAACGCGACGCTGAAGCACATCTACGACCGGCTCAAGTCGCTCGACCCCTTGACCTTCTGCTCGTTCGTCTCCGAAAGGGCCCGGGCCTGCAGGTCCAAGAGCTCGGCCAAGACCTTGGTGCCGCTCGGAGGGGGAGTCCCCCGCCAGTCCTGTGTCGACGTTGCCCAGGACTTCATCCTGAGCAAGGTCCGCTGAAATTGAAGTCCTCAGTCCGTCGTGTCCATGTCGTCCGGAGGCGGGTGCGAGTCGCCCGGACCGACTCTTCGTATCTTCTTGCTCCCTTCCTCCTCAGTAGACTCGTCACCGTCTTCCCCGGTGGGGAGCTGGAAGAACTGCAACTCGTCGAAAGGTTCTGACTCTCTGACAGAAATCCTCCGCTTGGTGGGTGCCGGTCTGGCAGCAGTCTCGCTTCCCAGTTCTTCCGGAAAGTAGTAGGGGTGGAAGGGGGAGTCGTCGTTCAAGAGGTTCTTCAGAAACAACAAGTCCGGACCCTCGTCCTCCTCCTTCAAAACACCAACGTCACCCGGGACACCGGGATCGTCCTCCTCCTCGTCCCAGTAACGGGGATACAGCGGCTCAACGAAGTCACCGGACTCGACTGGGCCGAACCCCTGGAAAATGTCATCGGTGGATACCACCTCGGGGGAGTCGATGGGGCCGGCCACTGTCTCACTGTCTACGTTAACCACACTTTTCACGTTTTCGGGGTTGTCGAAGTTTTTCATGTAGACGCGTCCCCTCAGGCGAAAGTAGGCGAAAACCATCATGAAGATCCGGTAGGGGTCTTCCGCTTCGAACGTGTCCCGGGTGTCACAGAGGCGGTAGTAGAAGCGTTTAATTTCATTTTCAGGTACCTCGTCAGGGAAGTTGGCGAGGCTGTCGACACCTTGTCCTGTTGCCAAGAAGGTTCCTTTGAGGTTGGTGAAGTGCGCTTTCACGGACATGCCCTTCAACTCCGCAGAAGGCCTATTGACCAACTTTGTGAGCTTCTCTCTGACCACCTCGTTGAAGTGAACAACCTCGTCCCACCGTCGCAGAACCTCCGCGTTAAAGTCGGCTTGTTGCTCCTCTGAGGGCAACTTCCCTGTTTTCACCAGTAGGTCACCCCTGATGAAGTCGACGTAACTGTCGTTCAACCCGAACATGTCTCTGAGCGGGACCATCATCATCCCGTACCTCTTCTGGTAGTACGTTGTGGTTTCCGTTGCGAGGTAAAATAGGTCGGAAGAGACTTTTTCACGCCCGACGCGGAGCTGGTGACCGTTGTCCGGGACCACTAGGAGGGGGATCTTCAGGGCCTTGCACAGCTCTTGGAACGTCGAGCGCAGGTCGTCGAAAGTGAACTCTGGAGGGCAGTTTACCCGGTCCTGGTAGTAGTACACGTTGTGCACGAGAACGCAGCGCTGGATAACGTGGATGGAGATGAAGACGCACTCTACCTTCCCGATGCTGAGGAAGAGAGTCGTGCCCTCTAGCGAGACCGAAACCTCTGCAAGAGACACGGTTAACGGGGGGGTCCTGTTGAGGAGTGGGAGGAAGACGTTGTACACTACTTTCGCTTGGTACTTCATCTTGGAGCTGTCGGAAATTGGCCAAGTCCTCTCTTCATCGTTGGAGGGAAACAAAAGGTTACGCCAAACCTGGACGGGTCCGCTGCCGCCTTCTGTCCTCTGCAAGGGTTCCAGGAAGCTTCGCAGGTGTTCGAGGATGTTCTCGAAGTGGTGGTTGTGCCCACCCTTAGGGTATTTTTGTAAAAGTATGCGGAAAGCGTCATACGGGTCGGGTGAAACCGGGGTCATCTGGACTTGGGTGACAGTGAGGCACTCAAGATAAGGAATCACTTCCAAAATTAAGCGCGAGTCTTTGAAGACTTCAACGAAGAACCCGGTAACCTTCCCCCTCTCGTAAAAGCCTCTGTGTCGGAAGACAAACCCTCCTTCGGCCACGTCGACAAACTTCCTTGAACCAAGAGCTTTCACGACGACGTCTGCGACTTCTTTGTCCGTCTTTTTCCCGTTTACCGCGAACCACTTCTCGCCCCCTGCCCCTCCAACCAGAGCGTGGTACAAATACCGGTACTCTCTCATTCAAGCTTGATGAGTTTTTTTTTTCAGGTTGTCCCTCGTAACGGTGGTTCACAGACCATTGACAAACATCTGCACACAGGGCATGAGCTCCGCCGTGAAGCCCGTCCCACCGGGAGTGAGCTACGCCGTCTTCACGGAGAAGAACCACAAAGAGGGTGAGGTAATCCTCTTCTACCTCCCCTACCAAGGGAACGAGAAAGAGCTCCACCTCCTGAGGGACGCGATCCGCCGAGCAGACACGTCGAAGATGCGCGGTGACTACTCCGAGTTCTACCTGGACCTGGACCACCTTGTCAGTGAGAGCGCGGTGGTCGAACACCTGCGCGTCAACACTGGAAGCAGCTACAGCATGATGTTCAACAGAGTGGACGGAAAACTGGTGCTGCCGACCACTCTTGTCGGTACGGAGGAGCCCAGGGAGCTGGCGAACCTACTGGACCAGCACTTCTACGCCTGCCGCATCGGGGACTTTTTCGTCCCCGCCACTCCCCCGTGAGAAGAAGGGACAACGCCGTGGAGGCGGGGGGGGGGCTAAAGACGGCTACCACATTATCGTCTCGTGGTGGAAGGAATGAAACGAGTATGTGTGAGTGGCTACTTCAACCCCCTTCACGTGGGCCACCTGGAGTACCTGACGAGGGCCAAAGGGCTGGCCGGGGAGGGCGGCCAGTTGGTGGTGATCGTCAACAACGACTTCCAGTCCTACCTCAAGAAGGGCTCCTCCTTCATGCCCGAGGAGGAGCGCGTCGAGATCCTCCGAGCGCTCAGGCCGGTCGACGAGGTGGTACTCTCCGTCGACTCCGACAGGACCGTCCGCCAGACCCTGCGTCAGATCGAGCCCCGGGTCACGCACTTCGCCAACGGCGGCGACCAGTTTTCTGGGAACATCCCAGAGAGGGAGGTGTGCCTGGAGCTCGGCATCGAACTCGTCGACGGACTCGGTGACAAGATCCAGAGCTCCTCATGGCTGATTGAGAAGGCCGCGAGAAACTAACCTCAGGTGAGCTGAGAGCGTGAGAACCGAATCCTGACGGGAAGTTGTCTGCGCTGCCAGGTCCGGGATGGCCCTGAAACGCTGCCTTGAGGAAGAGGCCCCCCAAGCGGTCCCCGCTTGGAAGGCCTTTGAGGACTTCGCGGTGGCCGAGTACTCGGAGAACGCGCCCGGGGTGCTGGAGTGCTACCACTGGAACGGCCTGCCGAACCTCCAGAAGTTAGTGTCGAGCGGCGTCTGCCGCAGCCTCAAAGAGGCGTGGACGCGCTTTGGTCGGAGGACCGAAGGCGCGGAGAGGAGACAGTTCGGCCTCGACGGGCTGGCCGAGGTCCGCGACCCCTCGGGGGCCACGCACTTCGTCGGGATCCAGGCGAAGATGTGGCGGGAGGTTAGGGAAGTGCAGAGCCTGGGCACGTTCCTCGCGGTCGTCGGGGACATGAGGGCGGCGGACCCGCGGAACCGCGGGGTCCTCGTCGTGCCGCACTACTGCAAGGTCGCGGACGCCGTGCTGTCGGACGACCGGTTCGCCGTGCGGCGCGTGTACTGGGAGCCCCCGGCGGACGGGCGGGACGCCTCCTGGCCGCGCGCCAGGTCCGCGGCTCCCGCCGGCGGTCCGCTGGAGCTCTACGACTTCCAGGAGCGGCTCGCGACCGAGTTCCTGGAGGCGGGGGCCTCCGGCCTGTACGGGCTCAACGAACCGCCGGGGACCGGCAAGACCGTCGTGGCCACCGCGGTGGTGGAGCGGGAACGAGGGAAGAAGCTCGTGGTGCTCCTGGCGAAGACCAAGGCGGTGCTGGAGCAGACCACCAACCGGATCTGTGGCCGGCTGAGGTGGTCCGCCCAGGAGACCCTGTCGTCCGACTGGGGCACGGAGCCGGGCCCGCGAGCGCGCGCGTTCCTCGACGGCTCTTTCCCCGAGAGGGCCTTCCTCTCCGTGACCTTCGACACGTGGCGGCAGAAAAGGGTCGCCGAGCGGGTCGCGCGGCCGCAGGACCTGCTCGTGGTGGTGGACGAGGCCCACAACCTCGGCCGGAGCGCGGGCTTGTGGGAGACTCTCAGAAACCTCTCGAGTAACGGCGCCAAGGTGCTGCTCATGTCCGGGACGCCCGACCTGTGGGCCTACAAGACCCACGGCGTCCGCAGCCTCGCGGGCATGTCTTTGCGGGAGCACGTGAGGGCGGGACATCTGTGCGACTACCGGGTGGCGCTCGTCGAGGAGGAGCAGCAGCCGGGCGAGGCCGGGCTGGCGAGGTCGGAGGTGTTGGCGCGGTGCGCGTACGGCGAGTGCCTCCGCCACGGGCTGCGCAACGTGATCGTGTTTTTGAAGAGCCGCGTCGAGGCCAGGGCCGTGACCTCGTCGATGCGGGCCCTCGCCGAGCGGGACGGCTACTCCTTCTTCGGGGCCCGCGTCACGAGCGAGACCTCCCGCAGCGACCGGCTGCGCCACCGCGAGGCCTTCAGCGCCTCCTCCGCGGACCTGAACGTCCTGTTCTCAGTGCACATCCTCCGCGAGGGGATCGACCTGCCGCGGGTGGACGCCGTCCTCCTGGGGCACGTCCCGAAATCGTCATCCGACCTCGCACAAGTGCTGGGGCGGGCGTGTCGGCGGGAGGAGGACAGGCCCAGCAAGGTCGCCTTCATGGGGCTCGTCCTCGGCGCGAGCTCCGTCCCCAGGTTCCGCGCGGCGATGCGCGAGCTCAACCTGCGCGTGGACCCCCTCTTTTCGTCGAGAGTGCGGTGCGAAGAGGCGTCCTTCCTCACCACCTCAGAGGAGGACTTGGAGCTGCGAGAGGCGAGCGCGACTGCCCGGGTGGTGACCGGCTCCGACCTGCTGATCCTGGCGCCCACGAATGGGTTAGGAAAGCACTGGAAGAGGACAATGGACCCGCAGAACCCGGCCCTCGACGGCAGGAGGTTCTGGGGCTTCAGGTCTCACGTGATCAAGTTCCAGGACCCCATGGGCGCTCAGGTCCTTTTCTACGCAAAAAGGGAGTTCCACTGGACAGGGACCGTCTCCAGCGTCACCGTCTCGACACAGCTGTCCAGAGAACTGTGGGGCGACGACAGCTTCGACGTGGTGGTGGGCGTGAGCGAGCTCACCAGGGTGTCCGCGCCATACTCGCGCCTCGGGGCGGGGAAGACCCTGGGGCAGACCACCGTGAAGGAGGACAGGGCTGCGACGCTCGCTCTCCTCGGTCTCTGACGCCACTCTCCAAAAAAAAAGTGAAGGGGGTGCGGCGGTGTCCTGAGGCGTGCACAAAATGACCGCTCGTGTGCTTGACGTGGTGCTTTTTGACCCCTCTGCCTGCTCCTGCGCGGAGATGGGCCTCAGCGGGACCCACGACCAGTGGTTCTTCTACTTCCTGAGCCACGCGACGAAGCGGACCAACGTGCTCTCGACAAAGAAGCGTAAGAGGGGTTGTGTGTCCGGCCTGGTCGTTAGCGCCGCCGAGTGCGACGGGGGCGGCGTTTTCGTGTACTGCTCGCAGCCCAAAGGGATCTACCACGCGTTTTACTTCGACATGCTCTACGAGTACGAGGGGCCGCAGGTCCCGCCCCCCGTGTCGTGGCAGCTGGACGTCGAGGTGGTTCAGGGGGACTGCGTGGAGGTGTTGCAGAACATGGGCGACCGGTCCTTCCAGGTGGCCATCTTCTCGCCGCCGTACAACGCCTTCGGTTCGAACCGGCACTACGGCTCCGCCGAGTACTGCGGCGCGTACCTTCCGGAGGACGACTACGTGAGCAAGCTGGTCTCTCTGTTCCGCGTGCTGGAGGGCAAGGTGGACGGCCCGGTCATCATGAACCTGTCCTACTTCACCTCGAACCAGCAGCTGATGATGAAGGCCGTCACCGCCATCTGCCAGGGCACAAACTGGAAGTCGCTGCCGCCCCTGTTCTGGGTAAAGCCGCAGGCGCAGACACTGCCGGGGCGCGCCCTGACTCCTCTCGCGGAGTACCTCTGGGTCTTCGAGTGTACCCCGGGCACCGGGAGCCCCGTGCAGGGGTTCGAGTGGTACGAACGCCTGGGCTGGGACCGGATCAGCTGCAACCTGGTGAGAACGTCCTCCTGCAGGGACCTCGAGAGGCAGGCCGAGGCCCGGCAGTTCGGTTACGAGAACAACGCCACGTTCCCTTCGGAGCTGGTGCAGAAGCTGCTGGCCACCTACGGGGTCCCCGGGACGCGGGTGCTCGACCCCTTCGCGGGGTCCGGGACCGTGGGGAAGGTCTGCCTTCCGGCGGGGATGCACTTCACGGGCATCGACCTCTCAAAGAAGGCTTGCGCGTGGATGGTGAGGGACCTGCAGGCCGGCGTCCGGCAGGCCGGGGTCCACAAGCAGGACTGGGTGGACACACTGGCGACTTTTCTCGGAAACCACTACGACGAAGGGAAGAAGGAGTTCCGGGGGTTGTGGAAGCAGCAGTAAGGACGCGATTTTCTCTCTCCGTGTTTTTTTTTCGCGAGCGGCGCTCAGAAGCGGTCGGCGAGGATCTCGTCCTCGTTCACGTAGCCCATGAAGCGCTGGATGCAGCAGTACCGGTCCACCCCCATCTCCTCGAAAACTTGACGGAGCGAGAGCTGTCGCTTGTCCACTCGGGTTCGGGACTTCTCCTTCGTCTTCTGCCTCAGAAGGGCCTCCACCTTGTCTTCGAACACCAGCTGCAGGGCAGCCAGCACCTTGCCGCAGGTCGGGCACCGGGGGTGGAGCATTCTGTTTTTGAGGGCATCAGAGGAAAAAAAGAATCGTGAGGTGGACGCACGCACTACCCTCTCTCCCACACGATGTGGAGTATGTTGGGCTGGTGGACCTCGACGTCGAAGCCTTCCTTCCTCAGGACCGCCTCGAGGTGGGAGACGCACAGGCCGACGTCCTGGACTCGGAAGCTGGGGAGCACCTCGAAGTAGCAGGACGTCATCCCGTGCTTGGCCGCCATGAGGACCTTGCGGTCCAGCCGCTTCTTCTCCTCGGAGACGTGCTCGCGGAACTGCTTCGTCCGCTTTGCGTTGCAGTACGCGAGCAACTTTTCGGCCTTCATTTCGTTTCCCTTATAAAAAAAAAGTCTCGTTGAGGAAGGACATGTTTGAGCACCTGAACGTACTGCAGAGGCGAGCGGTCACTTCCCCTACGAGCGTCATCGTGCAGGCGCCCCCGGGCTCCGGCAAGACGGAGGCCTTTGCGTGCCGGGTGGCCTTCCTGGTCTTTTCTGGGGTCTCCCCCTTCAACCTCCTGTGCCTGACGTACACGAACTCGGCGGTGAGGAACATGAGGCAGCGGCTGGCGGAGCTCGGTGTCCCTGCCGGCGTCGCGGTGGAGACGCTGCACTCCTTCGCCTCCGCCCTGCTGGACGGCGACGGCCGCTCGCTGCTCTCCGAGTACGAGCGCTTCCTGGTTGCGCGGAAGGTGTGGCCGGAGGAGCCCTACTTCCTGGTGAAGCCCGTCCTGGAGTTCCTGGACGCCAGCTTCCCCGAGCGCCAGCCGGAGGGGGTCGTGGCCCGCGTGCTCGAGCGGTACCCCGACTTCCGGGCGGAGGTCGCGCGGAGGAGCCGCTTCACGTACGGCCAGCTCATCCGCGAGGCGACCGAGCGGGCCCCGCTGGTCCCGGTCCCCTACGAGGAGGTCCTGGTGGACGAGTACCAGGACGTGACGCGGCCGCAGATGGAATTCCTGCGCGCCGTGCCCAAGAAGCGGCTGTTCGCGGTGGGGGACGACGACCAGAGCATCTTCGGCTTCGGCGGCGCGCGGCCGGGCCTCGTGTCCGAGTTCTTCCGGACGTCCGTGCCGGGGTTCGTCTCGGTGTCGCTGAAAGAAAACTACCGGTCCTGTGAAATGATCCTGCTGGCCTCCGACCTCGTAATGGGGAGGGCCCCGCCGGGGGCCCTGGCGCCGCCGGAGGGGGCGGGAGTGGTGCGCATCCGGTGCTACCCGACGGCCGCCGAGGAGGCGGCGCACACCGTCAGCCAGATCGCGAAGGCCCTGGAGACGTACCGCCCGGACCAGGTGGCGGTGATGGCGTACCGACACGCGCAGCTGAAGGACGTCTGCCTTCTCCTCGAGAAGCGGGGGGTGCCCTTCACGCCGAGCCGCGAGGTGAACGTGCTGGAGCACCCTCTCGTCCTCAAGCTGGTGGCCGTGCTCCGCTGCGCGGCCGGGGGGGGCGCGGACGGCAAGCTGCGGCACCAGCTGTCGTGTTTCGACTTCCTGAGGGGCGTGGCTCCGGAGGCCCTCGACGAGCTCGTCGGCTGCGGCGACCGGCCCCTCTTCGTGGTGCGGCGGCTGTACGAGCTGTCGCTGCACGACTACCTCCGGCAGCGCCCTCCCCTGCTGCGCTCCGTTTTCGGGGCCTGGCTGGACCAGCTCCGTGCGCACGTCGAGCATGGGGGGACCGGCGCCGAGTTCTGCTCGATGCTGGACACGATGCACCACAAGAAGATGCCTCTCTACGCGCCCCGCGGCCCGGAGGAGCCGGCGGGGGCGGTGCAGATCCTCACGGCGCACAAGGCCAAGAGCCTGGGCTTCGAGGTGGTGTTCTTCGTGGGCAACACAGACCGGGCGTGGTCCGTCCACCGGCTGTCGGCGCTGGACAAGGCGCGCGGCTCCCGCGAGGAGCACCACGAGGAGCACCGGCGGCTCTTCAACGTGGTGGTCACGCGGGCCAAGAAGGTGCTGGTGGTCTCGTACGACGAGAGCTCCGGGCCGTCCCCGTTCGTGCGGATCCTGGCGCCCACCTTCGGCACGGAGCGGCCCGACGTCGGCCTTGAGGACGTGGTGGCGCTCAAGACGCTGACGCGCGACGAGCTCTTCCTGGACCACGCGACCCCCTGCGCCGGGGCGGCGGAGGTTGTGCTGAGTCCCACTGCGATGACCGCCTACGAGCGGTGCGGCGTGGCGTTCTTCCTCGAGAGGCTGCGGCCCTGGGGGCCCGACGGCGCCTCGGAGGCGCTGCGGTTCGGGGTGGCCGTCCACTCGGCGCTGGAGAGGTTCCTGAGGGGCGCCGCCGCGACCGCGTCGGAGGCGCTCGAGGGCTTCCCGCACCCGGAGCTGCTGGGCCGCGCGGAGGCCGCGCTGCTGCGCTGGGAGCAGGGCCGGGGCGCGTTCCTGCGCCGGCAGCAGGCGGTGTGCGTGGAAGAGGCGTTTTTCCGGGAGCTGGAGGGCGGCTGCCACGTGACCGGGAAGGTAGACTTCTGCTACCGGCCGGCGGCGGGGGGAGCCCCCGTGGTGGTGGACTTCAAGACGGGGGAGGTGCACAAGCGGAACCTGGCGAGCCCGCACGGGTCCTGCTGGGTGCAGGGGGCCTTCTACTGCGTCCTTCTCTCGGAGTGCCTCTCGACGGAAGTGACGGAGGTGCAGTTTGACTTCGTGGAGAAGGACTGCGTCCAGACCCTGACCTACCGGCCCGCCCAGCTGGCCGCCTTCCGCAAGCGCATGGTCCAGACCTGGGCGGAGATCCGGGGGCCGCATCGGGTGAAGGGGTGCGGGAGCTGCGTGTGGTGTCTCTGCCACCAAGACTCCGCGCGGCAGGAGGCGTGCTAGCGGGCGGGCGACCCGTGCTAGCGGGCGGGCGGGGCGACCCGTGCTAGCGGGCGGGCGACCCGTGGTAGCCGGAGAGCTCCCCGTGCAGGGTGGAGGACGTCCGGTCCTCGCACAGCTCCATCTTGACGTACTCGGACATCATGAACTCCAGCTCCCCGTCCCCGTCGAAGAGCGGGTACAGCGTGAAGGAGTTGTGGAACGGCTTGCCGGCCTTGGTGAAGTTGAGCAGGTTCTCCACGGTCACCGGCTTACGGCTCGCCACCGCCTCGTCGATGTAGCGCTCGACCGGGACGGTCCGCACGTAGACCTTCTTCACGCAGTCGTACTGGAACAGCCGGCAGTTCTTCCCCAGCACCTCCTCTTCGCTGTACCCTGTGAACGCCAAGAACTGGGGGCTGACGTAAATCACCGGACACTCCGGCTTCTTCATGTTGCTCACGACCACAACGTTTAACATTGTTATACTAAATATATGACGGTAGAACAAGAAAGCGGCGATGACCTCAAGGTTCCAAGACGTCTTCCGAGGCTTCGATAAGAAGTGCAGCATGCTGGGGGAGGTCTTCTTCTCCGACGAAAACCGCGACATCCTCCAGAAAAGCCTGGTCCTCGCCGTCTTCAAGGCGCGGGGCGTCCGCGTGGCCTACCAGTCGGACGAAGACCTGCTCGTCGTCATGAGGCGAGTCTTCACCGAACACGCCGCGTACGTGGAGTGCCGCGTCGTGGACCAGGTGCGGGACCTAAACCGCCACGTCGTCGACGCCGTTCTGCCGGGCGTCCTCTCCTCCGTCGACCTCCACTTCAGCTACCTCAAGGACATCGGCGGCGCGAGGGAGCTCCTCGACTACCCGGTGCACCACTCCTACCGGCAGCAGAACTAGCGGGCGGCGCGCTTCAGCACGTCCTTCACTGTCTTCTTGTACTCGTTGATGGCCACGTCCCGGGAGCTCAGCCCGCCGGGGCTCCGCAGGAGAGGAATCACCTCCTGCGGGTGCGTCGGCAGCGACGAGAAAATGAGGTGGTCCGTGCTCAGGCTCTTCGACTGCACCCGCGGGGCCGACAGCAGGGAGTAGGTCGGGCAGTCCCCCTCGCAGTCCCCGAGGACGAACTCGTCCCCGTACTTGGTCACGAGGTCGTGGAAGCGGTCCTGGTGCCCCCCGAAGACCTGCTTGCGGTCGTTCTTCCAGTCCCGGTTGGTGAGCTCGTTCTCCACCAGGACCTGCGGCTCAGAGGTCCGGTGCACCGTGAGCGGCCCGCGGGAGGGGTCGGGGATGCAGCGGTCGCAGTTGGAGGTCGAGTAAGGGGCGAGGCGGTAGTACAGGGGGTCCGTCGACCGCTGCACGGAGGCGTCGTACGTGCCACGGTCGTACGCGAGTCGGCTCGAGCTCATCTTTCCTATAGGTACGAAATAAAAGAAGGCTGTCCGAGGCTGGGACGCTCCCGCGCCAGGGCTCGTTTGTCTAGGACGAGGCCGTCGTCTTCTTCCCCGGGGCGTACTTTTCCTCGAACTTAGAGACGGCCTCCGCGAGAGGGTCGTGGAACTCGGTCTCCTGCACCGTCCGCGACAGCAGGAAGAGCGGCGTGCCCTTGCGGCGGCCGGACAGGACCCCGCAGTCCACCAGCGTGTCGAGCCGACGCGCCGTCTCCGGCGGGAGGAGCGACGACTCCTCCTCCTCCTTCGCGAGGATCTCCCCGACCGACCGCTGCCCGTCCACCCCCTGCAACACACGCCAGAAAACAGGGTCCGTCGAGACCGAAATCTCCAAGAAAGGGAGCTTGAGCGGGTCGCGCGGCTCCTCCAGGAACGTCGCCGGCAGGTTCACGATGAAGCTCAGCACCACGTCCGGAGCCAGCGCCAGCCGCCGGTGCCCCTCCGGGGCCGGGGAGAAGTACACCGAGTGGGTCACCATGTTTCCGCGCAGGAGCTCCGCGGCGTAGCGCTCCAGCTTCGGGGACCGCACAGGAAACGGGCAGCGGTAGAGCGCCGGCTCCGAGAACGACAGGATCGGAAGCCCCTCCTTCTCCGACCAGCTCTCGATCTCCAGGCAGCTGTAAGACCTGCGCTCCCACTCCACCTTGTCGAACCACCCGCGGCTGTGACGACCCCAGTTCCCAGAGGGAGCCTTCTCCATCAACCCCACAAACGTCTCGTGGGGCACGGCGGCACACTCGTACAGCATGCGCGTGAGATCGTTCCCCACACTCGCAACCTTGCCCAGGAAGGAGGCCCGCAGGATCCCACCCTCCTTCAGGAAGTGCCTCACCAGGGACAGCGCCTCCAGGTCGTCAACCACAAAAGAAATGTAGTCGTAGCGGTGCTCCACCTCCCCACCGCCCTCCAGCAGGTCTTCGAGGACGTCCACCGTCCCGCCGAACAGGGCAACCTGCTCGCGCAACCAGCCCGCCGTCGCTCTCGATGCCAGCGCCCGGAATCCCTCGCCGAAGGGCGCGGACCCGTCGCAGAAAAAGTGGTTTACCACCTCCAGGATGTCGTCCATTTCCTAGAGCGTCACAAGAGAAACACGGAGATTTTTACGCAAACGAGGAGGGAAAGACGTCCTTTTTTTTCCCCCACTGTCCCCAGCAGGCCGATGCCGAGGGACTCCGAGGTGCTCGACGACTGGGTGAACAGGAAGACCGAGCGTCTCATCGCGTTCCACGACTACGCCGCGGCAGTCTGGAAAAGGTGCGAGCTGGTCGCCGGGAGAACACTGACGCTGGACCGATGGGAGAGGTGGAGGTGGGTGCTCGAGTGCGCGTCGAAGCTCCACAGCGTCTGCTCCCACGACGACCTGCCGACGGTTGCGACCCGAACGGAGAGGGACGGCTTCGTGCGGCACTGGCTGGGGCTCTCCTGGGAGGACGCGGACCTCGTGCTCCTGCTCTGCGACAACGCCTCCTGGAGCATGCAGGCGCGCGGAACACGCGACCCTCGCCTCCGCCCCCCGTCCTGGGTGGACAGGCTGCTGTGCAGGCGGGACGCGTTCCGCGAGTGGAGGGTTCTCTTGGACATCGTCGCGGACTCGCACATGCTCGAGGCCCTGGGCCAGAGCGGGGTCCTCCGCTACAGGGCGCACCAGGAGGCGGTGGGCCCCGCCCTCACAGAGGCACAGGTGGACCGGTTAGTGGTCAGGCACTGCGAGGACAGCCTGCTCCGCCTGTACCCCCGGTACTTCGGCACCGACTGGGGAAGGCAGGAAGCCCGCCCCATGCACGACGACCTCGCCCGCTGGGTCCGCGACAAGAAGCGCGAGCTAGGAGGGTAGCACCGCCAGTGGCTGGGGAGTGAGTGAGACTGAGGTGTTGTGTCGTGTGCGCTCCGCAGGCATCATGCTCGTGCGACGGGTGCTTTCCAGGCCGGCGGCGGCGCTCCGACGACGGAGCTTCACCAGCGTCCCCCCGCCGAACCCGTCAAGGTGGTTTGCGGAGGGTTTTCTTTGGGGGGTCGTGTCCGGGACGCTCGCAGCAGCGTCGCTCCGCCGCTGAGGGGGGCACCGCCTCCCGCTCGTAGACCAGCGCGTGGTAGTGGGAGGAAACGGCTCGCTGCAGCGGGGGCTGGGACTCCCGGGCCAGCTCGTAGCGCCCGCGCAGCCGGAACCGGTGCCGGCGGAACTCGCGGGAGAGCAGCCCGAGCGACACCACCTTCTGCACGCTGCCCTTGTCCACGCCGGTTGTGCCGTTGAAGTAGACGATGACCCGGCCCCAGGCCTTCCGGTACCGCCTGAGCGGGTCCAGCGCGTACACCCCGAAGAGCGGCTCCTGGTCGTCCCGCACCTCGGCAGCCCGGTTGCTGGAGCTCTCGAAGGCCTCGAGAAGACGGCGCGCGTCCAGGCAGAGGACCACCACCCGGTGCGCGCAGACGGAGCAGACGGCGTCGCACAGGCCCGCGAGGTCGTCGGTGAACCACCCCAGCGTGAAGGGCAGCACCACGCAGTCGTAGCGCCGGTCCCGGGGCCACGGCCCGCACGGATCCGCCAGCGCGGCCGAGCGCGGCGGGCGGCCGGGGAGCGGGAACAGGTGCCCCACGAACAGGACCCGCTCGGAGTCTCGGCACCGCTTCCTGACGATGGCGCGCGCGACCCGGTCGTGGTGGGCGACGACGGCCGTCACGTCGGCGTCGCTCGTGCGGACCCCGGTGTGCGCGCACTCCCGCCGCGGCGGGCACTCCCTCACGCTCTCCAGCACGCGGCTCAGCGGGAGGCGCTCCCCGTACCACAGCCGGGCCAGGCGGACGACCACCCTCGCCACCTCCTCCCTCTTCCCCGCGTACGTCTGGACACACCCCTGCGTGACCACCAGAGTCGGGAGGCACACCTGGCAGAGGACGTCGATCCCCACGAGCTGCTTCATCATGATGGCGTCCGTGAGCACCATCGGGAAGGACCGCCGGAGGTGCCTCTGGATCGTGAGGTCGATCGACACGAGCTTAATGCCCATGAAGAAGAAGTGGTGCCGGGGGTTCTCCAGGACCTCGAACAGGTCGCGGGCGCCCGCCAGGGCCGGCCACTCCGTCGTGAGCCAGTCCGACTGGTAGCGCAGGACGGAGCTGTCGTTCTTCAGCCAGGTCCCGTCCCTGCGCAGCACGGTGACGTCGAAGTCCTTGCGCCTCCCCTGCTGCTTGCCGCCGCGGAAGGGGAAGTTCTCGAGGTGGACGACCAGGACGTCGATGTCCGTCGTCCACGTGAGCCCCATGGCAGTGAAGACCGAGCCGCTGAACACCAGGACCTTGTCCCGCTCGGCCCACGGCTGCCGCACGCACCACCGGGAGAACGAGTCCAGGTTCTTCATGACGCGCCGGACGTTGGGGTCCGCGGAGCGCAGGAACCCGAGGATGCGGTCGCGCCGCTGGATCTCCATGAGCCGCAGGCTGTCCAGGCCCAGGAGCACGCCGGACGCTGAGTACAGGTCGGAGCACACCAAGAGGGCGTCCCGGGGCACCTGCTCCGCCACCGTGGCGAACAGGAGGGAGCCGGGGGCGGGGAAGTCTCCGCGAAGCGCCGCCCACCGGGCCCCCTTCTCCAGCGCCGCCAGCTGCGCCAGCAGGTTCTCCAGACCACCCTCCGGGAGGCGTCGCGAGAGCGCGCCCGGCCGCCGCGTCACACACAGGCGGAAACGGCCCCGGTGCTTCAGGAGGCAGGCGCGGACGGCCGCCAGCCAGTGCGCGTCCTCAGGGATCGCCTCCAGGGGCCGCTCGGAGCCCGAAACCTTTTCTGCCACCTCCGCCCAGAACCCACCCCGACGCGGCAGGCTGTTGAGGATGAGTTGCCTGTCCATTGCTTCCGGAGCAGATTCTTCATCCAGACGGCACGATTACAGTATAGCCAGTAAAGCCGGGGCTAGCGAACACGGGCGACGAACCGCAGGAACTGCTCCCGGCGCTGCTTGTGGTCGACGCAGGGGGGCGGGTAGTCGGCGGACCCGGCGCCGTGGTGGGCGTACCACTGGTGGATGATTCTCGGGGCGAGGCTCGCGAGCTCTGGGACCCACCGCTTGATGAAGACGCAGTCCCTGTCGAACTTCTGGCCCTGGAGCCACGGGTTGAAGACCCTCTGCGCCAGCATGGCGTCGGTCCCGTACCCCACCACCCAGGAGACTCCCCCGTTGGTCGCGGAGACGGAGTAGTCGACGAGGTGCCTGGCCCAGAACTGCTCCACCCACCGCGGGTCCAGCAGGAGGTCTTTGCAGAGGAAGGAGGTGATGATCATGCGGAGGCGGTTGTGCGACCAGCCCGTCTGGTAGAGCTGGCGCAGGCCGGCGTCCACGACCGGGAACCCGGTCCGCGCCTCCCGCACGAGAGTCACGGCGGCCGCGCGGGGAGTAGGCCACCTGGCCCGGTCCCACTTGGGCTTGAAGCAGCCGCCGATGACGCGCGGGAAGCGGTACATCACCATGAAGTAAAACTCCCTCCACCACAGCTCGCTCTCCAACGCGCTCCTGGACCCCAGCTCGGCCCTGACCTTGTGCACGACCTCCCGGATGCTCAGGACGCCGAACGAGAGGTAGGCCCCCAGCAGCGTGGTCTGGTACGACAGGGTGTCCCTCATAGCCCCGTAGTCCGCAAAGCCCGAGAGCGCGCGCAGGCGCCGCAGCCCCGCCGTCCTGCCCCCGCGCACGAGCAGCCCCGGCAGCTCCTCGTAGAGCCCGCGCAGCTCGCCCACCGAGTTCGACCGCAGCGCCCCCGGCGTGTCGACGAACCGGAAGTGGCGGAACCGGTCGACCCGTCGCACCGGCTTCTTCCAGCAGGCGTTCCGGAAAGGGGTGAACACCTGGAAGGGCGTGCCGTCCCCCTTGACGCTCTCTTCCGCAGGCAGCAGCAGCAGGTCCTCCTCGCAGTAGATCTTGCAGCCCGCGCGGGCACACCAGTCCTTCACCGCCCCGTCCCTCCGCAGCGCGAAAGGGCTGTACCCGGCGTTGAACCCCACCGAGTTCAGGCCGCCCAGCAGCCGCCGCAGCTCCTCCAGACTCTGCTCCAGACCCCCCCGGAGGATGCAGAGCCCCGAGCGGGGGTTGCAGGCCCTCACGTCCGAGTCCAGGGACCGCAGCGACTCGCACATGAACTGCACGCTCGGGTGCCCAAAGAAGGGGTTCCTTTCCGGGGACACCTGCTGGGGGTCCAGCACGAAAACGGGGAGGATGCCACCCGCCTCCGCGCGACACATCGTTATGAGGGTCGTGTTGTCCACGAGGCGGAGGTCCTGGTGGAAGACGAACACGTTCATATAACCCCGAGCACGTTTTTCGAACCGGGCGGAGACGGGAGGGGGGATTCTGCGTTCACAAGTTGTTTACAGACCCCAGAGAATGTGGAAAAGGATACTGTTCCCGTTGCTGCTGGCGGCCGTCCGGGCCGAGTGGACCGTGAACAACCAGTTCATCTTCTACAACGACACCCCCTTCCTCATCAAAGGCTCCAGTTGGCACGGGCTGGAGAGCTGCGCCTTTGCGCCCGCCGGGCTCTGGGCCCACAACGTGAGCTGGTACCTCGACTTCCTGCAGGAGAACCGCTTCAACGTGCTCAGGGTCCCCTTCTCACAACAGTGGGTGCAGGACGGCTACAAGACCATCTCGCCCTCGGAGGACACGGTGAGCGGGTGCGACGAATGTAAGGGGAAGACGTCCTTCGAGATCCTGGACACGGTCTTCAGAGAGGCAGAGAGCCGAGGGATCTACATCCTCCTCGACATGCACCGCCACAGCTGCGCCTGGCAGGACACCGAGCTGTGGTACAGCCTGTCCGAGGGGAGGTACAACTCGGACTCGTTCTTCGAGACATGGGAGAAGCTCCTTGAGGACTTCGAGGGCCGCAGCAACTTCATCGGGATCGACCTCCTCAACGAACCGAGGGGGGTCGCGTGCTGGTGCGACAAGAAGGAGTACAGCTGGAACATGTTCGTGGAGTACGCCTTCCAGCGGCTCGACGTGTCCAAACGAGACTTCCTTCTCTTCGTCGAGGGCACGGACTGGGGAAAGGACTTCTCCGGGCTCAAGTCCACCAACCTCGACGTGAACTACTCCAAGATCGTCTTCTCGCCACACGCCTACGGACCCCTTGTCACCCACGTCCCCTTCGTCGACGACCCGCTCACACTCCGAGCAGACTGGGAAAACAAGTTCGGCTACCTGGCGACGCCACCCTACTCGCACGCCCTCGTCATCGGAGAGTTCGGAGCCATCGCCAACTCCATCGACTTCACCTGGTTGCAGCGTTTCGTAAGCTTCCTGGTGGACTTCAAGATCTGCGGGATCTTCTGGACCCTCACGCCCAACAGCGCGGACACGGGAGGGCTCCTCCAGAACGACTACACCACCCCGGAGAAGGACAAACTTGAGCTGCTGGACACGCTCCAACCCAACCCGACCTTCTTCCCCCCGCAGGTCAAACTCCGTCGAAAACTCCTGAGGTAGTGAGCGCGCGGGGGGGGAGAGAGCAGGAGGAAACTTTTTAGGATTTTGAGGTAGAATGTTCACCGTCAGCGATCCCCGCGGAGACCTTTGCATCACCTCCCTCCCAAACCACAAGCTCAACCTGGAAGAACTGAAGATGGTCCACGTCTCCACCCGGGACCTTGGTAACTGCATCACTTTCGAGGACAAGGGAGAGGGAAAGGTGGCCGTGAAGGGCACCGACTCCTGCCTCACCCCGTGGAAGTTCGGGGTCTCCACCATGCCCTGCTCCAGTGCCGCGCCCCTGGCGAAGGACAAGGTCGTCCCGTTCACACACGCCTCCACGGAGCTGCTGGCGTCCACGAGCTACCCGTGGGTCCTCAAAGCGGTCATGTAACTCAACTTCCGAGGTTACCCTGTCGTGGCGTTTTGCACCACGGGAATCAGCCTGCCGAGGATCGACCTGAGCTCCTGCGCGGCCCCGGGGTCCGTGGCGGCCTCGCGGCGCAGCTCCTTGAGCCGCCGGACGTAGGCGCGGAGCTGCTCCGCCCCGCCCACGCGCCCCCCACCGCCCCCGGTCATGGCGTTTTGCACCACGGGAAGGAGCTCGTTCACGAGGGACGAGAGCTCCTGGGCGGCGCGCGGGTCCGTGGCGGCATCGCGGCGCAGCTCCTCGAGCCGCCGGGCGTAGGCGCGCAGCTGCTCCGCCCCGCCCACGCGCCCCCCACCGCCCCCGGTCATGGCGTTTTGCACCACGGGAAGGAGCTCGTTCACGAGGGACGAGAGCTCCTGGGCGGCGCGCGGGTCCGTGGCGGCATCGCGGCGCAGCTCCTCGAGCCGCCGGGCGTAGGCGCGCAGCTGGTCGGGCCCGCTTTGGCCTCTGCTGCTGCCCCGTGCCTCTGGTCTAGAGTGATTTGCGCGTCCCCACATTTCTGTTGTAAACGGCTCCTAAAAAATACGCGCGGGCAGACAGGCCCGCCCGCAGCCACCCGGGGGGCGGAGGTCCCGCTACGCGGCCCCGTTCCAGTAGTGGTGGAGGAGGTCAACCTTATCCTGGTCCAAGGTGTCGCAGTCGCCCTTCAGCACTCCCTCGGTGTCGTCCGAGTCGAAGTTGTAGCTCCAGAAGAAGGAGTTTCGTACTTTGTTGGAGATGAGGTAGTTGACGAACCAGGTGGCCCAGTTTTTTTGCTTGGCGTCCTCGCTCATGTACCCCCACTCTCCGACGGAAACCTGCTCCCGGAGGTACCCGAAGGACTGGTCCCAGGAGTGGGTGAGCGCCTCCCTGTCTTCCACGATGTCCGCGTCAAGGAACCAGTACTTGTGGACCGACAAGGTGGTCCTGTTCATCACCTCTTCGGAGAGCCGCAGGGGCCGGGCTGCGGCACCGCCGAGCTGGGCTCCCCAGTTGGTTCCCTCCACGTAGAAGGCGAACCTCCCCGGGAAGAGGTTCTCGATGTGGTTGATGGTCGTCTCTGCGAGGGAGAACCAGTACTCGGTGTCTGAGCCCTGGTACTCGTTGAAGATGTCCACCGCGAGAAGGTTGGCGTGCTTGGCGTACCTCTGGAGCACGCGCGTCCAGGCGTCGAGGAACCTCTCGAAGGTGTACTTGGGATCTCCCTCGACGAACGGCTTGTAGGCCTGGGAGTAGTACGTGAGCCGGTGCATGTCCAGGATCACCGAAATGTTCCGTTCCGCCGTCCCCCGGAAGAACCGGTCGAGGATGTCCACGGAACTGACCCCCGCCTCCGGGAAGTCGCCTCGGACCGCCCCTTCCTTCGGGAGTCCTCCTCCTTCCATGTGCTGCATGACGAAGTCCTCAGAGATCGGCACCCGCACGGCGTTGAAACCCACCTCGGCGAGCCTGTCAAGGTGCCAGCCCAAGGGCTTGCACCAGAGCATGTGGAATACGAGGGCGTCCGTCTCGAACCCGAACCAGTTGATTCCCCTTGTGATCTCCGCGGCGACCAGCCCCAGGAAAAGTAGAAGTATGGTGAACCTCATCTCGCCTTGGGTCGATTAAAGACCCGTGTATGTCCCCCCCCCGGCCAGGAGGCTACTGCTCGACCTTTTTTGCGCTGCCGGGGCCCCGCCGCCCTAGCGAACGGCCTCCAGGACGCGGAAGACCACGTCCCAGACGACGTCCCTGCAGAGGAGCGGCGTTTCCTGGACGCGGTCCCTCAGGAGGGCGAAGATCCAGGAGGCGGTGGGCCTCCGTGAGGGGTCCCGCTCGGTCATGGTCAGAATGAGGTAGCCCAGCAGGTGGCCCACACCCGTGCAGACCTTCCTGGAGACCTTCAGGGCCTGCACGGCGCGGACACGCTCCATGTGCGTGGTGAAGCCCGAGAACAGCTCGAGGAAGACGACGCCGAGGCTGTAGACGTCGGAGGCGAGACCCTTCGGGAACTCGGGCGCCATGTACAGGACGGTCCCCCCGCCCCCGTCGAACGACAGGCTGTCGTGCAGGTACCTCCCCAGCCCGAAGTCGGCGATCTTCACCTGCAGCGTACCGAACCTGGTCCTCTTCAGGAGGATGTTCTCGGGCTTCAGGTCCCCGTGGACCACCGGGAACTCGTGCAGGTAGGACACGCCTGCCACCACCTGGAAGCAGATGTCCTCGGTGGAGACCCTCGGAGGCGGCGGGGAGCGCTCCATGAAGCAATCGAGGTACTCGCGCAGGGAGAAGTGGCAGAGCTCCATCTGGATGTTGAGGTGTCCGTCGCTCACCCAGGCCGTGTGGTACCGGACGACGTTGGGGTGGTCGGCGGTCGCGAGGATGCGGATCTCCTCCACGGCCTGCCGGAAGAAAGTCCCGCCTCTGCGAAGCCTCACCTTCTTCAGGGCGTAGAACTGTCCGTCCAGCTCGTGCCTGACCTTGTAGATCCGCCCGAACCCGCCCCTCCCGATGGAGTCGACCGTCGTGAGCATCTGCGGCGGGGAGGAAAAAAAAAGTGAGGGGAGCAGCGGGGGCGGTGGCGGAACGAAACAGGATGAACGTCAGCGACCGTTTTATAGTCTCCAACACGGTGGTCCCCCACAACAAGGACCTCAAGAAGAACATCTCCTCTGTCCTGTACCGGAACACGCGCGTCCCCCCGGAGCACGTCGCCAACCTCTCCAGCGAGTTGAACAAGGAGAAACCTTCGCCCTCGGTGCTGAGCCTGGTCCTCGGGGAGCTGCGCGCGTACCTTCCGGACAACCGCGCGCTGGCCAGGCAGATCGCCGACCACCCCGGCTGCGACCCCGTGATCGCGGCCGAGCTGCGGAAGCGGCTCCCGTCGGTGGAGGTCATACGGGAGTGGCTGGACCGGAACCCTTGACCGGCACTCACCGCCTGGTCTGGAGGACGTACGCCCAGATAGCGCTCTCGTTCTCCTTCACGTCCTCGGGGTACGTGTCGTTGAGCGCACGCCGCGACCCGTCCACGAAGGACAGCACCCAGTGACGTTGTGAGTCGCACACGACCAGGAGCGGGAACTTCTTCCCCTCGATCACGGTTTTTTTTTTGTTGGCGAGGCAGTCGGTCCCCACGCTCCACCGGTTATCGCACACCCTCTCCACCGACGCGCCATCCGCGGTCACCTCGATGCAGGTGTGGAACGTCCTCTTCTCCACCAGTCGGATCAGGTCCTCCCGCTGGAGCCCCCCGAGGTAGCCCTCCTCCAGCGGGTCCACCCGGACGACCAGTGCGTTGCCCCACACCTTGTGCCCCTCCGGGTGGAGGATGGAGGCGATGAGGTTGAAGCCGCCCCTATCCTCACACTCGGAGAAGCAGAGCTTGTCCCAGGCCCGCGCCCAGCGGAAGACAAGCCGCGTGTCGCCGACGGCGGCCGCCCCGGGCGGGAGCCCGAAGTGTTTCACGATCGACTGCTCTTCTTGGCCCTCCTCCAAATGCACGACGGAGACGAAGTCCGCTTGGTTGAGGTACTGCGCGAGTTGCCCGAACGCGTACTTGAGCACACCCGGCTCGTCATTCGGCATCAGCAGGATCGCCTCCTTCATTCTCCAAGGGGCGGCGATTTTTTGCGGGGGGATCAGGACGCGGGTGCAAGCTTCCCGCCGCCGGTCCCGAGCATGCCGGCCACGACCCTCGCGGTTCGCACCAAGCCGTCGATGACGGCGGCGTCGACGACCGACCCCTGCAGCTTCCTCGAGGCCAAGAACCCGAGCGCGAAGCCCACCCCCAGCGGCACCAGGGACGTGTACGACAGGACCACCCCCAGCCCGACCCCGCACAGAAGGATCCCCGTGTAGTTGTTGAGCACCTGGGCGTGGAGCGTGGCCTCTTTGGTGGCGAAGTAGTCTCGCAGAAGCTCCTGGACCTTGGAGGACATGGTCTCCCCGAAGGAAATAGGAAAAAGAAGAGCGGGAAAAACACGTCAGTCTATTCTTCTTCTCGTGGCGCTTTTCGGAGGATCTTGCGGAGGTGGTCGAGCAGGTCTCGGTGCAGGTCGTAGAAGCAGCACTTGAAGACCCTGGGTAGGCTCAGCCCCGCCAGCCTCTGGCGGTAGGGGTTCGTGAGCCAGCCGGCAAGCAACTCGGGCCTGAGGCACAGCTGGGCGACGACGTCCACGAAGTGGGCACCCTGGTAGCGGAGGTGGGGCAGGTGGCCGTACGCCTTGAGGAAGCGGAGGATCCCGTAGGAGAAGCAGAACCTGCAAAGGTGCACGTCCACGGAGACCACCCCGTCCTCGCTCGCGGGCCGCCTCCCGTAGGTGAAGGTGTGTTCGAGCTTGCGGCGGTGTGGGCAGCTCACCGTCGTGCGACCGGCGTCCAGGAGTTCCTGTGCCCCTCCCGCTGCGCGGTACCGGCGGGCGAGGAGGTCCTGGACGTGGCGCCGGGAGCGCTTGTCCACGCGGGACCAGGCGAGGACCGCGTGCTCTTCGCTGGAGAACGAGATGATGAGGCGCAGGAGGTCCAGTGGCACGTCCGCCCCTCTCATTGCTGGCTGCGCAGGAGAAGGGTTGAAAAAAATGGGGGTGGAGGGTCATGGACGAGGTCTCTCTGGTGACCGTCTCACAGTACTGCCGGCTGGAGTTCCTCCGGCTCCTGCGGTGCATGGTGGAGAAGCAGACGGAGTACGACTGCGTGCTCGAGTGGGTCATCGTGGACGGGTCTCCGGACAACGAGCAGGCCGCGTTCGAGGAGGAGCTGCGCTCGTGGCCCAAGGTCGTATACGTGTCGACCCGGGGAAACCCCAACAAGCGCATCGGGCACCTGCGCAACCTGAGCAACGCGCACGCGCGCGGCCAGATCGTGGTCTGCCTGGACGACGACGACTACTACCCGCCGACCAGGGTGGAGCGCGTGCTGGAGGCCTTCCGCTCCAACCCCGGCTGCGAGGTGGCGGGGACGCAGGACACCCTCCTGTACGACCACGACCTGCAGCAGGTGTTCCGCGTGAAGAAGGTGCTGCCCAACTACAGCCCCAACAACTGCCTCTGCTACCGGCTGTCATTCGTGCGGGGGCACCGGTACGACGACCAGGCGGCCTTCAACGAGGAGGAGTCGTTCCTCGGCGGCTTCACCGTCCCGCTGCTGGAGATCTCCTACGAGCACGCGGTGCTCCAGCTCTGCCACGCGGGCAACACGTACAACAAGCGGGCGATCCTCTTCAACCAGCTCGTTCTCCCGCCCGAGAGCCGGTACGTGTTTCCGGTCGCCGAGGGCTTCGAGAGCCTGGTGGGCGACCCGGCGCTCGTCGCGGCCTACCGCCGGCTCTTCGGCCCGGCGCCGCGCAGCGCCTACGACCTGGACGTGTACGCCGGCTACCTTTCCGCGGAGTGGGACCCGCGGGACCCGCGCCTGGGCGGGTCGGAGCAGGGCATCGTGGAGCTGGGGGCGGCGCTGGCGGAGCGGGGGTGGAGCGTGGGGGTCTACGGCAACTTCGCCTTCGAGACCCTGCGGTGGCACGGCGTGGACTACCACAAGTGGACGCGCTTCCGGCTCCGCACGCGGTTCCGCCACCTCGTGCTCTGGCGGTTCTTCGGCGCGCACGGCGCGCTCCAGTACCTGGACCGGGCGCTTGCGGACCGCGTGGTGCTCGACATGCACGACCACGGCGTCTCCGTCCGCGGCCAGGACCTGGGCAAGGTGGACAAGGTGGTCTTCAAGAGCCTGTTCCACGCCTCCACCCTTGCGGAGGCCGGCGACAGGGCGGTCGTGATCCCCAACGGCGTGCGCAGGTTCCCGCCGCCGGCGCCGGAGGCCGCTCGCGAGCGCGCCCGCTTCTGCTACGCCTCCTGCTACACGCGCGGGCTGGAGCGGCTGCTCCGGTGGTTCTGGCCGGAGCTGCGCCGCCGGGTGCCCGAGGCGGCGCTGCACGTGTACTACGGGACGGACCTGGTCCAGGACAAGGACTTCGTGGGCCGCATCTCCGTCCTGCTAAAGCAGCCGGGCGTGACCGACCACGGGCGCGTGTCGGCGGCGGAGCTCGCCGCGGAGCGCGCGCGGAGCACGTTCCACCTCTACTTCACGGACACCGAGGCGGAGACCGACTGCATCTCGATCAAGGAGTCCGCCGCGAGCGGCTGCCTCCCCCTGCTCTCGGAGAAGGGGGTGTTCCCCGAGCGCCCCGGTCTCCACCACCCCGGCGACCCCGCCTCGCAGGAGGCGCACGTCGCGCTCGCCGCGCGGGTCGCCGGGCTCATCCGGGGCCCGTCGGCGAGCATCTTCGAAAGTGTCCCGCAGCCGTCGTGGAGGGACGTGGCGCTGGAGTGGGAGAAGCTCGTCCTCCTCCCCCGCTCAGCAGAATAGGCGCACGGTGAGCCCGGCCTCCTGGCAACCAAGGAACCAGGGGGCAGTCGTTGGGGTGGACACGCTTGTCGTGTCCTTCTTCTTTCAGGAAGGTGCAGCACCACCGGGTCACCCCCCAGAAATCGACCTCGAACTCGTCCACCTTGCGGGTGGTGCAGGAGGCGTTGAACTGTCGAACGTCGAGACCGGTCGACGGTACCCTGTCGACGATCTTTCCATGCCTCGAGTACTGCCGTCGTCTGGGAAGACCGCCGGAACAAAGGTCGCAAAGCAGCTGCCACCAAGTACGTGCGACAGGGTGATGAAGCTGGCGGGGTTTTGCATCGCTTTGAGGGGAGTGGTGCGACCAAAGGATCCTCCTCTTCGCTGGCCTCGAAGCTCCTCTTCAGGCTGTCGTGCATGGTAGAAACAGGTTGATTTCCTCAACGTCCACGACTGACTGACCGCAAACAATCAGCCGGCCCCCGACTACAGCGATCGCTGTTTTCCGACTGAACAGCCCCGACTACAGCGATCGCTGCAGTCGGG
>Ga0214917_10001241_pt1 | contig 32998 bp, 33 predicted proteins | sample LL_1208_BB_MetaG_FD_177983 | JGI IMG/M metagenome (GOLD analysis project Ga0214917, IMG submission 177983) | Freshwater microbial communities from Lake Lanier, Atlanta, Georgia, United States - LL_1208_BB | ecosystem: Environmental > Aquatic > Freshwater > Lake | place: USA: Georgia | collected... | reverse complement strand
CCCAAGATCAGCCACAGGGCGTGATAACTGTGAAAAAACCAAGGATTGTTAATCGCACCAAGAAGTCTTTGCTTCACCGTAATATTCACGAGCGAATCCATTCTTGATAAGTTCAGCACGTAGGCTTTGACCGTTTAGGATCATATCACCTAATACACGACCACCATACTTGTCCCATCCATAGAGAATGACCTGATGCTTTTGCGTACCGGCCACTGCTTTCTTAGTAAATTCTGTGGCTGCTAGACCACGCCGATCTTCTGCGGGGCACTTGGCACGAAATCCTTTTTCTGGTGTGTCTACACCATAGATTCGCACTGCCAGTTCGGGCTTGAGGGGTGCTGGTAGAAAGGGGGCTGCTATGACCACGGTATCCCCATCATTCACACGCACAATTTGTGCGTCATAGGTCACGCCCTGAGGCTGTTTTTGTGCTAGGGCAGGCATACAGACTGCCATCAATACTGCTAATAGTAATTTTTTCATGTTAATCCTTTTTAATATATCTCTCGCCACTGGAAATCAACCCAAAGTTTAGCAGTTCCGCCGATGGCCTTGCCGCAGACCACATAGATTTCACTGTCAGTGCTGTCTTAGTTTTGTGCGATAAAATTCTTTTTAGCGTTGCTGGGTTGATCAACTTGCTATACATTAGGCAAGTTCCTTGATAGTAAAGGCAAACCATACATCTAGTTTAGTAGCATTGTCTACACGCTTCATACACAATGTTAGCATATTTGGTGTAGCACCGCCTTTTAGTGTTGCTGGGCCTTCATCATCGGCTGCGTTTTTACCAATGATAATACCACTGTGTCGCATGTGTGTTCCTGCGGGAACTGTGAATGTATTGCCTTGATTGCTGGAATATTGATCCTGATAAACCCTGTATTGTGTCTTGGTGCCCGCGTTGGTCCAGGCAGGTATGGCCGCACCTGAAATAGTTAAAGGACCTTCATACCATTCATAGATGATAGTGCTTTGATTAGCATTGTTATTGCCAATTTCGTATTCTGTAATTTTTACAAGATCTGCTACTGTTGTTCCTGTATCTGTAACACGAATGCTAATAACAGGACGCATAGTGTTGTCCATAGTCCAGCCGCGATTAGCATTGGTAGCGTGATTGTTAAAAGAGTAGTTTGCGCCAGCATCTTCGTCAACTATGACTGTGATTACATCGGCGATGGTAGTAGCGACGGTGCCAGTTACAACCCAAGGATTGGTTCCTTGATATACTGTGCTGGTTGTAGGAAAGTTTGTGACAGCAAAACTGGTATTGCTGATCGTAACGGTATTGCTTACAAATACTGTAGAAGTAAAGTTGCTGACCGCAACAGTTCCAGTAATAACCCAAGGTGTTGTGCCCTGTGTGGCTGTCACAGTTCCGCCTATGGGCATATAAGGCACAGTAAGTAGACCACTTGTGCCTACTTCAACTATGTGGTTATGTATGGGATCTGCTGGAGTAGATGATACTGTTACTGTTGACAGTATATTAACAGGACCGGTTATCTGAACTGTGGTGGTATTGAGTATGGTTCGTAGACTGGGGCGTCCCAGTCCGTCATACTCTAAGGCCTTATGGACGTTTAGAAGATTACTTTCATTAGGATGAACGTAGTTTGATCCGGTATTGAGATAGCGATCAACGGGCATGATCAGTCAAGATCTAAAATTGACGTATAACTTTGTGATGCTGTATAAACAGCGACCTTATTGCCTGGTTTGAAATTAAAAATCATTTGGCTGTTAGCTGGTACTACAAAATCTGCCACACTGGCTGTTGGATTAGTTCCAAACTCAATAAAAGTAGTTTGACCACCTGTGGTAATTAAGACACGTCTACTGGTACAGGTTGTGCTCTGAACACTGGATCCGTTGGTGCTGATGGTTTGAAACCTAATTGTATCTACACCATCTAGGGTCTGTATTGTATAGTATTGACTCATTATTGTTCCTTAATTCTTGGCCAGATAGTTGGGATACATTGGCACACTATCGGCTCTAATATCTGCAGGGTTCTTGGGACCGTTTTCTCCACCACCTGCGTGTATAGTTACAGAATCTAGGCCAGTGACCACAGGATCGGGGCTGTTGTTATAGATCTGTGTGCTTTTAGCACTTAGTATATCAAAAATCTGTTTGAATCTATTTTGATCAACGCCGGTTCGTACCGGATCTGGTTCTTGAACAGGCTCGGGCTGAATCACGGGTGTCTGTTCTGTGCCGCACTCTATTTGGTCAATTAGATCCAGCACTCCGCGGATTATTTCTGTTGCTCTCATAGTGCTATTTAGTTAGGAAAATTTTTAAAAGGCGAGATAAATTAATTACCATTTTCCTAGAGGACAGGTAGATTCTGGAATTTTAACCTTAATAGGCATGTAACAGAAGCATTGTTGACAATTATCCTTATACATCTTTAAAGGACTCACCCCATATTGGTCACAAGATTTACAAATTTCTAAACGCTGTTCCGGGGTCATTTCATGGCCACTAAAAATCCGAACGCATTAGTATCAGATGAGTCACAGCTACTTGTTGTTGAATTGAATCCGGATAATGAATTTGTTGCTTTATAACCTGAACCATACTGATACAAATAATGGCTGACACAACTACTATTTAAATGATAATAATTACCAGAGTGATGATCCAAACTGTCTACGCCAATACCAAAATCACCGCCTCCACTATTATTATAGTTTATCAATCCAACTCTTACACTGCTATCTGTAGTGTTATCAGCAGTAACAACACTAAATGTAGTTTCGTAATTAAAATTACCCACAGGTGTAGTAGATGTATCCCAAACATATCCATTAATTCTCATCCATCCTGAAGCGTTCTTATATACCAATGATCTAGTTGAACTGCAAATTGCTCTTACTCCACTGCGTCTAGCATAATTTAAACTATAATTTCCTGTAATAGGCACCACACTTGTATCTTGTCTATCTGCGCTAAATCTATATGTTTGACTAGTACCACCAGAGGGTGTACCCCATAATACCATGTATCCGCCTCCGTCTACTGCCGAGTTCATGATACAATATACGGGCTGTACGCCTTGACTATTTCCTAGGTTAAGGTAATATATACCATCTGGCATGGCAGTTCCTGTAAGCGTTAGTATAGCAGCAGCACTATTTGCTGCTCTAGATGCAGCGCCGCCATCTTGCCAATATCTAATAATATTAAAAGCGCGAGCGGTTTTGTTTCCTATAGGATCTGATGCATCTATGCTAAAATTATGCGTCACTCCTGATATGTTATAACTATCGTTGACATTAGGTGTACCTGTAATAGCCCCTGCACTGCTTAAAGACAGTCCGGTAGGTAGTGAACTTCCTGATGTTAATGAATAGGTAACTGTTTGACTTTCTGGATCTATGGCAGATACTGATATAGTAGACATAGCCACATCTTCTACGACAGATCCAATATTACCTGCTGTTGTGACCCAATTGGGACTCCCTCCGCAATCTATGGCATCTAACAAGGTTACAGATTGTCCACCATTGCCTATTACTTTGAGATCTAATGGTTCGTCATCAACTGAAAAATTTCTAGGAGTTGTAGTAATAATAGTGTTAAAATTTACAATTGACACGCTGGCTGCTGCATACTCTGTTCCCGAATTAGTAACGAACCTTACCTGAGCACCTGCTACAAATCCGTTCCCATTAACTGTAAATGAAGTTCCGCTAGTTCCGTTAAAACTAGTAGGGCTTACTCCTGTAACTGCTAGACCCCCAAATTGTACCCAACCGCCACTGGTATAGAATTCTGCTGCTCCAAGATCTGAGTTATACCTTGTCATACCTAGAGAGGGTGTTCCTGGTCTTTGGGCACTTGTACCAGACGGTAATGATAATGTACCTGTGCTTGAAAACACAACATCGCCGCCTACATACAATTTGCCACCAATTCCTACACCACCTGCAACTTGAAGTGCGCCTGAGATAGTTGAACTGGCTACAGTGGTGTTTGTTATAGTGAATACGGTGCTCAATGGACTTCCAGGCCCTTGAGGTCCCTGTGGACCAGTAACTCCTTGAGGTCCCTGTGGTCCTGTATTTCCAGTAACTCCTTGAGGTCCCTGTGGTCCTGTATTTCCAGTAACTCCTTGAGGTCCCTGTGGTCCAGTTACGCCCTGTGGTCCCTGTGGTCCTGTATTACCAGTAGGTCCCTGCGGTCCAGTTACGCCCTGTGGTCCCTGCGGTCCAGTTACGCCCTGTGGTCCCTGTGGTCCAGTAGATCCGTTTACTCCAATAGTGCCATTAGCACCACTGGGTCCCTGTGGTCCCTGGGGTCCCGTAGAACTGGCCCAGGTAAAGGCACTACCTGTCCATCTGAGGTAAGTTGATGCTGTGGTAGGTGCTGTGATAAATCCAGTTTGACCAACGGCCGTTTGATAGGGGATAGTATTTGCACCTCCATCTGCTAGGTTAGTGGCTGTGGTTACACCTGCTGAAGAAATACCAACGATTGATATTTTTTCAACTGTAACAGCACCTGAAGCAATGTTAGAGGATTGTATTTGTGTGGTCATTGTTCAGCATAATCGTATTCTAATATTTATCGGAAATATGAGTTTGATTTGCTATTGGTTTAACTTTATGATAACTATACCTGAGCCGCCACTACCACCGTTGCCTGCATATCCTACTATATTATCTGGATATGTTCCGCCTCCACCCGCAACTACTAGATATTCTACACTAGAAACACCGGTAGGGCAGGTAAGTTCCTGAAGCGTTAAAAGTTACTATTACAGTTCTTCCTATCCCTGGTCAGGTAAAAGACAGAGATCCTAAAAACTGATCATATAGGCTCCAAACTCCTGTTGCTGTAGTGGCAGTTGGCGTATTTGCCTTACCTAGCAATTTACCATTACTACGTATTAGGTACGACTACCCAACTTACTGTATCTTCATCCCAACTATATGTTTTACCATCTGAGGGCATAGGAGTAGGCGCCTGCCATTGGCAAGTGGTCTCATCTAGTACCCAACTCTCAAAAGGTTTAGGTGGTATAAAAGCATTTCTGCCTTCATCAAAGGTATACCCTATACCAGCATAGTTTTTTCGGAAGTTGGCATTATAACTGGTCTGACGCCATGTTCCGCCCAACAATTTACGACAAAATGCTATACCAATAGATTCATCCTCTTGTCCAGAGGCATCTGCGGTATCTTTATTATCTACAACAATTACTCTTAAAACTCTACTATTATTATCTAATTCAGCAAAATGTGCCATTAGCATACTCCTTAATTAAAATATTTATTATAGGACTAGCTCGGTAAGGTCCTGATTTATGCCCAATAGGCCTTGGGGGAATGTGTTAAAACTTAAACTGATTCTAGTTTCAATGTCTTTTAGTGTAGTTTCTACCATGTGTGTCAATGAACTAGGAAACAGTATTAATCTTTTGGGCGGTGCTTCAAACCACCAACTTTCCGAATTATACTGATTCCATTCTGCTATTTCAAATTTAAGTTGTTGATATGCATCTTTATAGAAAAATATACGATCTTTAGTGGGATCTGTCTGTATATAAAAAACACCGCTGATAAAACTGTTGGGATGAGCATGTTTATGGTGAAATTGGCCGGGTGCGGTATAGTTTATCCAACTCTGTGTGATGCGTAGTTTAATGTCCTGTTTTGGATTATGGGTGGCTCGTAGATACGCCTGTAAAGAATCATCAAAGAATTGTCTTAATCCAGATAGGTTTTTATTCTTAAGAACATAGTTATCTATACTGGTAGTGTTGCCCATATTGGTTCTGGTTTCTTGCTTATCTATAAATTTTTTCTCTAGTTCAGTAAAGTCTCTATCAAGATCAAAAAAACCAATGGGTGTTGGAAAAAGGTTATGTAGCTGCATCATGTTCCCATTGTTCTCTTATTCCGGGATTATTACGTTCAATTTCCGCTATCTGTTCGGGTAGCCAAATAGTCTGTATACTATCTTCAAACTGTCTAATCTTTTCCACAGTTTCTGCAACTTCTTCCCAACTAGGACAGGGGCGGGGATCATCCCATCTAGTAAATGTGGTATTAGATATTTCCCAGCTGGCACCTGGACGTAGTAGATGCATGGCAGTGTCTATGCCCACCATGCGATAAATTTTAGGTTGATTAGTATATTCCATGCTGTTATTTAAACAGCATGAAGTATCTATTGATTGATTTTGATTATAACGATACCTGAAGATCCAGCAGTACCTAAAGGATTTCCGCCACCGCCTCCACCGTTACCTAAATTCGCTGCTGGGGCGGCGTAAGGGGGACTTGGACCATAACCGCCGGGTCCACCTGCTGCATATGTAACACTGCTTCCAGAAATTATATTTTCTGTTCCAGGGCCGCCGGCACATAATGCGGATCCCGGTGATAGAAAACTAGTTCCCACTCCTCCTGAACCACCGCCACCGCCACCTGTGGTTTGACTACTCGAACTTGAGGACCCCCCTGCGTTGCCTTGACTGGGTGAAGTAGATGGGGTATTTCCTGCACCTCCTGCACCACCGCCACCACCACCTCCGCCAGAACCTCCGGCAGATCCTGCCCGTCCTTCCGTCCCTCCGGCGCCGCCGCCAGCCGATGTAATGGTGGAAAAGGTGCTCGATGTTCCTGATGTACCATCTGAGCCTAGAGATGTTCCACCAGTGCCAGCCGCACCGACTGTAATAGTATATTCTGTACCAGCAGAAACTGCCAAAGACGTTCCTGTTCTATAACCTCCAGCACCACCTCCGCCTCCGCCTCTATTATTACTACTTACGGCGCTGGCACCACCCCCTCCGCCACCTACTACTAGATAATCAACGCTAGAAACACCTGTTGGACAAATCCATTTTGCTGTACTCTTAAAGATTAAAACACTTTGGCTAGGTACGATGTACTTTAGGATGACGATACCGGAGCCACCCGCTGCGCCTGTTCCATTCAGATACCCGCTTCCCCCGCCGCCGCCTCCGGTGTTTGTGCCGCCTGCTGTTGCGGTTGTTCCAAAAGCTCCAGCACCTCCGCCTCCAGCACCTCCTGCACCTGCTGGTCTTGATCCTCTGGAATCACCGCCTCCACCTCCGCCCCCAGCAAACCAGCCTGTAGCCGGTGTGCCACCAGGGCCGGCCGCCCCATAAGACAGAGCAAATGATGGGCCTACACTACCAACGCCACCAGCGCCGCCACCCGCAGCGGACGCATTTCCACCAATACCACCAGCGCCGCCACCGCCACCGGCTGTTCCATAAGTAATGGTATCAGTGCTATTTGAGCCACCAGCGTAACCTTGTACCGCATTAGTATCAGGAGGGGATGATGATGCAGGAGTATTGCCAGAAGCGCCTGCGGAACCAGGAGAAACGCCTTGATACCCAGACCCGCCACCAGAACCACCGGCTATTCCAGCGCCTAATCCAGCGCCTCCAACAATACTACCACCACCTCCTCCTCCTCCAGCAGATGTGATGGTGCTAAATACTGAATTACCACCGCTGCCTCCTTTTTGATTATTTGCTGGAGATGACCCAGCACCACCAACAGTAACAGTGTAATCAGTGCCAGCCGTAACGGATAAAGCGGTTCCCGTTCTAAAACCACCTGCGCCGCCACCGCCCCCATCGCCACTACCACCGCCCCCACCCCCACCAACCACAAGGTAGTCAACACTGGTAACACCTGTAGGGCAGGTCCACGTGCCAGACGCAGTAAATGTTACTATAACTGTTCGTGCGTTTACATTAGGCCAACTTGAAGAACTTTGATACCTGATCTGATCTGTTAGTCCCCAAATACCCGAAGCAACAGAAGCCGTAGCAGAACCTTGTGTAGCAGACTGTATGCCGCCCAAAAAGCGTTTGACCATTAACTAATGTCCTCATAACTACAGGTAACAATCAGTGCGTTGGCTGTGCCTGCGGTAGCTCCTAGGCTTTGATTTTCTTCTAGATATAACAAACTGCCTTTGTCAATTACATTGAGTGTAGAATTACCTGGAACACTGATTGTACCAGCTAAGGGAAATGCTGTACCTCCAATAGCAGCAGCCGTATACCAACTTACTGATACATTGGCCGCAGTGGTTGTGGTATTTGCCACATTAAGTGTGTTAACCTTAAATGCCTTACTCGATGCAGCAGCATTACTCAAAATTGCGGTAGAAGCAGTTGATGTAAGATTAGTTGCTGTAGTTTTTCCATATATTGTGCTTACACTCATTAAATTAGGTGCTGCCATAATAATCTCCGATAATAACTATATTTAGCGGTTAATCTTTAACTAAAAGTAACTGTGCCAGTTCCTGCTGTAATAGAATAGGTTTTATAACCCGTTTGACTGGTTGATAATGAAGTAGTTAGTCCGGCTGAGAATGTGGCTGTGTACAAATTTGGTATACCTAGGACGACTATGCCAGAACCACCTGCACCACCGGCTAAAAATACCCCAGGACTTCCGTAGCCTCCGCCCCCTCCGCCACCCTCTGAGTTTTTCCAGATCCGTTTGTAAGCGTAACATATTCAACACGTGAGCGCGTTCATTCCCTTTATCTAGGAATTTCATCACTTCCGGTGTAAGCCTGAATAGCCCTCCGAATATGGAGCCTAAAAGACCACCTGAGAGTAGATCAAACATGTTCACCCCTTGCGATATCGCGGCAACTACGGGTCAGAACAAGCATGATCTACTCCAGATTTTGGATTTGTGCTTGTAAGGTTAAAAGTTGTTGAAGTAATTCTTCTTTATTAGGTGGAGGTGGTGCGGGAGGTTCTGGGAGTTTTGGGCGATTATCTACAAACTGCCCATTTATATATTCCCAATCAATACCTGCTTCATCAGGACAAGCACTCCAGCCTTGAGTATCAGCATATTCTGGATCAGCAAGGACGGTGTTTATGACTTTACCGTTTTCAATAATTGCATATTTAGCCATTTTAGTACTCCACAATACAAATGCCGCCGGTTCCTGCCCCACCATTAGTCCCAAATATACCAGATCCAGAACCACCACCAGCGCCGTATCCTGAAGCAGGATAATTTGTACTAACTTCAACGCTTGCGTTGTAGTTCCATGCTGCACCAAGACCTAAAGGAGTGCTGCCGCCTAATGTAGCAGCAAGAGCATTTCCTCCGCCATCAGATCGTATTGCTGGCCCCATACCGTTTTGCCCATTAATATTTATATCCCCACCTGACGCTGACCCATTATTTTTAACAGGAGGAATTGAAGGATAGCCACCATTTCCACCACCAGCAGTCAGCGTAGTAAACCCCGAAAGTGCAAATGTAGAATTACCTCCGTTTGAACCAGCAGTATTGTCTGTAGTCGCTCCTGCACCACCAGAACCTATAGTAACTGTAGCGGTCGCGCCTGAAGTAGCGCCTGTATACCACTTAATAACGGTCCCTGCACTACCACCCCCCTGTCCACAAAAATAACTGCTGGAACTGCCCCTTGGACCTCCACCACCTCCCCCAATAATTGTTACTTTGAATTTACCGGAAGATGGGACAGTAAAAGTGCCAGAAGAAGTAAATACTTGAGCTTGAGAAAAACCACCACCAGCAGCAGGTCCTGACGGACCACTTGGTCCTTGTGGACCTTGGTTGCCCTGTGGTCCTGTGTTACCTTGGTTGCCCTGTGGTCCTTGTGGACCTTGTGGACCTTGGTTGCCCTGATTTCCCTGTGGTCCTTGTGGTCCTGTGTTACCTTGGTTGCCCTGTGGTCCTTGTGGACCTTGGGGTCCTTGTGGACCTTGGTTGCCTTGTGGTCCGCTAGGTCCTTGTGGTCCTTGGTTGCCTTGTGGTCCTGTGTTACCTTGGGGTCCTTGTGGACCTTGGTTGCCTTGTGGTCCGCTAGGTCCTTGTGGTCCTTGGGGTCCTTGTGGACCTTGGTTGCCTTGTGGTCCTTGATTGCCCTGATTTCCCTGTGGTCCTTGTGGTCCTGTGTTACCTTGGTTGCCCTGTGGTCCTTGGGGTCCTTGTGGACCTTGGTTGCCCTGTGGTCCTTGTGGTCCTGTGTTACCTTGGTTGCCCTGTGGTCCTTGTGGTCCGCTAGGTCCTTGTGGTCCTTGATTGCCTTGATTGCCCTGTGGCCCTTGGGGTCCACTTGGGCCTTGTGGTCCTTGGTTACCTTGTGGCCCACTTGGTCCTGATGGACCTTGTGGTCCGCTAGGTCCTTGTGGTCCTTGATTGCCCTGATTTCCCTGTGGTCCTGATGGGCCGCTTGGTCCACTTGGTCCCTGCGGTCCCTGCGGTCCTTGATTGCCTTGATTGCCCTGTGGCCCACTTGGTCCACTTGGGCCTTGTGGTCCTTGGTTACCTTGTGGCCCACTTGGTCCTGATGGACCTTGTGGTCCGCTAGGTCCTTGTGGTCCTTGATTGCCCTGATTTCCCTGTGGTCCTGTGTTACCTTGGTTGCCCTGTGGTCCTTGGGGTCCTTGTGGTCCTTGTGGTCCTGTGTTACCTTGGTTGCCCTGTGGTCCAGACGGAAGATATGACGATATTAGATTACGAACTGAAGTAGGCATTTACTGTCCATTATTATCCTAATATTTAGCGTCAAAATAACTTATTTAGAGAACTGTTGCTATGAATGCTGTGTGTTTTAGTTGAGACATACTATGTTACCAAGTTATTGAGCCTGAACCTGTAAAAGTATATATGTGATATCCACCTGATGTTACATAAGTAGGTGATCCTGTTGTCGATGTTGCAGTGATATAAGTAGTAGAATAGCGTAAAATAACTACGCCGCTTCCACCATTTCCGCCATTTTGATTTGTAGGGTATCCACCTGCTCCGCCGCCGCTTCCTGTATTAGTAGATCCAGAGCCAGCTACTGGTCCTGTTCCTGATGCACCTGCTCCACCTCCTCCAGAACCACCTGTACCTGCAGTTGTAGAATATCCCCCGCCACCACCGCCACCTGCTCTTGTAGTGCTTGTACCATCGATTGTTGAAGTTAGACCTGGTCCTCCGTTACCACCTCTACCGCATGGGTTAGTTTCTCCTACACCACCCGCGCCACCACCTCCCGCACCTGCTGCATTACCTGGGCCATCTCCGCCACAACCACACAGGCCACCATTATATCCTTGTCCTGCAGGAGTTGCGACACCTGCACTGCCGCCTCTACCGCCCACTGTTCTACCTTGTCCACCGCCACTGCCGCCGTTTGCGGGAGCCGCACTTCCTTCACCGCCTTGCCCATTACCCCCGCCGTATCCTATTATACTATTAAATGATGAATCACTTCCTTTAGTTGTTGAGTATCCGTTACCTGTACCACCTGTACCACCTGATCCCACTACCACCACATATGTACCAGCAGTGAATCCTGTACTTGTTCCTGTTACATAGCCGCCGGCACCTCCGCCACCACCGATATAGCCGCCGCCACCGCCACCGCCTGCTATAATCAAATAATCTACCGCAGTAGGAGCATTACTTGTTAATGATACCCAACTTGTCCCATTATAAATTTCTGCTTGTGTTAATGAAGTATTCCAACGAACCATACCTGATGTTGGGCTAGCAGGTCGTTGTGCCGTAGTACCAGTTGGGAGTTGTATATAACCGATATCATTAACTGTGGTATTTTTAAGTGTTGCCATCAATTTAAACCAAATTTTACCCAACTACTACCATTATATACTTCAGCATATCCTAATGAGGTATTAAATCTAACCATTCCCGCTACCGGACTAGCAGGACGCTCTGCTGTAGTACCTCTGGCTAGTTGTAAAAAATTTATATCATTAACTGTGGTATTTTTTAGTGTGGCCATGTTTATGCTGTAAATGTACCTGAACCCGTAAAGGTATGATATGTATATCCGCCATTCTGAACAATAGTTCCCCCTGTTCCTCTTTGACTTCCTAAATACCTTATAATTGCTATACCACTTCCGCCTGATGCTCCTCCTGGCCCAGAGTATCCTCTACCACCTCCACCTCCACCGCCCGTGTTTGTAGTACCTGCCGTTGCAGATGTAGCAGGACTTCCTCTGCCGCCTCCTCCCCCACCGCCGGCTCCACCACTAGAAGTAGAAACATCTGTACCTGCACCACCTCCGCCTGCATAGTACCCCGATGCTCCAGTGCCTGTTGCTGAAGCCCATGTTGAGTATGCGTTAGTTCCCGCTCCACCGTTACCTGGATCACTGTTACTAGTACCGGCTGCTGATGCTCCTCCACCGCCACCACCAGTTGTAGATCCACTTTGTGAACCGTTACCCGCTCCACCATTATTTCCTTGTCCTGCTGTACCATTTCCCCCGGGCCTTGCGCCCCAGCCACCGCCCCCTCCTGAACCACCGTCCTGTCCAGCACCAGTGGTAGAGTTGTTAACATTACCTTTTCCGCCGCCACCTCCACCAGTGGCAGTGGCTAGTCCTACGATAGCCGAATTTGTACCATTTGAACCAAAATTAGAATTATTAGTTCCTCCTCCTGCTCCGACTGTCACAGTATATACTGAATTTAGAGTAACTGTAGCAGTAGAAGATAATAATCCACCAGCACCACCACCTCCACCGCAATCTGAACCTCCACCACCTCCACCACCTGCAACAATGAGATATTCTATTGAATAGGATAAACTTTGGGAAAATTTTACCCAAGTAATATTAGTAGCACTATACCACTCGGGTTCACCGGTTGTAGTGTTAAATCTAATCATTCCGTCTGTAGGCGTAGCAGGTCTTTGTGCTGTGGTACCAGTTGGGAGTTGTATATAACCGGTATCATTAACTGTGGTATTTTTAAGTGTTGCCATGTTATACCCTATTCAACTGCCAACTATATCCCGCACTACCACCATAATATGTACCTTGTGCTTGAGTAGGCTGACTACTATCTAACATTCTAATTCTGTAAGCAAGATAACCTGTATTATTACTATAACTAAAGGTTATACTACTTCCATCACTTCTTCCACTGCTATTTCCGCCCATGTTCTGATTATTTGATCCATTATTGCTACCAGTAAATGTTAATGCAGTCCAAGTTCCTGCTGTAGCAAATGACCCGGAATTACCACAATCATTAGAGCCTTCTAATACAAAGTATCCCCAACTATTGGGGTGTACATAAACAACTAATTGGTTTGCGGCTTTGATAGTACCTAGATATACTGCCCAGTACATTGGATAACTATTTGATCCACTATGACCACCATGCGTACTAAAATATGTTGATGTGTATGAAACAGAACCTGGTGTGACACTAGGTGCAGCATTGCCATATGTGCTAATTGTAGTACTACCTGCACCCTGTAATCCTGTACCACCCACATTGACAATACTATGTGCCATTGCGGTAGTATTCAATTGATTTTGTGCTACCCAACCTACTGTTGCTATGGTAGCCCAACTACCACTATAATATACTTCAAATGCGTTAGTAGTACTATTGATTCTAGTATCACCGTCCACTGGGCTAGAAGGTCTTTGAGCAGTAGTACCCACAGGTAATCTTAAAAACCCTGTGTCATTAATATTTGTATTTTTAAGTTGGGCCATTTAAGCCCCTCTTGAGTTTTTAAGCTCGGCTATTTCCTCTTTGAGCAATTTCACTGCCTCTAGTAGATATACACTTAATTTAGTATAGCTAATTCCCATAGGTTTACCATATTGATCGTAATTTACAATATTTGGTAATACCTTATCTACTTCTTCTGCGATTAAGCCCGGTTCATTTTTTCTAGAACCATCTTTACGATCATAGGTGTATGCTTGCAGATTACTCACAATGTTCATTACATCGGTTATGGGCATGATATTTTCTTTAAGATCTAGACTACTAGTTTCTACGATCCATGTAGCAGTCATAGTGCCACCTATAAAGATACCACCACCAATGCCAACGCCACCTGCTACCTGTAGGGCACCTGTGTTTGTACTAGTGACTGCTGTAATATTTGTTATAGTAAAGATAGTAGCTAACGGACTACCAGGGCCTTGAGGTCCCTGTGGTCCTGTTGCACCTTGAGGCCCCTGTGGTCCTTGAGGTCCTGTGGCTCCTTGCGGACCCTGTGGTCCTGTTGCACCTTGAGGTCCCTGTGGTCCCTGAGGCCCCTGTGGTCCTTGAGGTCCTGTGGCTCCTTGCGGACCCTGTGGTCCACTGACACCCTGCGGACCCTGTGGTCCCTGCGGACCTGCTACTCCCTGCGACCCCTGTGGTCCCTGAGGCCCCTGTGGTCCTACGACTCCCTGCGGGCCCTGTGGCCCAGTGTCACCTTTGTCTCCTGTACGTGCAAAAGTTACCACAGTATTGAGATTATTGGTCAAGGTTGTTGTACCGCTGAGATAGCTTATAGGCACACGGAAGTAATTGGCATATTCAGTGTGTGTGCCTATGATAGAAAACAGCACATAGGTATTGGGATTGTTCTTGTCTGCCACACTGAAATGACCCTTGATATTACTGCTTGAATCATCAATGGTCTGTAAAAATGATGTTACATCAACTGCGTCATTGTCTGCGAGATTAATATACAGCAGGGTGGCAGTGGTGAGGGCCAGTGAATTAAACGCAATCTTACCACTGCCGGGGTTTTGGTTACTGGTACTGGTAGTGGAGTAGAGATAACGAAAAGCAGCTCCACCAAATGTGCCTTCTGGTCCGGAAGGACCTTGTGGTCCTTGTGGTCCAGCTAGTCCCTGCGATCCCTGGGGACCTTGTGGACCTTGGGGTCCCGTACTGCCCTGGGGACCTTGTGGACCTTGGGGTCCTTGCGGTCCATTAACTCCCTGAGGTCCTTGAGGTCCAGTTGAGCCCTGGGGACCTTGTGGGCCAGTTGATCCATTGACTCCTATTGTGCCGTTAGCACCGCTGGGTCCTTGAGGTCCTTGAGGTCCAGTTGAACCTGTTACACTGGGACCACTTGGTCCTTGGGGGCCTTGAGGGCCTACAACTGGTGTTGGTTCGGATGCCGGATCTACAGTATTTTGTAAGGTAATAAAACCAGCAGTACTCACACCCAGTGCATAATCACCGATGTAGATAGTAGATGTGCCCACATATAGACTGCGCCATTGGTAAGTAGGACTACCTAAATCATAGGTCAATGTAGCAGATGGTAATATACTCTCACCAATGGCACTTAGTGTAGGCAATGGACCGCTGGGACCACGTGGACCGACTGTAGAAGTAATTTGCCAAGTTGATCCGTCAAAAATAAATTCAAATGTAGCACCTGTTATGTCAAGAGATATGTTATCGCTGATACCTTCTATGGTAGATCCGTTACGCACCACAACTAGATTATTGACTGCAAACTGTCCTCCATCTGTAATTATCACATAATAACCAGTTCGTGGACTAGCAGGTAAACTTACATTAAATGACCCCGATGTGGTATCACAGATCAGTCTATCATTGTTGACAGCTGTGTAATTACCAGTTTTTCTCTGCCAGGGTATAGCCTGCTCTATACTTACTCTAGTCCAGCTATTTGTGGCTGTACTATAGGTATAGCTAATTCCTGCTACGGTTGCTTGTTGATTATCAGTGGGTGAGGTAGGAAAAGCCATATTAGTACCTTAGTAATTTAAATATTTACCAAGATAGAAGACTATTTCCTTTAACTAAAAGTTATAAACCCTGCTAGTAATAGAAGCAAAGTGCTCCATAGGCCCAACGCTGAATAGTAGGTGGTTAATGGTGTCCCAAAATATCTATTACCAACCATAACACATTTATGAGTGGGGCTTAAAAGATATCCTACATAGTCTACCACAAAAAACCATAGGAAATACTCTTTACCAAACACAGTGCTCATTAGTACAGCCAATGCTATAAATTTACCACTGGATCCCATGGCAAAACTAGCTGTTAAACCTACAGCTGAAATAAACAGCAATCCTGTAAATGTTGTAATATCAACACCTAGTCCTTTGATATAGGCATTTATAACAGCTTCTTGACTCTTAAAATAATTACCCAGCACGATTACTAGGGCCACGGTTATCAACACTTCCCAATTAACATAGCCCAATAGTTTTTTGTAGTCCCAAGTTTGAGTTAGAAAAACATAATACAGAGCAAGTGATCCAAAAATAGCAAATACATGTCGTTCTCCACCTACATAGATATATGTTCCTATAGCAAGAAAAAAAGGCAGTACATTACGTAATACAGCACTTATTTTAAATTCGCTGGTTTCAATGTTAATTTCTTCTTCTTTAACTCGATAAAAAATATAATAAAATATGAATGCCGCTGTCACAGCCAACAGTGGCCATATCATGTCTAACCATGCTGTATAGGTTAGACCAAATGTGGCCATAGGAATAATCACAGTCTTTTCCAGTGGACTCCACAGATAGTAATGATGAGTTGACAGATAGTCTACCACCCCCATCTTTTGTCTCCCATGATCGTGACCACAGCCTCGATGCGTAATTGTATCCAGTACCCCAGCACTGACAGTGACCCTACCTTCAATAGGCAATATACCACTTACAGCACTGATTAGAAATAATACAATTCTGTTGCTTTTGAATGAACTTTTTATATATGAATACACTGGCATGAATAAGTTGCGTTCTTTGGCAATGCCAGCTACCAGCATTATGAAGAAAACTAGCCAAAGATATTCTAATCCTTTTGTAAATTTTAATAATTCCACGGTACCATCCTATTTAAAAGTAACGCCTATACTTATACGTGTTTGATCACTGTGATTAAATTCTACTCTATGAATCATCCAAGCAGGCCACAGCATCAACCTACCTTGAATTGGCGGATAATATATACATTCTTCATCCATACCATCTGCTGGCCAGTTGCCAAAAAACATATGTGGGTTAGGATTTTGAAATCTTAATTTACCATCTTTTCCGTTGGTTAGATAATAATACACCCCTGCTACCTTTACACCTGGATGATTATGATCATAGTAAAAGCCATCCTTTTCAAAAAAATTAAACCAGGATCCATCTAGTGATAAAAATGGACCCTTATACTTAATTGAATAAGCATAGGCATGAACAGCCTCGGTGAATATATTTTTTATGTGATCTAATTTAAATTTAATGATGTCACTGACGTATTGATCATCATTAAACCTAAATGTACTATCTACCTGCCCTGCATCCGTTGATTTTTTTCTATATGTCACGATTTCAGGTAAGGCTATATCTATTTCATCTTGAATTTTATTTAATGTATCACCTTTGAAATCGTGAATAAAAATTGGTGTAGGAAATAATGAATCAATCACGTTTGTGTCTTTCATAGGATTCTTTAATTTTGTTTCTATTTAATATGAAACTAAAAAAGTTTAAAAATTTCCTTTTTTGAAGCCATTTAGAATCTGAATCGGTTTTATCTCTCACAATGTGGGCGTAATTTTTTTCTGTAATTGGAATTACCTGAGCCAACGGCGTTCCTGCCTTAATAACGCGGGGTCCTGTGCCAGTATCATTCCAGTAGCCCTGTACATTTAATTCAGAACTTACCCCCGGATCAAGTATGCCTATACAACTCTGAAATTGGAAATCATCTGGATAAGGCAAAGGTATGATTAAAAACTTTACACCTTTGGGTGCCAGTATATGCCATGGGGTATTAATTTTTAATATACTCTTAACGGCCCAAGGAGGTTTTGGAATAAATTTGACTATATTAGCATTCCATGTTTGTTCTTGTAGAGTTTCCTTTTCCAATAATTCATTTAGTTGTTTATCTGGTATTGTGAGCCTAAATTTTGATCCATCCGTTTCTAATTCAATGTCATGCCAAGCAGATATTATATAACCAGACCCAAATGTATCAAAGATACCGGGGCACTTATAGATGTGCATTTCCTTTTTATCTTTATTTTTAATATAATCCTGTCTGGCCACATAGGCCCATTTTGGTACAACTTCTTTGGCAGGGCGAATGGGAAAGGTTTCTGCCAGTCCTAAAACTGACGAAAAGAAAATAATTTTATCCATTAATATTCCAGTTCTTCAATGCTCATAGGTGCTTGAAATCTAATGTTCATAGCAATATTGACCCTATGATGATCTGAAAAATTGTGTTCAACTTCATGAGGTAACCAAGCTGGCCATATCAATAGGTCACCATTTTTTGGACTAAAGGTTATAGGACTCACAAACGGAGCGTAGGGATTACAACCTTCTGTAAGGTTCATAGGATTATACCAAACAATGTCGCCAGTGCCTGCAGCATCTATATAATACACGGCCACATAATGCCATAACTTGTGATCATGTAGAGCATTTTTACCACCGGGTTTATTGATATTTGTCCAATACTTTATTTCGCTCCCGGTAAAGGATGCTGCCTTTTTAGGATATATAGGATCTAATTTCTGATAATGATGTCCTGCTTGATTAACACTATCTCTAACCTCATCTATTAACCATGATATATTTTTATACTGAAAATAACTGCGCCAGCAGCCACGATTAGTCCAAGCTAGGGTTTCTTTATTACTGTGATACTCGTTCCATGCTTGATCTGACAAATCTTTGCGTTGAACTTCTGAACCAACATTAGGTTTATAAAAAATATCTGCGTGTACAACTGGTAATATCTTAGCCATTATTCACCACAACTATATATAACCCATTCCACCATTGATCGGGACTTTCAACTTGATTGAGCATCATTTTACTATATATAGGAATAAGTCCAGATTCTGCTATGCCTTGGTTAGCTCCTGTTACTACTCCATCCCAATTTGCGTCATCAAATATTAGAATCGCGGATTTAGCCAGACAATCTTTATAGTATAACACAGCCTGCCTAACAGATTCTTGGTCATGTGGACCATCATAGAAAAACAAATCAACAGCATGAATTTGTGATTTATCTGCTTGTAGAAAATCGCTGTCAATGATAATAGCATCAGGTCGACGTATATTATCTAAAAACAAATCCTTATCTCCACTGGGCATTTCAAAGAGTCCAGTTTCGGGTTGAAGCGTTTCACTCCAATTGTCCACAAAATGAACTTGAATATTGGGATTCATAGCCACTGCTGCTGCGGTAGCTCCTAGAGCACATCCCACTTCTAAATAACTCTTACAATGATTGGATAAAGAATTTAATAACTGCTGTACTCTACTACTGGTCAATCCTATAGTGGTTATTTCTAAGGGCAGGTTCACACTGTCTACCAGTTCCTTGGTCACTGCCAACACTAATGGGTTAGTTTTAATCTGTGATTTAGCTTCATATATCTTGTCACAGAAATTGCAATCCCAGCAGTCAAACTTACAATTTTTAATCTTCTTACGCCACGCATGTATTGGTTTATCTACTAGATTAGTATCATCTAAGTATTCATTAAATGTATCAAATAATATTTCTTTATCATTGGCAAAGTTCTGGATAATGCTGATAGTTTCAAATAATTTAGTAGAACTTTCTCTGCCATGCATTTTTATTACATCTACATACTGTAATAGTTCAATCCAGTCTTCTCTCCATGGTGTCAAGTTGGCAGTTTTTAGAGGTGTACTAGGATCTTCTTTATCCCATTTAGGACAACTTACTCTGCTAATAGGATCATTAAAATATTGCGGTGCTGTGCCAAATCTAGAATTATTAAAATGGAAGTGCTCGTCCATTACGGGGCAGGCGCCTAGACAACCTTCATTGGCCAATAAACTTAATTTTATTCCATACTTCTGTTTTACTCGTAGCATTTTTTCCAGTAGGTCTCTATCTCGCATGAGATCTCTATCTAGATTTACATAATGATATCCTGCTTTTGCTAGATTTGCTACTTCGTTGGCAGTATTAGGATTCCTTAAAATAGTATTTTTAATAAACAATTCTGGAAATTCTGTCTGTATCTGTTTGGTCATCAGCCAATGTGTATGCGGTATGGTAGCAGATCTTATACCGGCAGCATAAAGTTGCCTAAAATTGTGTATGAACAGATCTAGATTGCGTTGATCAGGTCTTACAAGAGTATTATTAAAAGTAGCACTGATAGGTATGCCTAGTTTTTCTTGTATTTCTACAGCCATTTCAATGGCGCCTATTTCTCCCTGTACAAATACATCGCCCATTGCGTCTTGAACGAATGGGGGCATTCTACTAGTAAAGTATAGATCATAGATCCAATCTTTGTAATCTTCTAAGAAGGCTATAAAAAGATTAAATTGTAAAGGCGGTAATTTTGGGTTTATTGGTACGCTAAAAATTTTCATTACAAGTCATAGGTGCTTGAAGTGGTTATTCCTAGATCCTGTTGTTGTTTAGCAGGCATGTTATAACCAAATCTATTATGTATGACAATATTTAATGCTTGAATATCTGCACATGATTTAATTTCGGTTTCAATCATCTGCTTTCTGGCTAATAGAGTGGCAACTTCTTGATTGTAATTCGTAATAGCAGTAAGCACACGAGTTACCATCTCTGATAAGGTTATTCCTCTACTCTGTGCTAGACTTGACAATAAAGGTGTGGGTGCTGTGTTATCTGCAGAATAGGCTTCTGCTTCTGAACGCTGCTGAGCCCAACTCACTTCTTCTAACTTTGAAACAGATAAGTTGATTTGTGCGAATCTCTTATCATATACATCGTCTAATATTTTCCTTAACAGTGCCTTCATAAAAGCTGCACCATTAGCCTTGTCCTGATCCGTAAGATAATATTTAACTTTAACTGATTCAGGTTCGTCACTACTTATGATAAAATTTAACTGTTCATTTGCTGCTGTGTTTGATCTTACACTGAGATAGCCACTATAATTACTAGCAAATTTCCAGCCCATGGCCGTTTCTTCATCTAACACCGTGGCGTTAAGATGTTCAAATTTAGCAATATCCTTCACACTATCATCTAGATATCCAACTACATAATCTGTATATTGACCTGCTCTTTTGATCAATCCTAATTCTTGATCACTTACTGATTTGAATAGTAGGTACATGTTTATCCCCTTCATTTTGTAGATACAACTGCCTAGAAAGCTCTGTTACCGGAGCTGCTGCTCCTAATTTTTGAATGTTTTCATTTATATTACTTAATAGACTATTTGTACGCATTTCATTCCTTACAAAATAATCACAGGCTATCTGCATCACTTCATACTGTTGATCTGTTTCTAACATACTGACCGCTTCCATATTACCAACACCCGCTCTACCATAAGCAATCATATCTAAAGCAGTTTGTTTGGCTAAACGTAGAGTCCAATAATGTCTTTCTAACTTTTCCGCTTCTTCTGGTATATCAATTAGATCCATTAATCTACGTCCATCTTCTGTATAGGCTTCGGGAGTATTATTAAATTCTTCAATTAATTTTAAGTACATATCTCTTTCTATATAGGAGTCACGTAATCTAACAATACTTTTACGTTGAACTCTTTCTAGTTTAACAATTTCTAAATCGTGAAGTTTTTTCTGTGCTGGACTTGATGTTTCTGCTTTAAGTTCCTGCTGTATTTCAATTTCAAATGCAATTTTTTGAACTTCATATTCCATTGCCTCTACGGCGCTTTCTCTCGTGTTAAGTTCTAATAGATATTGTTTTATTTTGGCATATGGCGTAATTTGAGCATTACCAATAAAGTTTTTAACCTTAAACTCTGGTATAACCCATTTTTGATTTAATGATTGTGCTATTAATTCTCGTTGTTCTTCTGACAAAAATGCTGTGTTCGTGGTAAGGGCATTAGCCGAATAACTAAACTTTTCTGTTGGTATTCTAACCTTTCCACACACAATGTCCCGAACTTCCTCCTGGAACACCTGTTCTGACTGAACCTGATCCAAGTTCATATCCGGTTTCTGAAACATAACTAAATCTCCATCCTCTATTATTTTGTCCTGCTGCGGTATAGCATCCCATCATATATTGATGGAACTGTCCCATATCGAAATTCTCTTCCCCGCTGTCGCCTACAGGTTTTCCAGTAGTTCCAAGGTTAGTTTCTGTGGTTAGGTCCCATCTACGCAGGTTATAACCATTATTATAGGTGCCTTCGTTCCCACAATAACCTCTATTATGTTTTGAATTTATACCTTTTTGTTGGCTACCACTACCACTTACTGTACCAGATGTATTCACTGTCATCGTACTACCGCTTGCGAAACTATATTTATGAGTGGCATCACCCCAGGCAAATGCTTTTAGTTCGTCGCTTATTGTGGCCACACCGCTTTGCATACTATCCCCACTCATGCTAGTTTGTCCTGTAGCGCTCATTGTTTCTGTTGTACCATTGAAAAAATCTATACCCGAATTGCCACCACCTACCAGCCAAGCGTAGGATGTTTCTTTAAAAAATGTACCTACGTCGTTTCTACTCACAGTCATATTCCAATTTGCATTGGTTCCTGCTGTAGTTTCTGTGGCAAGATTAAATGCGCTAGTTGTCACACTGGTCCCAGGCCAGCTATTGTCAGTCGACCACAAAAAGCCTTTTGTGGTTGTACAAAATCCACTGGTATAGGCACCGGCGTATGACAGTAAATCTCCAAGATTAGTCATAACATCTGTAGCATGTACCATACGATTAACGTTTTTCCATGGGCTTGAATCTTTATATCCACCCATAACGTATCCCGTGGTAATAACCTGTCTATATAAAAAGGGATTAGGGGTTTGAATATTATCTATAGGTTTCCACAATCCATCAACATAAATCTCCATAACCCCAGAAGTGCTGTTGTAAATAACCTGCCCATTAACAGGGCTAGCTGGTCTAGTTGTACTGGTAAATGTAGGAACATTAATACCATTATAGTCGGCATACTTTGTGGTATTATAATAAAAAGCCATATCTATCAACCTTTCCAGACACAGGCGCCCGAACTACCACCCGGTACTCCAGTTCTAACAGATCCTGCTCCAAGCTCCACACCACTGTCTGTGGCGTAGGTAAATTTCCAACCTCTATTGTTTTGTGCCCCGTCGTAACAGCCATGCATGTATTGACGATCTTGTCCCATGTCAAAATTCTCTTCGCCGCAGTTACCCACAGGCTTATTTACATCTGCTCCTGCAGAAGTTTCTGTAGTCAAATTCCATCTTCTTAGTGTGTACCCGCTATTCCAACTGCCGTTACCGCCTCCATATCCCTTGCCTACCTTAGAACTAATTCCTTTTTGTTGACCATGAACTCCTCTTACTCCAGAAGTTCCGTTATCTGTTATAGCAGAACCTGTTCCTGTGGCAAACGTAAACTTATTACCAGTGCTGTCATTCCAAGCAAATGCTTTTAATTCGTCACTAAAAGAACCTAGTCCGTTTGTACCGCCGCTGCCCGTATCGTTAATTGTGCTGTTCACCCCAGAGGCGCTCATTACTTCTGTGGTCATATTGAAAACATCCATGGCATTGGACCCGCCAGAACCTCCTACAGTCCAAGCATAGTAAAATTCTTTCCAGATGTTGGCCATATCACCTCTAGCCACAGTCATGTTCCAGTTTGTATTCAAACCTGCGGTAGTTTCTGTGGCCAAGTGAAAGGCACTGGTTGTCACACTTGCCCCTGGCCAGCTGTTGTCAGTTGACCACAAGAAACCTTTGACAAGATTACAGCAACCTTTGGTATAGGCGCCAGCATAGGACAGTAAATCTCCCAAGTTTGTACATACATCTGTGCTATGATTTAGTCTATTCACATTGCGCCATGGGCTACTATCTTTGTAACCACCCATAACATAGCCATGGGTAATAATTTGTCTATATAAGAAGGGCCTACCCTGTCCAGTTTCTGTATCTGTTACCAGTTTCCACAGACCACTGTCATATATTTCCAAACGATTTAGTGTGGTATTATAGATGACCTGCCCATCTACTGGACTTGATGGTCTGGTAGCAGTGGTAAGCACAGGTACTTGCAGACCATTTAAATCACCAATTGATGTGTTATTAACATAAAATGTCATAAGATTATTTCCATACGCAATGACCAGAACTACCGCCAGGGACTCCGGTCCTTGTTGATCCTGCTCCTAATTCACTGCCAGATTCAGTAGAATAGGTAAAACGCCAAGTTCTATTATTCTGAGACCCGTCATAACAACCTAGCATATATTGTTTTGTCTGCCCCATATCAAAATTTTCTTCTCCGGTGTTTCCTATGGGTTTAGACACGGTTCCTAAACTTAAATCTGTTGTAAAATTAATTCTTCTTAAATTATAGCCACCGTTATAGGTGCCTTCGTTACCAAACCATCCTCTTCCTATTTTACTATTAATCCCTTTTTGTTGAGCATAGGTTGTTAAATCACCACCTCCTTTTTCAGGTGTCTGCATTCTAATAAAATGCCCAGAAGCTGGAGGATTGTTGGTTGGTCTCCAATCAAAAGTACCAGATGCAGCCTGATACATCACACCTGTGGCGAAAATTACTTTTACAGAACCGTTACTCCCATAGGCATAACCATGTTCTTCACCGGATAATGTCGCTGTGCCTGTGGTGTCGTAGTATCCAAGACTAGAAGTAAAGTTAAAAGTACTAGGGCTTACCTGTTGCTGCATAACCTCTGTGGTCATATTAAACTGATCTATAGAAGTTTTGCTTGCTCCTCCAATAATAAAAGCCCATTCTAATTGATTAAAAATTGTTCCACGATCTTCACCGCCTTCTTTACAATTCCAATTTGTATTAGTTCCGGCTGTAGTTTCGGTTGAAAGATTAAACGCACTTGTTTGGGCGCTACTTCCGGGAAAGCTATTGTCAGTTGACCACAAAAAACCTTTACTTAAATTAGCAACTCCACTGGTATAGGCACCGGCGTATGACAGCAGGTCTCCTAAATTTGTACACACATCTGTAGCATGTACCATACGATTTACATTACGCCATGGACTTCCACTCTGGTATCCACCCATCACATAACCTGTAGTTATGGTCTGCCTAGTTAGAAATTGACTGCGTCTTACATCTTCAGCACTTTTCCAAACCGCAGCATCACTGTCATAGATTTCCATTCTACGATTTGTTGTATTATAAACAATCTGTCCTTTCACAGGACTTGCAGGTAGGCTAGCAGTAGCAAGAGTGGGTATGGCAACGGTGTTGGTATCAAAAATACTAGTGTTATTATCTTTAAAAGCCATTACTTACTCCCTACTTGTTTTTTCAGCTCGTCAATTTCCCGTTGTTGTTCTTTAATTGCTGCTATCAATAGAGGAACTAGACGTTCATATTGAACAGTATCGTAATTAATATCTACAGGACTAGGCTGCACTACTTCAGGTAACACTGTCTTTACACTTTGAGCACTAACGCCAATTTTAACTTTATCATCTTGACCTAGATCTTTAGCCTTTTGATTTGGTTTATAATAAAAAGCATCTATTAGCTTGATTTTTTCAACAGCGTTTTCTATAGGACCTATCACGTCTTTTAGGCGTAGATCAGAGTAATTAGTGACCACATCACCGGCACAATAGAAATGACTGCGCTGCCATACTCTACCATCATATAACTGCATGGCCCAATCTGTTCTACCATTGCCTAAAAATACCAGTTCATTAGGATTAGTTGAGTTACTGAAAATATTACCCGGACCACCTGTTCCGTTAGTTCCATAGGCAGCACTTTGATTTCCTGCCCAAAATACTCCCCATCCGTTGGCACTACCTGGTGAGCCTGCAAATAAATCTACCCAACCGCTATAGTCTGCCTGCATTTGTACCTGTACATTGCTGTCACCACTACCGCTTTGAGTAACTGTGCCTAGAAACTTTGTAGCAAAGATAGGACCAGCCACTGTTACATTAGTTCCATTCCAGTTTCCAAAACCTCCAGTATTTCCTGCATTGTTATAAAGAATTTGCCCTGATGTTCCACCTATAGGCCCAGTTGGTCCTTGTGGTCCAGTCGCGCCTTGTGGTCCTTGGGGGCCCTGAGGACCTTGTGGTCCAGTCGCTCCTGTGGCACCCTGAGGACCTTGTGGTCCAGTCGCTCCTGTGGCACCCTGAGGACCTTGTGGTCCAATAACTCCCTGCGGACCTTGTGGACCAGTCGCTCCTGTGGCGCCTTGAGGACCTTGAGGACCTTGAGGTCCAAACACACCCTGGGGACCTTGAGGTCCCTGAGGCCCTGTGATTCCCTGTGGTCCCTGGGGGCCTTGAGGTCCCTGTGGTCCCTGTGGTCCCGTACTACCTTGTGGACCCTGCGGACCCTGCGGTCCAGTCGCTCCTGTGGCGCCTTGGGGTCCTTGAGGACCTGTTGCACCTTGAGGTCCTGTAGGTCCCTGTGGCCCTGTTACGCTGGCTCCGCTGGGTCCCTGTGGACCCATTGGTCCCTGCGGCCCAATATTTCCCTGCACACCCTGAGGTCCTCTAGGTCCCTGTGGACCAGTGAAGCCTAGGGCTCCCTGTGGGCCCTGCGGGCCCTGTGGACCAGTTACCCCCTGGGGTCCCTGTGGTCCAGTGGCGCCTGTGGCTCCCTGTGGACCCTGTAGCGTACCTGCATCAAACCACGAAGAACCACTCCAAACCCATAAATGTCCGTCGGCGGTCAGATAGCCGTCACCCACGGCACCTCCATATGAATTAGGATAGCCAGGTAAACTCACATAGGTAGTGGCAGTGCCAACAAGAGTCACACTGGTACCGTCTGCTCCACGCGGTCCCTGGGGGCCTTGTGGACCAAGTACGCCCTGTGGTCCCTGTGGTCCGATCACGCTGGGTCCAGATGGTCCCTGGGGACCCTGGGGCCCAGAATCACCTCTATTGCCATTTGTGGCAAAGGTGATGACCACAACCTCACCATTGCTAAAATTATTAACGGTACCGGAAAGATAGCCCACAGGTAGGTTAAAATAACTGATGTTATTGGTACTGTCAGCGGTAACTGATAGGAAAATAAAATTGGTTGTGGTTGTAGCTCCGGCTATTTTGGCATAACCATTAATAGTGCTCTCGCTGCCGTCTAGAGTACCTATAAAATTACTGATATCATTACCGTCTCCATCAAATTTATTGATATAAAGAGTGGTAATATTGGCCACGGTACTGGTGTTAAATTTTATAAATCCAGATCCAGGATTGCTAGCAACAGTACTGGTACTGAATGTATAGTAAAAACTAGCACCACCGAAGGCTCCTGTTTCACCTTGAGACCCTGAAGGTCCAGTGGGACCGGTGGCTCCTGTAGCTCCTGGACCTCCAGATGTACCCTGCGGTCCTTGAGGACCTGTCTGACCCTGCGCTCCGCTGGGCCCCTGGGGTCCCTGGGGTCCTCTAGGCCCGGTAGCTCCTGTAGATCCCTGAGGACCTTGACCACCTTGTGGTCCCTGTGGTCCCTGTGGTCCCAATAGTCCTTGAACTCCCTGGGGGCCTTGTGGTCCCTGTGGTCCCTGTGGCCCGGTTGATCCATTTACGCCTATAGTGCCATTAGCCCCACTGGGTCCCTGAGGTCCCTGAGGTCCCTGGGGTCCAGTAGAACTGGCCCAAGTAAAACTAGTGCCATTCCATTGCAGATAAACTGTTGGTGTTATTGGAGCCGAAATAAAATTGGTATTTCCTGCGGACTGTTGATATAGGATCTGGTTAGCAAGTCCGCCCGCTATGTTAGTTGATGTACTAACTCCACTGGCTGAAATACCCACTACATTTAATTTGTCTGTAGTAATTGATCCTGCTTGAATATTTGTTGATTTTATCTGCGTGGGCATTTTTCTATTCCAATTTAGGGTATTTATTGGAAAATTAACATAATTTTACCTTCTTAGGTGTAGATATGGTTCAAATGTAAATTCTACTTCATTGAAATTCAATGCCTGAGCTTCTTCAAGACTTAAAGGTTTTATAGCATCAGAAGCCACCGGTAAAGGTAAAAGTATTTCAGGAAGGGCTAACTCTCCTTGAAGTTCCTTAATTATAATCCAAGCAGAAGGATTTGTTTCTAAGGCTTGAACAACTACTGCTCCTATTTCTTGCTTAGTTTGAACAGTGGTTAATAAACTGCGATCAACATAGATATGGTACATAAAATCCCCTTAAATAACGAATTGCATGTTGGTACAGGCCGCATATGCAGATATGTTCTGTCTATAAATGTAACTCTGCCCGAAAGGCATGTAGACAAGATCCCATTTTTGAGCGCTTTGACTAACTGTTGATGCTCCAAGTGTTCCACTATTGACTAATGACCAATATGCAGCCACACCATTCTGTAAGGCATTAGTCGCAGTAGCGCTTACTTGTAGCGCACAGATGTTCCGTCTATACCCTCCTATACCGCTTCTTATCACAGCACCAGATTGTCTAGTTACCGAACCAAGGTTATAAATATTGCCCCCTGTTAAATTTCCACCCACTACACTGTAGTCCTGTAAACGTGGACTACCTTGTATTCTAAAAAGTGTAATTATACAGGATCCGCCTGTGGTAATATAAACATAAAAACTGGAACCTGAAGCAATTCTATCGCCTACGGAATGAAAACTAACAAGATTTACACCCCCCGCACCCCCAATGGCATTTCCTGTAACATTATATGCTCCTAGTGTGCCGTCAGATGCATTCTGTCCAGACAAAGTTTTACCACCGTTAACATCGTTTGGACCATATAGAGCGTTCCAGACAACGCCGCCTTGTGATGTAACATGTACCACAACACCTTCACCGGGTAATAGATCAGATGTAAGAGTTGCAGGTAGTAAAACAAGTCCAGCAGTTGTTGTAGCACCTTGTGCTACTTTGCTGATACCGCCTGTTGGTTGATGTTGGTAAGTAGTAGAGTACATGTTAGAAGTTTTGTCCCACTACCATACCATGCCAGACTGTGCCTCCATCATAGGTAGTTAAACTTATGACATCAGTTTTAGAACTGGTTCCTGTTAACGATGGGCTTTGGTTATTGGCCCATCTAGTTCCTGCTGGCCATCCTGAAATGCTTCCGCCACTAAACACAATGTATAAACGTATTTCTACTTCTTGACCATTTGCAGGCACATTACTTATAGTCCATCCACTGATAGCGTTTGTAAGATAAATAACAAAAGCACTTCCAGATGCTAGATCTAAGGTAACAGTACCAGCAGCAGGAGTTATTGAACTAATTGCTCGTTGGTACCTAATAGATGATAAACTTACCATGCCTGCTACCGCAGTAGTAGTCGCCCCTAGCGTAAGGGTAGTAGAACCTAGAGTCAATGTGGTTGTTGTAGGACCTGTTGGTCCTACTGGTCCAGTAGATCCCGTGACACCTTGTGGTCCCTGTGGACCCTGTGGACCCTGTGGACCAGTCACCCCCTGAGATCCCTGAGTCCCTGTAGCACCTGCTGGTCCCTGTGGTCCGGTAGATCCTGTGGCACCTTGGGGTCCTTGGGGCCCTTGGGGTCCGGTAGCACCTTGGGGTCCTTGGGGTCCGGTAGCACCTTGTGGTCCCTGGGGGCCCTGGGGGCCCTGTGGTCCTGTGGAACCGTTTGTTCCTATTGTTCCGTCGGAACCACTTGGGCCTTGAGGGCCTTGCGGGCCTTGAGGGCCTTGCGGACCGGCATTGCCCTGTGGGCCTACAATTGGTCCAGAGTTATACCATGCAGTACCATTCCAAATGTAAAGTGATCCATTTGATATCACAATATAAGCATCATTTTGAGCATTACCTGAAGGAGGTAAATTCCCTATGGTTGCCACTGATCCTTTTACGGTTATACTTACTCCGGGCGGTCCAACGTCACCTTGAGGGCCTTGGGGGCCTCGCGGTCCAGTAGCTCCATTTACTCCCTGCGGTCCCTGCGGTCCAGTAGCTCCATTTACTCCCTGAGGTCCCTGGGGTCCAGTAGCTCCATTTACTCCCTGAGGTCCCTGCGGTCCAGTAGCTCCAGTGGCTCCCTGCGGTCCCTGCGGTCCAGTAGCTCCATTTACTCCCTGAGGTCCCTGAGGTCCAGTAGCTCCAGTGGCTCCCTGGGGTCCCTGGGGTCCCTGGGGTCCAGTAGCACCAATAGCACCCTGCGGTCCCTGGGGTCCCTGGGGTCCCTGAGAGCCCACAGTCGAATCTGCTACAATTATTTGACCAAACATAGATCCATGATATTCGCAAACATAATATAAAGTTGAAGGCGCATCAAAAGATACAGTAAAAGTCAACGTACCATTTTGTGTGCCATTATTTGTTACACCTGTATTATATTGATTATTTGTGCCTGTTCCACTGGCTGTTTTGATCCAAAAAGGATGTCCTGCAGCCGATACTGAAAAATAATAGGTAAACCCTTTGACCAATCTTAAGGTGGGATTTGATTGACCGGCAATTAGATAAGCACTTGCCCCAGAATTTGTCACAGTGTAGGTTACACCGCCTGCTGCACCAGTCGCTCCTGTAGCGCCTTGGGGTCCTTGAGGGCCTTGAGGTCCCTGTGGACCCTGTGGACCAGTTGCACCATCAGGACCACTTGGTCCAATTGGTCCCTGTGGACCAGCACTGACACTGGCCAGCCATTTTGTTCCATCATAGGTCCATGTTGTATAGGCACTAACATAGGTAGTACCGGTGGTTGGAGTATTGGGAAAATTTAAAGCTGTCATATCATTATTTACTTTATGAAGTCCTACGTATTTTAGCCCTAGGCCAATATACACCTGTGCTTGGTCTGACAAAATGATTCACTTTAGGCCAAGTATTGCCAGAATCTTTTCGTTCCTTGTAATAAAATAAGTATCTATTAGCACCGCCCTGTAAACTGGTATAATCGGTAAAACCACCGCCTGTATCAGTCATTTGTGATAATTTGCCATAGGCCTGAATATATTGAACAGCCATACTCTGTGTCATGTTTGGATAAATTTCCAAGGCACAGGCCAATACACCTGTAACCTGTGGGCTTGCCATACTAGTTCCTCCAATTTTTCCAATTATGTAACTGGCATTTCTAGGATCACTAACCCCTCCATAACTGGCAGAACTATTAAAACTACTCATAATATTAGCCCCAGGAGCATATAGGTCGACTCTGGGACCACAGTGGCTGAATGTGGCCTTGGTCTCTGCTATGGTGGATCCTACAGCTCCCACACAAATTACTGTGGCTGCAGAAGCAGGACTACCACCTCTATGATAATAAATGGTATTACCGCCCCAGACATAATAATTATCGTAGTCTAAGCCACCGCTTATATCCATTTTAGCATAAGAGTTTCCTGCTGCTCCCACGAATAGAATACCATCGTTTATAGCATCTTGTATATCTGCATCAAGAGCTGAATTTCTTAGAGGAGTGGCAGCGTATCCTCCAGATGAATAGATGCCATAGTTTAACAAAGTTCCCTCACTGGGGTTACTCAAAGCTGTGGTTGTACCTCTATATCTTACACTGGTAATTGAAGATATTCCTAAATTATAAAATGCACCCCAACTGTTATTGCATATAGTAGGATTTCGACGTCCTGTGTTTGGATTAACAGATTTATTATTATGAAAAGCCCTAATATAATCAAACAAAAAATTGCTATTCATAGAATTAACATCTGATCCATAGGGATTTATATTATAGATATTTGCACTTCTGGCCCAGCCCTGAGTATTACCACAGGCAGTGCCTGCCACATGCGCTCCATGATTATTATCAGCTTCGGCTCCTGTTCCAGTATACGGGGTATAGACATAATTGCCTGCACTGCTTCCTTCTACAGATGGACGATGCTGAAACCAATTATATTGAATGACTCTTGTACCACCGGTGCCATCTGAGTTTAGAGCATATTCTGGATGAGCGGGATTGATCATACCATCTACAATAACCACATCTACATTTCTAGCCTGTGCATTTACCTGTATGGTTCCTGTTTGAGTTCTTGCAGACGAGGGCGTTGCGTCGCTACCCCAATTACTGATCTGCACACCGTTGACTACTCGTAATAATCCCCAATTTTTATGACTGGCAGTATTTGCGCTGGTTTTGTCCCAAGTTGTTTCTGTTTGTATATAAGCAGGTCTAATCACTACAGGCAAATCTTTGATTGTAAGTTCTACATCCACTACCCTAGGATCACTTTTTAAAAGCAAGGCCTCTTCTTTGGTAAGATAATAATGAGTATTTCTACTATTTTCTCTACGATATGCAAGATCAACCACGCGATTAGGAATATATAAATCACCTCCAGCAGTTTCCATATCTTCATAGAACTGATCAAGGTCCTCAATATTTTTTAAAGTGACCACATATTCTTTTAAACTACTCATACTTCTACCTGTAATAGTGTTAGGGTAACTGTGATAGCTGCTGACGAACCACTAAGGTTAGTTACTGCCACTGGTATCACCGATGTGGGCGTAGATTCATTGTTAAAACCTATGGCAGCAGGCGCAAATACAATTGTTTGACTGCTGGTAGTTACAACTTCAGCTACAACTCCTGCATTAGTGCTAGGGTCAACACTGACCAGTCTTGAACTATCACTGGACCTACTGGCAATGTCAGTATATAATCTCACCCAAGCTGCTGCACTGGTTTGAATTTTATAAAGAGCATAGCCTTTAAAACCAGTTATATTTACATTACCTGTGGCATTATTGGCAATGTTTGCAGTGGATCCACTGACTGTGCTTCTGCTTACTAGTCCAAGTCCTCCTCCTGCCACTGCACTTATCCATTGACTGCTATCAGTATCCTGGTAGTAAAAGAACAAAGATCCAGTATCACTGGCCCACCATAAACTTCCTTGTAAAGGGCTTACAGGTGGTGTTTCCCCTACTGACACAGTATAGGCTGGACCTGTTGCTCCTTGAGGACCCTGTGGCCCTGTAGGTCCAGTATTTCCTGTGGTACCTTGTGGTCCCTGTGGTCCAGTTGCGCCAGTATTTCCTGTTGTGCCTTGTGGTCCCTGTGGTCCAGGTGCGCCAGTCGATCCCTGCGGTCCTTGAACTCCTTGTGGTCCCTGAGGTCCAGTAACAGAAGCGCCGCTGGGTCCCTGTGGTCCAGTTGCTCCTTGGGGTCCCTGGGGTCCCTGGGGTCCCTGTGGGCCTGTAGCCCCTGTTACACTGGCACCGCTGGGGCCTTGTGGTCCAGTTGCACCTTGTGGTCCCTGGGGTCCCTGTGG
>Ga0214917_10001239_pt1 | contig 33070 bp, 32 predicted proteins | sample LL_1208_BB_MetaG_FD_177983 | JGI IMG/M metagenome (GOLD analysis project Ga0214917, IMG submission 177983) | Freshwater microbial communities from Lake Lanier, Atlanta, Georgia, United States - LL_1208_BB | ecosystem: Environmental > Aquatic > Freshwater > Lake | place: USA: Georgia | collected... | reverse complement strand
CATCAAGCGCGACGGAGAAGTTGTGGTTGGCTCAAGTGGATGGAATCAAGATGGTTGGAGCGACATACCTAATGGTTCGATCCTTGTTGTAGATAGGGCCACACAGAATTACACTTTGCAGAAGATCAAATAAGGAGTACATGTGTCTGAAGAAATGCCCGTAATGAATGAAGTTTCGCCACAACCTCTAGCTTCCGTCCAAGCTCGCTTAGGCTCATTCCTTCTTGATCTGGGTTTGATGGTGGTTACCCTCTTTATTGGGTGGGTAATTTGGAATCTCTACACCTGGAAGACCGGCCAAACTCCAGCAAAGCGACTATTAAATCAGGTAGTCGTTGATGCCAATACTGGTGAAGTTTTCTCGTGGTCGCGCATGGCGCTCCGTGAATTTGCAGTTAAGGGTGCAGCCGGAAATATCGTTGGCGGCGCCACAAATGGAATCTCATTCGTAGTCGACAGCTTGTTTATCTTCCGCCAAGATCGTCGCACAGTTCACGACTTGATCGTTGGCAGTAAAGTAATTCAGCTCTAGTTTTACTCCTGAAAATCTCCGCCACGTCCCGTTATCTTTCCGCGCTTTTGGCTGGGATTCTCGTAACGGAAGAGAAAGAATCCCAGCCCAACAGCAAAAATTACAAAAATCGCAATTCCGATCTCCATGATTAGCCCAATACGCTCCAAATAACGAGGGCGAATACCGCCAAGCCAAGTCCAATTACTGCGATTGCCGTGAGGGAGAGAAAGTCGCGGGACGAGGCGATTTTCTTTGTCAGCATGGATGGATCCTTAACTCTGCTCATATCTTGCAAAAGCGCCTCTGCTTCTCGAATCGCCGCATACTGGGAGATGATGGCAAGGAAACCTGTAACTGCTGCTACCGCGATGGTTAGATAACGCGCACCATCCGAGGCATCCGCAAATGTTCCTTGCGCAGCAAGAACGAATACCGCAACAAGAACGAGCGCCGGGGCGATCTGGGCGATGATGATTTGCATCCGCTTCTCATTCCATAGTTTTAATAGGTTTTTCTCATCCATTTTTACTTTCCAATCTTCTCTTGCGAGGTAAGCTACCTCGCTACTCCTAGAGTACGGGTAAAACTCACATAATTCGCTCGGAGAGCATTCATACGGGATTAATGCCATGTTAACTCTCCAGTCCACTTTCTTCGCGAACATAAGATCGCTTCCCCGCCAATGTTGAAAGGGGAGGTCATGCGTCTATTTCCTACTTACGCAACCTGCGATCTCTGTCATAATGCGGATCTCGAATTGATTTCCAATGATGACGCGGGATTGATGTTGCTGTGTATGGAATGTGGCTTTGCGCGGGCTGCAAAGGCTCAAGAGATGTATCAGAGCTTTACAATCTGCGCGTAAATTCGAATTACATACTTGTTATTCGCAATCCTTTATCAATTTTCTGACCCACAAATCTAAACTCTAACTTCATAGTTCAGAAAAAAGTTTGAAAAAGTTATTGACGTACCGTTCTATTCGGAGTTTATTTCGCTTACTGCAACAATTTCTGATTGGAAATATGAGGCAGGACGCTTAGAAGAAGTATCAGTCAGTAATTAGAAATAGTTACTAGCACCAAACGCTAACTGGGTCGACTGAGAAATGGCTAAACGGGTCGGAAAGCAGATAGAGGTAAGTTGGGAAACTGACTAGACCGAATCTCGTAAGACGATCAGTGCGACGTCGCGAGATAGGGAAAATTCCTCTCATCCTAAGCACGACGAAAGAAGCCCCTCGATCTAATGCATCGAGGGGTTTCTTATTTCAGATCGTAACTTGCTGGTGCAATGTTTAGGCGGAGAACACGCTAAGCGGTAGGTGCTTCAGCGAGATCTTCCGGTGTATCTGGAAGAGCTTCGCGTGGCATACCTTTGAATGTGAAGGTTTCTTTTCCTTCGTCACCTTCAACATCAATCAGAATAATCTGACCACTCTTTACTTCACCGAAGAGAATCTTCTCGGATAGCGCATCTTCAATCTCGCGTTGAATGGTGCGACGCAATGGTCGAGCACCAAGTACGGGATCATAACCACGGGCTGCGAGGACTGATTTCGCTTTCGATGTGAGTTCGATTCCCATGTCTTTCGCCTTCAAGCGAGTCTCAAGGTTTGCAACCATGAGATCAACAATTTGAATGATCTCGTTCTCGGATAGCTGGTGGAAGACGATGGTGTCATCGATACGGTTCAAGAACTCAGGACGGAAGTGATTCTTCAATTCATCCTGGACCTTGTTCTTCATGCGCTCGTAATTTCCAAGTGCATCATTGACGTTGGTGAAACCAAGTGAGAGCGACTTCGAGATATCGCGAGTTCCGAGGTTTGTGGTCATGATGATGACGGTGTTCTTGAAATCAACTTGGCGACCTTGTGCATCAGTAAGGCGTCCTTCTTCCAGTACTTGAAGGAGTGAGTTGAAGATATCTGGGTGCGCTTTTTCGATTTCATCGAAGAGAACAACAGAGAATGGACGGCGACGTACTTTTTCAGTGAGCTGTCCGCCCTCGTCATAACCAACATATCCGGGAGGAGCGCCGAAGAGGCGTGAAGCGGTGTGCTTCTCGGAGTACTCAGACATATCAAGTTGGATTAATGCATCATCATCGCCAAAGAGGAATTGGGCGAGAGTGCGGGAAAGTTCAGTCTTACCAACGCCAGAAGGACCAGCGAAGATAAATGATCCACCAGGACGTTTTGGATCCTTGAGTCCTGCACGAGTACGACGGATTGCTTGAGAGAGCGCCTTGATGGCTTGCTCTTGTCCGATAACGCGCTTGTGAAGTTCATCTTCCATACGAAGTAGACGTGATGTTTCTGCTTCGGTGAGTTTGAAGACTGGGATACCGGTGGCTGTCGAGAGAACTTCTGCAATGAGTTCTTCATCTACTTCAGCGACAACGTCAAGATCGCCAGCTTTCCATGACTTTTCGCGCTCTGACTTTTCGGCCATGAGCTGCTTTTCCTTGTCGCGAAGCGAGGCAGCTTTTTCGAAATCTTGTCCATCGATTGCTGATTCTTTTTCTTTACGTACTTCAGCGATCTTGTCATCAAATGCGCGCAGTTCTGGGGGCGCAGTCATACGACGAATTCGCAGGCGCGAACCGGCTTCATCAAGAAGATCAATTGCTTTATCTGGGAGGAAGCGATCTGAGATATAACGATCTGCAAGGGTTGCAGCCGCAACAATCGCATCATCGTTAATGGAAACTTTGTGGTGTGATTCGTAGCGATCACGAAGGCCTTTGAGAATTTCAATGGTGTGAGTAAGTGATGGTTCAGCAACTTGGATTGGCTGGAAGCGGCGCTCGAGAGCTGCGTCTTTCTCAAGGTGCTTGCGATATTCATCGAGAGTTGTGGCGCCGATTGTCTGGAGCTCACCGCGAGCGAGCATTGGCTTCAAGATGCTTGCGGCATCAATCGCACCTTCTGCAGCGCCAGCACCGACGAGGGTATGGATTTCGTCGATGAAAAGAATAATGTCACCGCGAGTGCGGATCTCTTTCAAGACTTTCTTTAAGCGCTCTTCGAAATCACCGCGGTAACGAGAACCTGCGACAAGTGCGCCAAGATCAAGTGAATAGAGTTGCTTGTCTTTCAAAGTTTCTGGGACGTCGCCCTTGATGATTGCTTGAGCAAGTCCTTCAACGACTGCGGTCTTTCCAACACCTGGTTCGCCGATCAGAACTGGGTTATTTTTAGTGCGGCGGGAAAGAATCTGCATAACGCGTTCGATTTCTTTTTCGCGACCAATGACGGGATCAAGTTTTCCTTCGCGCGCAGCAGATGTGAGATTGCGGCCGAATTGATCAAGGACGAGCGAAGTTGAGGGTGTTCCTTCTGCGGGGCCGGATGCGACCGCTTCTTTTCCTTGATAGCCAGAGAGTAATTGGATTACTTGTTGGCGAACACGATTCAAATCTGCGCCGAGTTTTACCAATACTTGTGCAGCAACGCCTTCACCTTCACGGATGAGACCAAGCAGAATGTGTTCGGTGCCGATGTAGTTGTGGCCAAGTTGGAGCGCTTCACGGAGTGAAAGTTCGAGAACTTTCTTTGCTCGTGGGGTAAATGGAATGTGGCCAGAAGGAGCTTGCTGTCCTTGGCCGATAATTTCTTCTACTTGTGAACGGACGCCTTCGAGAGAAATTCCAAGTGATTCAAGACCTTTAGCTGCGACGCCTTCGCCTTCATGGATGAGGCCGAGGAGGATGTGTTCAGTGCCGATGTAATTGTGATTGAGCATGCGAGCTTCTTCTTGCGCGAGGACGACAACGCGACGGGCCCGGTCGGTAAAGCGCTCAAACATCGGTAGTGCTCCTTTTATCTCGTGCGGGCTAGCGTATAAGAAGGCCCCGAACGGTGCGACATCTATTTCTTGCCCCGATCCCCGCGTGATGTAGCTCTATATGTGGGAATCTGTGAGGGCTATAACCTCAAGATTTAGGTTTTTATGCCCGATTGAGATTAGAGAATCTTGAGCATACGGGTATTGCCCAGGGTGTTGGGCTTCACGCTCTCAAGATCCAAGAATTCGGCGATACCTTCATCATACGAACGCAAAAGTTGTTGATAGACCTCAGGTTCAACCGGTGCGCCATGGATTTCTGTGAATCCATGTTTGCCGAAGAATCCAGTTTCAAATGTGAGACAGAAGAGACGCTTCAAACCAAGTGATTGAGCGCGATCGATAATGGCGCTCATGATTTGGTGACCAATATTTTGGCCGCGGAATTCTTCAACCACAGCAACGGTACGAACTTCACCAAGATCTTCCCAGAGTACGTGTAATGCTCCACAACCAATGACTTTATTATCTTTTTCAGCGACGAAGAATTCTTGAACATCTTCATATAACATGACTGTTTCTTTAGACAGTAAGCGGCGTTGCAGGGAATATGTATCAATGATGGCGCGAATCGCTTTGATGTCGCTGGTCTTCGCGGGACGAATTGTGACTGACATCTAATTCTCTTCTGGTTTGACGAGTGGGAAGAGAATTGTTTCGCGAATACCAAGACCAGTAAGCGCCATCAGTAAGCGATCGATTCCCATTCCAACACCACCCATCGGGGGCATGCCATGTTCCATTGCGCGGAGAAAATCTTCATCGACCTGCATCGCTTCTAGATCACCTTTAGCGCCAAGTTTTGCTTGTTCAACAAGACGTTCGCGTTGAATAACAGGATCAATGAGTTCGGAATAACCAGTCGCAAGTTCGAAACCATCAACATAGAGATCCCATTTTTCAACAATGCCTGGAGTCTCGCGGTGTTCGCGAACAAGCGGTGAGGTATCAACGGGATAACCCATGACGAAAGTTGGAGCATGGAGATTTTCTTTATAGACATGTTCGAAAATCTCTTCGGCTAGCTTGCCGTGAATCCACTTCGGGTCGATCTTGAGCCCGATTTTGTGGGCGATCTTCTTCAAATCATCGAAAGTGGATTGGGGTGAAACAGTCTCACCAACTTTTTCGGAGATCGCATCGTAGAAATTAACTTCGCGCCATTGGCCGCCGAGGTCGCTAACGCGGCCATCATGGTGTGTGACTTTGTGGGAACCTGCGATTGCCATTGCGGCGTTCTGAATCAATTCTTGGGTGAGCGCCTTCATATCGCGCCAATCGGCATATGCCCAATACATCTCAAGCATCGCGAATTCTGGTGAGTGGCTGGAGTCAGCGCCTTCATTGCGGAAATTGCGGTTGATTTCAAAGACTTTCTCTAGCCCGCCAACTACGCATCTTTTTAGGAAGAGTTCGGGTGCGATACGTAAGAAAAGATCGATGTCATATGCATTACTAAAGGTTTTGAATGGTCGAGCCGCGGCGCCACCATGCATGACTTGGAGCATGGGGGTTTCGACTTCGATGAACTCGCGCTTATCAAATGTGTCGCGGAGGGATTTCAAAACTTTCGGCCGGATACGAGCGGTGTCGCGCGCTTCAGGACGCACAATCAAATCAACATAACGTTGGCGAACGCGGGTCTCTTCGCTTAATGGGTTATGTTCGTTGGGAAGTGGGCGGAGCGCTTTTGCTGCTAGGTGATAAGTATTAGCAAGAATCGAAAGTTCGCCACGTTTTGAAGTAATGACTTCGCCAGTAACACTGACGATATCGCCGAGATCGATATCGGTCTTCCAATTCTCAAGTTGTGCTTCTCCGACTTTGTCGAGTGAGAACATCGCTTGTAATTCGGTTCCATCGCCTTCGCGCAGCGTTGCAAAACAGAGCTTTCCAGTATCGCGCTTGAAGATGATGCGGCCAGTAACGCTTTCGGTAACGCCCGAGGATTTATCAATGTCGAGATCTTTAAAGCGAGCGCGGATTTCCTTCAACGTCGCGGTTCGCGGAACAGAGACGGGATATGGAGATACGCCACGTCCAAGGAGTGATTCGCGTTTCTCGCGACGAATCCTTAATTGTTCGGGAAGGTCATTTTCCGTCATAGTGACGGGAGTCTATCCATTCCGTTCGTGCACAAGACGCAGGCCAATGAGTGTGAGATCTGGTTCGTGATAATCAATGGTCTCGGAAATTCCTAGTACTAGTGGCGCTAATCCACCGGTGGCAATCACAGAGATCTTCTCGTTATCGGGATACAGCGCATCTAATTCATCACTGATGCGATTGACCAAGCCATCGACTTGGCCGGCAAAGCCATAGATAGTGCCTGATTGCAGGGCTTCTACCGTGTTCTTGCCGATTACTGATTTCGGTTTTACTAATTCAACTTTGCGAAGTTGGGCAGCGCGGGATGCAAGCGCTTCGACTGAGATTTCGATTCCGGGAGCAAGTGCGCCACCAAGGAATTCCCCTTTGGGTGAAACCACATCGAGATTTGTGGAGGTTCCAAAATCAACAACGATACACGCGCCATCTTTATAGAGGTTGTGCGCTGCAAGAGTATTGACGATGCGGTCGGCGCCGATTTCTTTCGGATTATCAACAATGAGCGGAACTCCTGTTTTTACACCAGGTTCAATGATGGTGGTGCGAATATCTTGGAAGTAACGCCCAATCATGGTGCGCGCTTCGCGCAAAACCGAAGGCACAGTCGAGCAGACAGCTAGTCCTGTGACGGTATATCCGGTAATCAAGGATCGATACTGCAGCCACAATTCATCAGCGGTGTCGCGCGCATCAGTCTTCACCCGCCACGAATCAACCATCTCTTCACCATCGAAGATGCCCAGAACAGTGTTTGTGTTTCCAATATCGATAGCGAGCAGCATCAGAAGTCCAATCCGATATCAAGTACGGGCGCAGAGTGGGTCAAAGCGCCAACAGCTAAGTAATCAACGCCAGTTGAGGCATATGCGTTGGCGTTTTCTAACGTCAATCCCCCCGATGATTCCAATTTGGTTGGGGAATGCTTCGCAAGTTCAACGGCAGCTTTCGTCTCTTCGATACTCATGTTGTCGAGCAAGACGATATCGACTCCGACATGGAGCGCTTCTTTGAGTTGTTCCAAGTTATCTACTTCTACTTCAATCTCTACTCCGGGGAATTCGCGCTTCACGCGATTTATGGCATCAGTGACTGAACCAGCGGCTGCGATGTGGTTATCTTTGATGAGCGCGCCATCCGAGAGTGTCATGCGGTGATTAGCGCCGCCGCCCATACGGACCGCATATTTCTCCAGTTCACGCATGCTTGGTGTCGTTTTTCGGGTATCGCGGACCTTTGCTTTGGTTCCAGCAACCTCTTTCACCCATGATGAGGTAAGTGACGCAATTCCAGATAAGTGTGAAAGAAAATTCAACGCAGTGCGTTCGGCGAGCAAGATTGCGCGAGTATTTCCTTCAACTGTTATTAACGTTGTTCCAGCTTCAACTGAAGTTCCGTCATTAACTTTGATTTCATAATTGTTAAGACCGCATTCTTCAAGAACTGCGGCCGCAACAAGCGTTCCAGCAATCGTTCCGGTCTTGCGCGCATTGAAAGTTGCGGTGCTCCGATGATTTTCGCCAATGGTTGCCTTGCTGGTGAGATCGCCAGCGTGAGCATCTTCAGCGAGGGCTTGGGCTACTCGTTGTTCAACCAGTGCGAGATCTAGACCTGCGGCTTCAATCTTTTTACCGAGCGATGGAGAGATCATTGAACACCTCCTCAGTCGCTGATTTCCAATCGCCATTCTTGGAAAGGCTCTGGTGTATTCGCTTCGTCCATTCAGACGAAGTTTCTGGAAAGTCTTCTCGCCAATGAGAACCGCGTGATTCGGTTCGTTCAAGGGCGGAACGCACAATTGCTGTGGCAAGGAGATAAAGATTGGTGGTTTCCCACGCATCAAGGTTTGCGAAGATTGTGGATGCGTTCTTTAGTTTTGCCAATGTCGTTAGCGTTTCTTGCAAAGATTCTTTAGAACGCACAACAGATGCGCCCTTCGACATTGCGCGTTGTAGTTCGCCACGAATCGATGGCGAAAGTAAGAAGTCAAAGGAATCTTGAGGGGCCGGATCTTCATATTCAGGCAAGTTGGCCGCGATATCTTCGGCAATTCGCGCGCCAAAAACTAAACCTTCAAGCAGTGAATTTGAGGCAAGGCGATTAGCGCCGTGGGCTCCGGTACATGCTGTCTCACCTACTGCGTAAAGCCCAGGAACTGAAGAATGGCCGTTTAAATCAGTGCGGACGCCGCCAGAGGCGTAATGCGATGCGGGTGCAACTGGAATCAGGTCAGTAACCGGATTTATTCCAATCTCTTTACATGAGGCGTTAATTGTTGGGAAGCGCTCCGAAAAATCTTTAATGGAACGTGCATCAAGCCAGACATGATGTGAACCAGTGAGTTGCATCTGCCGTGATATCTCTTTTGCGACGATGTCACGTGGCGCAAGATCTGCGAGCGGATGCACTCCACGCATGAATCGTTCGCCGCGATCATTGACAAGGAATGCGCCTTCCCCTCGAACCGCTTCGGAAATCAATGGTTGTTGCCCGCGAGAACCTTCGCCCATGTAAAGAACGGTGGGATGAAACTGAATGAACTCAACATCGGCAACATCAGCCCCAGCACGTAGTGCGAGCGCCACGCCATCACCGGTTGAGACCGATGGATTAGTAGTTTGGGAATACACCTGTCCAAGACCACCAGTTGCAAGCACGACTGCGCGAGCAAGCACTTGTCCTACTCCATCGCGCGTTCCTTCCCCAATAACGTGAATTGTTACGCCACATACTCGCCCGGCTTTTGTCTTGAGGGCATCAAGCACGAGCGCATGTTCTATGACTTCAATACCTGGATCATTTGAGACTGCAGCGAGAAGCGCACGAGAAACTTCAGCGCCTGTGGCATCACCGCCAGCATGCAAGATGCGATTGCGCAGATGACCGCCTTCGCGCGTTAATGCAATCTCGCCAGTTTCCGATGTATCAAAGACAGCGCCACGTGCGATTAATTTTCGGACCGCTTCCGGTCCTTCACTTACGAGAACTTTGACTGCAGGTAAATCACACAATCCTGCGCCAGCAACCAGAGTGTCTTTCTCATGTTGATCAGGAGAATCACCGGGTCCGAGCGCGGCTGCGATTCCACCTTGGGCCCACTTGGTAGAACCAGCGTCAATAAATGACTTTGTGACCAGCAAAACCGAGAGGTTGTGCGCGCGGATTTGGAGCGCCGTGGTTAATCCCGCAACGCCAGAGCCAATCACGACAACGTCAGCTTTCGCAGTCCATCCCGGAAGTGGAGCACGTAATCTCATACACGCACCAACGCGCTCTTCATCGCCATATTGTCAATCAATCGCACGCCATCAATCCAGCCAGCCACAATCGCGCGACGCTTCAGCGATTCGTTCGTGGCAATCTCGAAAGTATCCTCATCGATGATTTCGGCATAATCTAAAGTGAAGCGCGGTTCGTTTGTAACTTCATTTAACTTCTTTTGAGCTGCGTCAAGGGATTCTTCTTCAGCTGCTTTTCGAAGCACAGCTGAAATAACATCTGCTGCGCTCCGTCCTTCAGTTGAGAGTCGAACATTTCGAGATGACATTGCAAGCCCAGTTGATTCACGGATGGTCGGCGCCGGGACGATTTCAATTTCGGGATGGAGTTGGGTTGCCATCTGATTAATCAGGAAAAGTTGCTGGAAATCTTTCTCGCCGAAGATTGCAAATCGAGGTTTTACTATTTCAAATAGACGATTAACGACAGTTAAGACACCATCAAAATGTCCAGGGCGATGGACGCCTTCAAATTTCGTTCCTAGGGCGCCAGCCGAGAGGCGAGTTATTTCAGTTGGATAAATGGTTTCATACTCAGGTCGCCATAAAACGGTGGCACCTGCTTCACGTGCCAGTTCAAAGTCTCGCTCGGGTGTGCGTGGATACTTTGCCAGATCCTCTTCATCTTCAAATTGAAGTGGGTTAATGAAAACCGAGACCACAACTTCATCGCAGATTTCACGAGCGCGCTGAATAAGTGATTGATGACCAGCATGGAGAGCGCCCATTGTGGGCACAAACGCGCATGGGCGATCGAGGTCCGTGAGGACTTTCATTTCTTTCACTTATACAGCTCCAGTCCGTGAGTGGTACCAGGCAGACTGAAGTCTACTGCGCTAATTCAGCGCGGCCAAAAGCTCCTTTACTGGGCCGAAGCCAGGCAGTTCTGCGGTCGGATCAATTTCCAGCCATGGCTCCAATACGAATTTTCGCTCAAAAGCGCGCGGATGAGGCAAGGTCAACTCTTCACTTTCAAGATAGAAGCCTTCGTAATCCACGATATCTAAATCAATAGTTCGCGCAGCTTTGGGAAATGCGCGTTGGCGACCAAGTTCTGCTTCCACTTTCAATAACTCTTTCATCAACTCTTTGGGTTGTAACTCAGTATCGCCAATGAGCACGGCATTGATGTAATTGGGTTGTTCATCCCTCACCTTGAATGGCGCAGTTTCGTAGAGTTTGGAAACTTTATCTACCTTTATAAAATCTCGAAGAGCGTCTATTGCTAGCGAAATTTGTTTTCGTGGGTCACCGAGGTTTGCACCTAAAGCGATGACAACTCTCATCGCTCTCGCTTAATCGTTACTGAGACATCTCCGAATGCAACCGAAATAGGGGCACGCGGTTTATGGACCGTGGTCTTGATTTTTTCTACTGTTGGATAAGCGTTCATAATCTTTCGAGAAATGTTCTCAGCGAGTGCTTCGATCAAAGTAACTGGTGGACCGACAATCTCATTGTGTATCAAGACCGCAACATCGTTGTAGTCAATACTGTCATTCAAATCATCTGACTTCCCTGCTATTTCGAGATCTAATTTCAATTCCACATCAACGATGAATGGCTGGCCAGTCTGACGTTCTACTTCGAACAATCCGTGGTAACCCAAACCTTCGATACCAGAAATGCGCATCGTGTCGCTCATGCCTCAACCCTACTCTTGGCCATCGCGTTGACGGTCGCAATCGCATCACGATGCGGCTTTACTGAATGGGTGCGAACTCCCCACACATTCTGTTTGGCGACCATCGCGGTCACCGCAATCGATGCCGCTTCCCGATCATCTGGATTCGTTGCTCCGGTCAATTCACCAAGAAAACGCTTCCGCGACGCTCCAATCAGGATGGGATAGCCCAAAAGCGCTATTCGATCGATATTTCGCAGCAACTCCCAGTTATGTTCACCAAGTTTGGAAAATCCGATACCGGGATCGATGATGATCTGTTCAGGGTCTACTCCAGCTTCAATCGCTGAATTGATCCGTTCTTCTAACTCTTCCTTTACTTCCTTCACTACATCTTTATATGTTGCGTGCTCTTGCATCGTCTTTGAATGCGCCCGCCAATGCATGATGATGTATTGGACTTTAGGATTCTTTGCGATAATTGAGTACATTGCAGGATCAGCTAAACCACCACTGACATCGTTCACATATGTTGCGCCGAGGGCAATCGCTTTTTCTGCGATTGACGCCCGAGTGGTATCGATAGAGATGGGTGTACCTAACTTCGCTAACTCCGTTATTACTGGAATTACACGCGCTTCTTCTTTACTTTCACTCACGCGATCTGCGCCCGGTTTTGTTGATTCACCACCAACGTCGATGATGTCGACACCTTCGGCAATCATTGCTTCAGCACGAGCGATGGCATCCTTTACTGAGAAATGTTTTCCTCCGTCAGCAAATGAATCAGGGGTTACATTCAATATCCCCATTACTACTGTGCTCATTAGCGCGTGATAAGAGACATCGCTTCGGCGCGGGTTGCTGGATCGCGAAGCATTCCACGAACTGCGCTAGTGACAGTGCGCGCTTCAGATTTGCGGACTCCACGCATAGACATACAAAGGTGTTCGCAATCGATAATCACAATCACGCCACCAGGCTGCAGAATCTCCACCATCGCATCAGCGATTTGAGTCGTAAGACGTTCTTGTACTTGTGGGCGACGTGCATAGAGATCAACAAGTCGCGCTATCTTCGAAAGTCCCGTTACTTTCCCCGAAGCTCCTGGGATGTAGCCGATATGTGCCACCCCATGAAAAGGCGTTAAATGATGCTCACAATGCGAATAAACCTCGATATCTTTGACGATTACTAGCTCTTCATGTCCGATATCGAATGTTGTGGTCAAGACATCTTTTGGTTCTTGGTACAAGCCTTGGAAGTTTTCCTGAAGGGCTCTAGCAACGCGCTTAGGAGTATCGCGTAATCCTTCTCGAGTTGGATCTTCGCCAATCGCGAGGAGAAGTTCAGTGATCGCTCGTTCTGCTCGCTCGTGGTCGAAGTTTTTACTCATCTTTTGCTGCAGCCTTCTTCTTTCGCTTCGGCCTCTCTTCAACCACGCCATTGAGATGATTATTGCGAGGCTTGAGCGCTACAGGTGGAATTCGCGAAGGCTGGCGATCTGATGAGCCAGTCCAAGCTGGACGCTTCGGACGAGATGCAACATTTTTGAAGATAACTTCGATTTCTTCCTTATGTAACGTCTCTTTTTCTAGCAGCTCTTCAACGAGAGCATCCAGGATTGAACGATTCTCAATCAAGATTTCATACGCTTCTTGATGTGCGCCTTCAATCATCGCCTTGATCTCTTGATCAATTGCAGATGCAATATCTTCGGAGTAATCACGTTGGTGACCATAATCGCGACCAAGGAACGGAGCAGCATCGCTTGTTCCAAGTTTGATGGCGCCCAATTTTTCCGTCATTCCATATTGAGTGACCATTGCACGTGCCAACGCTGTCGCCTTTTCGATGTCGTTCGATGCGCCGGTAGTTGGATCATGGAAGACAAGTTCTTCCGCAGCGCGACCACCCATGGTGTATGCAAGTTGGTCGAGCATCTGATTACGCGTTGTTGAATACTTATCTTCGTCAGGCAAAACCATGGTGTAACCGAGCGCGTGGCCACGAGGCATGATCGTAATTTTGTGAACCGGGTCGGTATGAGGAAGCGCGTGCGCCACAAGTGCATGGCCGCCTTCGTGATACGCAGTCACGCGGCGCTCTTCTTCGCTCATAAGCCTTGATTTACGCTGTGGTCCAGCCATCACGCGATCAATCGCTTCATCTACATCATCGCGGGATACGACCTTGCGGTTCTGTCGCGCTGTAAGTAGGGCAGCTTCGTTAAGGACATTCGCAAGATCGGCGCCAGTAAAACCGGGTGTACGTCGAGCGATTCCAAGTAGATCGAGATCTTTTTCCAGCGGCTTGTTCTTTGCGTGGACTTTGAGAATCGCTTCACGACCTTTTACATCGGGGCGATCAATTCCAATCTGACGATCAAAACGTCCTGGACGAAGAAGTGCCGGGTCAAGAATGTCAGGTCGGTTTGTTGCCGCAATCAAAATCACTTGATCGTGCGGTTCAAATCCATCCATCTCAACAAGAAGTTGATTGAGGGTCTGTTCGCGTTCATCATGTCCGCCACCCATTCCAGCGCCGCGATGGCGACCGACGGCGTCAATTTCATCAACGAAGATGATTGATGGCGAGTTGGCTTTTGCTTGATTGAAAAGATCACGCACACGCGCCGCACCAACACCAACAAACATTTCAACAAAGTCAGAACCTGAAATGGAATAGAAAGGAACTTTTGCTTCGCCAGCAACTGCGCGAGCAAGGAGAGTCTTTCCGGTTCCTGGTGGGCCAAAAAGCAGAACGCCTTTTGGAATCTTGGCCCCAATTTCTTGGTACTTCTTGGGATCGGCTAGAAAATCTTTAATCTCTCGGAACTCTTCAATAGCTTCATCCGCACCAGCGACATCAGCAAAAGTAACTTGTGGGACATCATTGTTATGCAATTTTGCGCGTGAGCGACCAAAAGAAAATATTCGTGAGCCGCCTTGTGATTGACCCATGAAAAAGAGGAGAAGAAAAGCCAACAAAATAATGGGGCCGAGAGTAAAGAGAATTGAGATGAAGATATTTGTCTTCGGGACCGTTACATCCCACTCTTTCGGAGGCTGATTTGCAGTAAGTAAATCAACCAAAATCGGCTCTTGGCCAGTTACATACGATGCTTCTACCTTGGTCGATCCATTGATCGCCTGCCCTGGTTTAAGAACAAGTTGGATGACCTGCTCGCGATCGACGATGTTGGCCGATTCAATTTCACCACGTGTAATCGCAGCCATCGCTTGAGAGGTATCAATCTTGGCGAACTGATTACTTCCCGAGGAAATCTGGCCGAAGATTGTGACACCAATAATTGCAACGAAGATCCAGAAGAGCGGACGACGCGTCAAACGTGGGCGTGGTGGCGTTTTGCCAGATTGATTCCCGCCTCGCGATTGCGGAAGTTTGGGAAGTTTAATTTTTTTCTCGGCCATATTTACTCGTACATGTGCTTTGCAAGCACACCGATAAAGGGGAGGTTGCGATACTTTTCATTAAAATCGAGTCCATACCCAATAACAAAATCTTTTGGAATGTCAAAGCCGACATACTTCACTTTTACATCAACGGTTGCTGATTCAGGCTTGCGAAGTACGGTCATGATCTCAACTGACTTTGCGCCACGTGACTTCAAGTTTGTGCTGAGCCAATCAAGAGTTAAACCTGTGTCAACAATATCTTCAATGATCAAGACGTTACGGCCAGTGATGTCTTTATCTAAATCTTTGAGAATTCTGACCACACCAGAAGATTTTGTTCCTGAGCCGTAAGAAGAAACGGCCATCCAATCCATATCAAGGTGGCGATTAATGTGGCGCGATAAGTCAGCCATCACCATCACCGCGCCTTTGAGTACGCCGACGAGAATGAGATCTTGATCTTTGTAGTCAGCTTCGATTTGTAGCGCGATTTCTTTCAGGCGCTTTTGAAGTTGCTCTTCAGTAACGATGACTCGTTCTATTTCGTTCTGAACCGATGCGAGATCCACACTTTCCCTTTCAGGTGAGTTATTGGCTTTTAAGAGAGCGAAAGTCTGCCCGAAATCCGCTCCACGGTCACACCGCCAGGAAGCGATACCGGCCCCTGTCCCTTCCACGCTGTGACCAGAGACTCAACCGGCTCAATATGGTCAGCGGAAAGTGAGCCCGATGGGGCGCCAGCGAGATAGATGGCTTTGCGGATAACGCGGGTCCGGATAGCGCGAGGCAATCCCTCGAGCGTCGCGATATCCAACGAGTTCGGCTCCAGATCTTCAAAGACATCATCGGCCCATTGGTCGAGCGCATCAGCATCATCGCGCAAAAGTTTGGCGGAACGAACAAGAGCATCGGCGATGCCGGGACCAATCTCTTTCTCCATCATCGGCAGAACATTTTCGCGGACACGGACGCGAGTGAACTCCATCGATTGATTATGTGGATCGCGCCAGAACTTCATTCCGGCTTCTTCACATGCTGCTTCAGTTTGATCGCGAGTAATAGAAAGTAGTGGGCGGCGATAATTATCAATCCGTTGTGCCATTCCAGATAAGGACCGGGTACCAGAACCCCGCGCTAATCCAAGAAGAACTGTTTCGGCTTGATCATCTTTGGTGTGACCCATGAAGATTGCAACTGCGCTATGTTGACGAGCAACATCATTGAGCGCGATATATCGTGCGCGACGTGCTGATGCTTCAATTCCGTCGGTAATCTCGACACTAATCTTTCGGATTTCAATATTTTCGTAACCAATCTTGATCAATTCTTTTTTTGCTTGATGTGCAACATCGGCAGAATTTTTCTGGAGTGAATGATCGATGATGAGCGCTACTACTTTGATTGCTTTTGCTTCACATTCGGGAAGTAGAGCTGCGGCCAACGCTGATGAGTCAGCTCCGCCAGAAGCAGCAACAATGACGGTATCGCCAGCGCTGAGGTCTTCGAGTTCGCGTCGAACCGCAAGGCGAATCTGATACAGCGGAGTTGGTTCGGCCATGAGCCAAGCCTAGGCAGTCTTAGACCCGACCTCCATACGGCATCAATCCTTTGATGCTGTAAATATTCGAGAAGAGCAATCCTTTACCTTTCGAATTCGCTTCCCACATCATTCCGTTTCCTGCGTAAATAGAGATGTGATGGATGGAGTTCACAGTTCCCTTATAGGAATAGAAGAGCAAATCGCCAGGTTCAAGTTGGCTTATTGGCACATGCTTTGTAAAGCTGAAATAGAGCGAAGAGTTGAGGCGATCCCAGTTCGGCCAACCTAATCCCGCTGAACGATAAGCGGCATAAACCAGACCAGAACAATCGAATGTACTGGGTCCTTCACTTCCCCACACATAAGGCTTGCGCGCCAATACTTGTTTCTTCGCAAACTCCACAGCTTTAGCGCGCATTTCGGGAGTTGAGCGCGATGTTGATCGGCCTTTGAATCCAATATCGGGCCAGATCTTTGTGTAAATAGCAGTGTTGTCAGCAATATTCGCATTTGCTTCTTCAAGGAGCGCAAGTTGGCGTTGTTGCTCGAGAGTTACTCGAGTCTTTCGAGCCGCTAACAATTCTTTCAAAATCTGATCTTGGATCTTTTGTAGTTTATCTACTTCTTTCTGTTGTGCACTGCGCGCAGCATCCGCTTCAATCTTTGTGGCTTCTACTTTTTTCGTTGCAACTTCTTGCGCTAACTTCGCAGCGTCGGCAGCTTTCTTTGCTTCCTTTGCAACTTGTTCAGCAGCTTTGAAACGGAAGAGGGCAGTTGTGTTCTGTTCGCCAAGGTTATTCAAAGTAGATAAGCGATCCATCAAATCTTGTGGTCCATCGGAATGAAGAAGTGCATCCAAATCTGTGAAGCCGCCGCCCATGATGTATGCATTTGCGGCAAGTCGACCAATTGCATCGTGTGCTGCTTTCACTTCCGAAACCGCAGCGTTATAGGCGGCTGCAGCAGCCTGCGCTTCTTTGACTGCGACAGCTAATTCTCTTTTTGCAGCTTCATATTTCTGGCGCGCTTTAGTGGCGACTGCAGTAAGTTGGCGGAGAGTGAGGTTTGCTTTATTTAGTCGGGCAGCGGCAGCATCCGCAGCTTTCTTCTTCTCGGCTTCTGCTTTCTTCGCAGCTTCAATCTGGGCAATCGTTGGTTTTGGTGGATTAGCGAGCGCAGGCGTCAGCGACAGTACTAATAGAGAGGAGAGGCTGAGCGCGATGATGCGTACTCGACTAGATCTCAATTCGTGGCTCCCTGGGGAATGTGGGGGTCAGTTACTAATGAAAAGGATAAATGGATGCGTCGCAAATCCGCGTGATAAGCCCTGTAGTGTCGCGTGAATTACCTATCAACTCTCAGAAAGATCCCAAAGAACGCAAGTACCCTGAGGCGGTGAGCCAGAGTTTCGAAGATCACCGCAACCATAAAGAGGGCGAAAACAGAAAATCTCATCTTGATGACGATGAAGATGGTGAAGGCGACCACCACCGTTAATTAGAGGAAGACTCCCACGACAAGGACGATTGAATACACGCTTAAATAGCTGATGGAGCCATGAAAAATTGAATTCGCATTCTTTTCAGGATCTCTCAATTGATAGGCAAAGACGAATCCGAGCATTCCGGTGACGATATAGGCCCACGGAGCAAAACCCGCACTGACTAATGTGAGAAACGATGTCACAATCATCGCCATAGTGTGAAACCACATTTGCTGGGCGACTTTTCCGATTGGTGCGACAACAGGCAACATCGGAATACCAGCAGCGGCGTAATCGTCTTTGTATTTAATGGCTAAGGCCCAGAAGTGCGGTGGAGTCCAGAAGAAAATCACCATAAAGAACCAGAATGCCGTCCATGAAAGAGTGTTGGTAATTGCCGCCCAGCCAATGAGCACAGGTAAGCAACCTGCGATTCCGCCCCAGACAATATTCTGAGATGTACGACGTTTTAGACCGACGGTGTACCCAAATACGTAAAATGCAATCGCACTAACGGTTAGTGCTGTTGCTAGAGGATTTGTGAAGAACCAGAAGATTGCCAAGGAAAGAACCGTGATGATTGTTGCAAATCCGAGAGCTTGATTCTCAGTTACTTGATTGCTAACGATGGGTCGCTTTGATGTTCGATTCATTAGTTGATCGATATCGCTTTCAATCACCATATTGAAAGCATTCGCCGCTCCGGCAGCAAGAGTTCCGCCGATCAGAGTTGCAATTGTGATGTCAAATGGCGGGATTCCGTCAGCGGCCAAAAAAAGAGCTGGCAAAGTGGTGACGAGAAGTAATTCCACCACTCGCAATTTCATCAGCGCGATGTATGGTGAGAACACGTCGCGAGATTACCCTGTAGATTGCTGGCATGCGCATTTCGGTGAGGTGGACCATAGTTTTTGCGCTGCTCACCCAATTCATCGCACCGTCACATGCAAACGTCCTCTCTGACAGCACAGAGTTAAAACTTGAAAAGACGATTACCGGAGATATCTCACCAAAATCTGTCCGTGCTTCCAAAACTGGTTATGTTTCCGCACACAACATGATGTATCGCCACTCGGTGACTATTTATGATGCGAATTCACTCGATTTGATCAAGACAATCCCCGACCAAGTTCGGCTCTCGGACTTTGGAATTACTGGATATTCCGGGCTTCATCGCGGTGCGCCAGTTGAAGGCGCATATTCACCCGACGGGAAGTATCTCTATGTCACCAACTATGCGATGTATGGGAACGGCTTTAATCGCGAGGGAACTGATATTTGCAACCCTGCGGATAAATATGATCGCTCGTTCTTGTACCGAATCGATACTGCTAATTGGAAAATTGATGCCTTGTATCGAGTTGGAGTAGTTCCAAAGGTCGTCGATGTATCACCAGATAATAAATATGTATTGGTGACTAATTGGTGTTCGTACGATCTCTCGATTCTCTCAACAGAATCCCAGAAGGTAATCAAGACCATCAAGATTGGTGCGTACCCGCGCGGAATTACCGTTTCGCAAGATTCGAAGTTTGCATATGTGGCCCAGATGGGCGGGTCGGTCATTCACCAGATTAACCTTGAGACTTTCGAAAGGTCATTACTTTCAATCGGCTCAAATCCTCGGGCAATTGTGCTTTCTCCCGACAATGCCACGCTCTATGCAACTCTCAATAGTTCAGGCCGCGTCGTTGCCTTTGATTTAGCTACGAAGAAAGTTGTGAGAAGCGTGAAAACTGGTTCCGCATCCCGAAGCCTTGATATTTCAAGCGATGGAAGCGCTCTTTATGTCGTCAATTACACAAGCGATACTGTCTCAAAAGTCCGTACAAGTGATTTCAAAGTTTTGCAGAAAATCAAAGTCTGTAACGAGCCAATAGGAATTACTTACGAACCTCTTCATAAACGGGTCTGGGTTGCTTGTTACGGCGGAGCGCTAAAAGTCTTTAGTGATTCCCTCGTACGATAACGCCCAATAATCGATCCATCGCCACCCGCGCATCTTTCCTTGATTTCCAGGTTGGCTTGATGCCATCAGCCAAGATTGCGAATGCATATTCATTTTCACCATCATCAACGTAGCCAGCCATCGTCACGCTTCGATCGACCCAACCAGTCTTGGCATGAACATGGCCTATAGCATTTGGTGCAGTTTCCACAAATCGCTTCTGTAATGTTCCCGTCAATCCGCCCACCGGCATTCCTTCATAGATTGATTCATATTGTGGGTTGTTTCGGATCTTGATTAATAGCTCAACAAATGTTTTTGCTGAGACTCGATTAGATTTAGAAAGCCCGCTGCCATCAAAGACTTTCATTCCCTTGGTCTCAACGCCCATCTCAGACATGGCTTGTTCAAAGGTTTTTTGTAATCCATCGCTATCAGTCGGATGGCCTAATTTCCTAGCCGCAGCTTTTCCGAGGCGATCAGCAAGGGTGTTATCACTCCACATGATTGCAAACTTCACCATCTCGGTTATTGGTAAAGATGTGAGTGACGCTTTCTCTTCAACAGCAAGAGATTGTGCTTTCTCGGAATCTACTTTCTTAAACGTTCCAGTAATTCTTTTGCTCTTGAGATAAACCTTGAGATTAGTGATGTCTTTCTCGTACAAACCCGAGTAATAGACGGTGACCTTCTTCTTGTTCTCAGTATTTGCTTTTGTGATCAGAGTCGGCAGATATTTCTGGCCATTCTTCTTTGCCAACGTAGAGTTGCTTGTGAGCCAAGGATCGAGACCGCCCTTGATGACAAACGATGAGGATTTATCGGTGGAGTAAATCGCGGTGGTGAATGTTTTATCTGAGCCAAGAAAATGAAGCGCTGCACTAGTTGAAATCAACTTCAAAACTGAAGCTGGGATTCTAAGCGAATTTGAGGCGTTATCAGCAATCACTTTTCCATCTGCAGGGTTGATGACCAACAGACCTGGTGAAGCAAGAGACTTTGCATTGATGTACTTATCTAGTGAATGCAGCGAATGAGCTGGGATGCTCGAAATAACTAATGTGAGCGCCGCAATGATTGCAATGAGGCTCTTACGCACGTCGGAAGAGTAATAGTCAATTCTGAGAGTTGCGCTTAGGCTTCGCTCCATGCGCACCGGGTATGTCTATCACGAGATTTTTGGCTGGCACGATACTGGGACATTTGTTGGCGATATGCCGTCCGATCCCGGCGCTGGACTTCAGCCGTATATGAATTACGAGCATCCTGAATCAAAGAAAAGAATTCACGAACTCATTGTTGTGTCTGGCCTTATTGATCACCTTGTGCGCGTACCTGCACGAAAAGCTAGTGAGACAGAATTAGAAACTGTTCATACAAAAGAACATATTGACCGTATAAAGAAAGAATCGGCCACTCGTTTGGGTGGTGATGGTGGTGATCTAACAACACCTTTCGCACGCGGTGGTTATGAGATTGCTGCCATGGCCGCAGGAGGAGCAATCGAGTTATTCGAATCAGTATTGAGTGGTGAAGTGAATAATGGCTACGCCCTTATTCGCCCACCAGGACATCATGCGATTCGTGAACGCGGAATGGGTTATTGCATTTTCTCAAATATGGCCGTTGCAATCGGGGTTGCAAAGAAGACTCATGGTGAAAATTTGCGCGTGGTTGTGGTCGATTGGGATGTGCATCATGGCAACGGCACCGAATCAATTTTCTTAAACGACCCGAATATCCTCACTATTTCTCTACATCAGAACCGTTTGTATCCGCATGACACCGGTGATGTTGATGTGGTTGGCGTTGGAACAAATATCAATATTCCACTTCCTCCTGGGACAGGACATGGCGGTTATTACTACGCATTTGATGAAGTGGTAATTCCGGCAATTCGAAAATTCAAACCAGACATTATCTGTGTTGCATCAGGATTTGATTCCTCCGTTTACGACCCACTAGGTCGGATGCTTGTGACGGCTGAGGGCTATCGCGTTATGACGCGGAAGTTAATGGATGTTGCAAATGAAGTTTGTGGTGGCAAGTTGATGATGACGCATGAGGGTGGATACAACGCAACCTATGCACCATTCTGTGGTCTCTTTGTTTTGCAAGAACTCTCGGGTGTAACCAAACTTCCTGATCCCTTTGCACATGGAAATGATTACCCCGGCCACGAACTCAAATCTCATGAAGCCTCGAGCGTTGATGAAGCAAAGAAATTGGTTGCGAAGTTATGAGTATTCCGCCAGCCGAGATTGGTCCTGGTGAGTTCTACCCCGTCGTTGGAGTAGGACCTCATCCAAAACCTTGGCCCACGGGCGATCAATACGATCCCGAGCTTTTAGAAAATGGCGATCGGAGAAATGTTCTTGATAAGTATCGCTATTGGAGCGTCGCAGCAATCGTCGCTGATCTCAATACGAAGCGCCATCCGCTCCGGGTAGCGATTGAGAATTGGCAACACGATCTCAATATTGGATCCATCGTGCGCACTGCGAATGCATTTAACGTGTCCAGCGTTCATATCGTCGGAAAACGCGACTGGAACCGCCGCGGCGCGATGGTGACCGATAAATATCTGACTGTCATTCATCATCCGACAGTCTCAGATTTCAAAGCCTGGTGCGATGAACACAAGATCGCGATTATCGGCATCGACAATGTCGATGTGTCCACGCCCATTGAAAGCGCTGACTTTCCGCGCGAATGTGTGCTCTTTCTCGGCCAAGAAGGCGCTGGCATGTCTGAGGAAGCGGTGGCTGTGTGTGAACAAGTACTTGCAATCTCGCAATATGGTTCAACACGTTCGATGAATGCATCAGCTGCTGGCGCAATCGCCATGTATGCATGGGCGATGCAGCACTTACCTAAGTAATTGTTGAATTAACCCGTCCGTAGCTTTTTCTACCATTACTAAAACATTTTCAAATGCTTCATCCGGAAGTGAATAAGGATCCGGGACTTCAAGGGATTCTGGGCCCGTTGGATCAAATTGCCGTAAGTAAAAAATCTTCTGCTCTTCTTCATCACTGGTAACGTATTTTGAGACTTCTTGATGATTATGGTCATCCATTACAAGCACCAAATCTGCGGCAACGAGCCGGGAGTAATTAAATTGCGAAGCAACATGGCTAAAGGAATATCCCGCTTTTTCCCAGGTGCGTTTTGATGGTGGATTAGGTCCTTGTCCAACATGCCAATTCGATGTACCCGCAGAATCCACGACGATCTTGGGATTTTCGATGGAAGCAACTTTGTTGTGAAGAACTGCGGCAGCCATGGGTGATCGACAGATATTTCCGTAACACACCATCGTGATGATGAGGGTGTCGCGATTCTTTAGGTGCGACAGATCGGGAAGTGCCACTAATTAATCTTCGAGAATTTCAGATATTGATGCGATGCGTCGTTCGATTTCAATCGCCTCTTCCGAACGACCTTGAGTATGAAGAATTTCAGCGATGCGACGTTCAATAGCGATAATGAAGGGAAAATCCTTCGATTCAGCATCGGCTGCGATATCCAGCACTCGCTCGAGGGTATTGAGTCCTTCATCGACATCGCCGGAGAGAACTTGGGCTTTGCCGAGTTCAAATGATGCATAGGTAAGCCGGCGGTGATCATGGGCCGTGGTGAAGACATCGACCGCTTTCTGGGCTGCAGCAAGGGCAGATTCAGCATCACCAAGTTCGGTGTAGCAATGAGCGATCTTCTGATCGCAGCGAGCAACATGGATTACTTCGCGTGCGGTTTTGAAATACTTACGCGCTTCGTAGAAAGCCTCGAGCGCTTCTTCGTACTTCTTTAATTCGCGATATGCGCAACCGATGAGATGGAAATCGGTCGCAGCGCCCAATTCATTTCCATCAATAAGGTGTTCGCGCGCGCATTCCTCCATGCAATCAATCGTGTTTTGGTATTCCTTTGAGCTAAACCACCACTCGCCTAAAGTGCAGGCAAGTTCTAGCGCCATTGGTGATTTATTTTCGCGAAGTAACTCGACTGCTTTACTCATTGCAGATGCTGCTTCGCTCATGCGCTTGAGTTGATTTAAGTTGTAGCCGATGGCTGAATATGCCTGGGCTAAGCCTTCGGTCGGGGCTGCTGCTCCTAATTCAGAGTAGATATCTCGCGCTGTTTCAGCGAGCGCTAGCGCTTCGTCGTATTGTCCGCGCGCATAGATTCGCGCACTTAATTCGTAGTACGTGCTTGCTCGATCGACACCTTGGGTTTCAGGAATTCGCTCCCACAACATCTCTTCCGTAATGATCTCGTCATTTACATCATCATCGTTGTGTTCATCGGCCAACGCAGTACTCCTTTCACGAAACTGCGGCGCTGCAGTGAGCCCTAACTTAGCAGGTAGGGCTCACACGCAAGGCTGAATAATCGCGACTTTACTGCGAGTCAGCTTTACCTAAGGTCACAGTGAATGTCCGCAAGCCGCTGCCGGGCATATCTACCGTGATCTTGATGGTGTCTCCTGGTGCATATGACCGGATACGAACGATTGCTGTAATCAGGTCGTTTGTTTTCTTGCCATCAATTTCGCGCACGACTGCGCCGGCAGGAATACCGGCCTTTGCTGCAGCTTCGCCATCAACAACGCGCAAGATTCGTGCGCCAGTTCCAGTAAATGCAGTATCGAAGTTAACGCCGAGGAATGGCCGCGATGATTTTCCAGTCGCGATGATTTCATCAACTACGCGTTTTGCTTGGTTGATTGGAATGGAGAAGCCAAGTCCGATTGAACCGCTTGCGCCTGAACTTAGCGTTGCAATCGCTGAGTTGATACCAACAAGTGCGCCAGTTCCATCAACAAGTGGTCCGCCTGAGTTACCTGGATTAATTGCTGCATCGGTTTGAATTGCATCGATAAATGATTCAACTCCAGTGCTTCCTGCGGTGACGGGACGATTAAGCGCCGAAACGATTCCGCTTGTAACTGTGCCTGATAATCCAAGCGGTGAACCAAATGCGATTACTGGTTCGCCGATGATTAACGTGTTGGAATTTCCGACCGTAATAGCTTTGAGATTTCCGCGGTTGATTCGCAAGACAGCAAGATCGTAAGTGGTATCGCGTCCGACAATCGAAGCGTTTTCGAAATCACCGTTGTTGAGTTCAACTCGAATAGTTCCGCCTTGAACAGCGCTAGCGATTACGTGGTTATTGGTGATGATGAATGAAGCGCCACCGCTGGAACGATAAATAACGCCAGATCCGGTTCCACTGCCTTGAACAGACGAAACCGCGATAGAAACAACAGAGGGCGAAACGGCAGATGCGATGGTCTCGACATCGGCCCCTTTTCCTGCAATTTCCATCAAGGTACGAGTCTTTGCACAACTTCCATCAGTAGATGCGAAGAGCGCCTTCGTGCGGTTATCGACGCACACCTTTGTCGGCGGAGTGTTAGGTGATACCGCGACTGCAACGCCTCCAGCGACGACAGCGCCCATTAAGAAACCAATCATTACTTTGCTAAAAGTGGAAACTGTTTTCATGCTCGTTACCTAATCACTATTTTCTGAAAAAAACCTTAAAGGAAATTGAACTCACACTGGGTAGACTTCGCAACTTATGGATCTCGCCCTTCGCCGCGCACGACTTGCGGTCACCATCACATTTATCATCAATGGCTTCGCGGTTGGAACATTCGTGGCCCGTATTCCTGACTTCAAAAGAATTCTAGAAGTCTCCAATGGAACTCTTGGAACCTCACTTCTTTTTGTCTCGATTGGTGTGTTTCTCGCCCTGAAACCAGCTGGAAAAAATTCCGCAAAGTTTGGAAGCCAACCGGTTATCTTCTATGCAACTTTATTTTTGTCACTTGCTTGTGTTCTCGTTGGATTACTTCTTTCCCTGCAATGGTTGTGGTTCTCACTTTTCATCTTTGGTTTTGTGCTTGCTACGCAAGATGTTTCTATGAACGCACATGCGGTAGTTGTCGAACAACAAGCTGGTCGTCGCCTCATGAGCGTCTTCCATGGCATGTTCTCCGTTGGAACTCTTATTGGCGGAATTCTTGGCGGATTACTTTCACAATGGGAGGTGACTCCCATCCAACAAGGAATCGCTCTCTCAATTCTCTTTCTCGTCCTTGCTTTTGCTGTCCGGCCACTCTTCTTGCCCGCAACAATCGATCAACACGATTTCTCTAGCGGGCCACGCGCCAAGCATCCATTCATCTTCTGGGTTCTAGGGCTCTTCGGATTATTTGCCGCTATTAGCGAAGGTGCGGCTGGCGATTGGGGCGGAGTTCTAGCGCGTGATGCATTTGGAGCAACACCTTTTGTATCCACACTTCCATACATTGTTTTCTGTAGCGCCATGATTATCGGTCGTTTCTCTGGTGACTTCCTCGCACATCGTTTTGGCGCATCAGTGGTGATTGCTGCTGGTGGAATAGTGGCCGGCACTGGACTCACTACTGGATTATTTGTGGGCGGTATTCCCGCAATTATGATCTCGTGGTTCTTGCTCGGCCTTGGTTTATCGGTCGTGATTCCTTTGATGTTTAGCGCAGCTGGAACTCTAGCTTCTACGAAATATGCTGGAATCATCGCGCCCTCAGAAGCGGTCGCAAAAGTATCTGGCGTCTCTTACTTTGGTTTTGTTGTTGGTCCGCCACTGATTGGATTTATCGCTGACCAAATCGAACTTCGTTGGACACTTTTGTTGATTGCAGCACTTGCTTACTTACTTGTTTTCGCATCGCGTTACGCGAAAGAGGCTTAAGTTTTACTTACCCCACGAAGTGTGTAGCGGACGTCCTTCGGCATAACCGGCAGCAGATTGGATTCCAACTACTGCTTTTTCTGCGAATTCATCGAGACTTTTAGCGCCAGCATATGTACATGATGAACGAACTCCCGCAATGATGTCATCAATCAAATCTTCGACGCCAGGATGCGCTGGATCGAGATACATCCGCGAAGTCGAAATGCCTTCTTCATAGATGGCTTTTCGTGCTCTGTCGAAAGCATCATCGTTTGATGTGCGAGCTGCAACCGCGCGAGCAGAAGCCATTCCAAAAGATTCCTTATAGAGCTTGCCCGAAGAATCAACTCTTAAATCACTCGGAGATTCATAGGTTCCCGCAAACCATGAGCCAATCATTACTGATGATGCTCCGGCAGCAAGTGCGAGAGCGACATCGCGCGGGTGACGAACTCCGCCATCAGCCCAGATATGTTTTCCTAGCTTCTTTGCTTCTGCAGCGCATTCCATAACAGCCGAGAATTGGGGTCGGCCAACTCCAGTTTGCATGCGCGTTGTGCACATCGCGCCCGGACCAACACCAACTTTGATGATGTCCGCACCGGCAGCAACAAGATCTCGAACGCCTTCTGCAGTCACAACATTGCCAGCAACGATTGGGATCTTTGGGTCAAGAGCGCGGATAAGTTTGAGCGCTTCGATCATCTTCTCTTGATGTCCATGAGCAGTATCAACAACAAGAACATCAACTCCAGCATTGATCAATCCTTCAGCTTTTGCCTTTACATCGCCATTGACACCAACAGCCGCTGCGATACGTAGGCGATTATTTGCATCAAGTGCAGGTTGATAAAGCGTGGCACGTAGCGCACCAGTTTTAGTGATGATTCCAACCAGATCTCCAGCCGCGTTGACAACGGGCGCGAGTCGACGATTCTTCTCCTGCAAGAGATCGAAAGCTTGGCGGGCATCAACTGAATTCGGAATAACCATCAAATCTTTCGACATAATCGTGTGAACTTGAGTAAAACGATCTACGCCTTCCCAATCCTCTTCCATCACGATTCCGACTGGTTTGTTCTTCTCCACCACAACAATCGCGCCATGAGCGCGTTTATGAATAAGTGATGCTGCATCAGCGACAGTCTCGTGTCCTTCTAAAGTAATTGGTGTATCAAAGAGAATATGGCGTGATTTCATCCAAGAAATAACTTCGGAAACAACAGGAAGCGGAATATCTTGAGGAATTACAGTGAGCCCACCACGGCGCGCAACTGTTTCTGCCATTCGTCTTCCGGATATCGCAGTCATATTCGCTACGACTAATGGGATTGTTGCGCCGGTCTTATCTGAGGTGCGTAAATCGACATCCATCCGGCTCGTTACATTCGAGCGCGACGGAATCATAAAAACATCGTCGTATGTGAGATCGTGATTTGGTTCGTGTAGTAACCGCACGTGATCAAACTATAGACCCCTGTGAGCCGATAGGATAAATCAATGCCTGAATCGCTCATCATCGCGCGTGGATTGACCAAGAAGTTCGGAGATTTCACCGCAGTCGATGCCATTGATTTCGACGTTGCCAAGGGTGAATCCTTTGGACTCCTCGGCCCTAACGGCGCTGGTAAATCGACGACGATGCGGATCATTGCCGCAACTTCCCAACGAACATCCGGAACTATCACTGTCTTGGATCGCGATCCGGAAGAGCATGGCCCACAAATCCGCGCCCACCTTGGAGTTGTCCCCCAACAAGATAATTTAGATGGTGAATTAACAGTCACCGAGAACCTTTTTATTTATGGACGTTATTTTGGTTTGAGTAAGAAGTTCATCCGCGCAAAGGTTGAAGAGTTATTGGAGTTTGCCCAACTAGAAGAGAAGCGTGATGCAAAAGTCGATGCGTTAAGCGGTGGAATGAAGCGCCGTCTAACAATTGCGCGTGCGCTTATCAGTGAACCAGACATTCTGATGCTCGATGAACCAACCACCGGACTTGATCCGCAAGCGCGACATATCTTGTGGGATCGCTTATTCCGCTTGAAAGAAGTAGGTGTGACGCTGGTACTAACCACTCACTTTATGGATGAAGCTGAACAGCTCTGTGATCGATTAGTAGTGATGGATAAGGGAAAGATTATGGCTGAAGGCGCCCCTTCAGAATTGATCAAGACTTACTCCACGAAAGAAGTCTTGGAAGTTCGTTTTGGTTCTGAGCGCAATAAAGAAGTCGCTCCAACGCTACGTGAAATGTGCCCGCGAATTGAAGAGCTTCCTGATCGCATCTTGATGTATGTCGACGATGGCGAGGCTCTCTTAGAAGAGATTGTGGCAAAGAAACTTCATCCCACAACTTCGCTGGTGCGACGCTCTTCGCTTGAAGATGTCTTCTTACGCCTCACTGGTCGCTCGCTGATCGAGTAAATCTCATGAACTCTGGAATCAACGTCGCGCGAATTCGCAGCATCGGTGCCGCGTACATCGCCGAAGCTCGCATTAATCAGATGAGTAAGTGGAAAGGCATTATCGCTATCGTGGCGATAGGTAATCCGCTCTTCTATCTCATTGCAATTGGAATCGGAGTCGGTGTCCTCGTTAATCAAAACTCGGGCACTGCGGGCACCGGAGGCGTCGAATACATAACTTTTATCGCTCCCGCTCTGCTTGCAAGTGCAGCACTTACGGGCGCGATGGACGAAACCATGTTTCCTGTTATGGAAGGTTTCAAATGGCGCAAACTCTTCTTCGCCATGAATGCCACACCCATTACTGGCGGACAGATCGCGATCGGGGTTTTCCTTGCTGCGATGCTCCGCGTTGCTTTCACCGTTATTTGTTATTGGATCTTGCTGATTGCATTTGGCGTAGTCACAGTTGCTGAATCATGGGATGTAGTGCCAATAACCATGTTTGCTGCAGGCGGTTTCGGGGCCACAATCATGGCGCTTACTGCGAGAGTTAAGAATGAGGATTACTTCATGACCATCCTCGGTCGGCTCATAATCATGCCGATGTTTCTTTTTTCTGGAACCTTCTTTCCCCTCACAAATATGCCAATTTATCTCCAACCCATCGGTTGGATTTCACCGTTGTGGCATGCAACCGAACTAGGTCGTCATTTCTCTTATGGCTATCCCATCTCGCCGTTGATGTTGCTCATTCATTTCGGCTATCTCACCATCATGTTGTCACTTGGGCTTACTTTCGCCCAGAAAATCTTTAGCGAAAGATTGGCACGATGAGTAACGCCGTCCAGATCGCTGACGCACGCGCCAACCGATTCGGTCACCAGCTCTATGCCGGTCGCGCACGAGCAATCATCGAACGTTCATTGATCGCACTTCGATCCTCAACCTGGGTCCCCATCGCGACTGGATTCATCGAACCAGTTCTCTATCTCTTGGCTTTTGGTTACGGCATGGGCGAACTCATTGGGAATGTGACATTCGGAAACCGCACTATCGATTACACCGTCTTCATCGCCCCCGGCCTACTCGCCACAAGCGCTATGAATGGCGCGATTTATGACTCCACCTGGAACGTCTTCTTCAAACTCAATGAGAGCAAGCTTTATCAAGGCATGCTCGCAACGCCACTTGGGCCACTCGATGTAGCACTTGGCGAAATCACTTGGGCGCTGATGCGCGGACTTTCTTACGCAATCGCTTTCATGGCAATTACTGCTCCGCTCGGACTAGTTCCCGGAGTATCTGCGATTCTTGCAATTCCTGCCGCAGTCTTCATTGCATTTGGCTTTGCTTCATTCGGCATGGCTATAACTTCGTATTTCAAGACTTACCAGCAAATGGGAATGATCAATATTGTTTTGTTGCCAATGTTTTTGTTCTCTGGCTCGCTTTATCCGATTTCTGTTTATCCAGATTGGTTGGAGTTCACCATTCGTTTGCTGCCATCGTGGCACGGAATCGAATTAGTTCGAGATATCTGGTTCAATAATCTTGATACTGGGACTTTGATACACATTAGTTATTTTGCTGTGATGATTGTGTGTGGTCTTTATTTCACAACTCGCAGGTTGCGTAATTTATTTATGCGCTAGTTTTACGCGTAAGCCACGCATAAGAACCATCTCTTGACTGTCCTGAATACCTAGGAGTAAACTCCCATTAGCTAGTTTGCACGTTAATGAATTAGAACAGGGGTGTGGTACCAACAAATCGGATCATCTGATCCGTATTTGGGAAGTCCCAAAACTCCCATGTTTAATAAGACGCATCATCAAGAGACCTATAGGTCCACTCCCAATCGCGTAACTACAATTTCTCCCGCGCGTATTCAAGAATTATTAGAGATCGAACGCGCGAAGTTCTCAAAACAAGCTCCTGAATCTGGCGTCGAAAACCGTCGCGCTTCTGAAGTCACTCCACTTGGCGTCGCCTCAAGTTTCCAGCACTGGGATCCGTATCCCATCTCCATCGTCTCGGCTAAAGGCGCGTGGATGAAAGATGTCGATGGCCGCGAAATGCTTGATCTATCGATGGGCTTTGGCGCTCTCCTTGTCGGTCATCTCAATGAAGAAGTCATCAAAGAAGCGCATGCAACGCTCGATGTAGGAACGCTTTTCGCAACTCCATCACCCATCACCCGCGATGGCGCCGAGATCATCTGCCGTCGTTTCGGCCTCGACATGGTTCGCTTTGCAAACTCGGGAACTGAAGCCACGATGTACGCGCTTCGCACTGCACGCGCAGCAACTGGAAAACTCGGAGTAATCAAAATTGAAGGCGGATACCACGGTTCATATGACCCGTTGATGGTTTCAGCTAAACCAGATCTTGAAAAAGCAGGCGACCCTCATTCACCGAATTCAGTTCCGCTTGGATCCACCGTTCCTGGTGATGTTTGGGTAGTTCCCTACAACGATGCTGATGCAATCGAAAGAGTATTGAAAAAGGATGCTGACAAGATTGCCTGCGTCTTCATGGAGCCAGTTCTAGAAAATATTGGAATCGTTCTTCCTGATATGGGATATCTCGAGCGAGTACGCGAACTCTGTGATCAATATGGAGTGCTTCTTGTATTTGATGAAGTAAAGACCGGACTTACTGCTGGACCACAAGGAGCTGCACAACGTCTCGGCGTGAAACCCGATTTGATTGCGTTGGCTAAATCGATTGGTGGCGGAATTCCTGTTGCTGCTTTCGGCGGTAAGCGTGAATATATGGAAGTTGTGGTGAATGGTCGCCATACACATCTTGGAACTTTCAACGGACACTATCTAGCAATGGCTGGTATTCGCGCTGTTGATCGTCTCTGTACTCCTGAAGCTTTGAAACGAAGCGAAGATCTCAATCGCCAAGCTCTCACACGGATTTCAGAAATTATCAATGAGTATGAAATTCCAGCACATACTGTTGGTTTTGGCGTCAAAGGCTGTATTACCTGGTCAGCTAATCCAGTTCGAAATTACCGTGATTACAAAGCCACTGATTTTGATATCGCTGAACTTTCATTCTTCTGGTCGCTGAATCGCAACGTTATGACGCCACCAGGGCTCGATGAACAATGGTTGATTTCCTTGGCACACGGCCAACGCGAAATCGACATCATTGTTGGCGACTTCTTAGAGTTCGCCCAAGCACTTCGCGCTTAAGCGCGGAAGTAGTGCTCTAGATTCCATGCTCGCACTCCGCCTGCAACGCCAGCAGTGTTTGGAACTATCACGATTTCCTCACCCATCACAGCAATATCCTTCGGTCGAATGAGTCGTGCATTTCCACCGCCGATATAGAGACGATCCCACTTGAAGACTGGACGTAATTCCTCAACTAGTTGGCGAATGCGTCGAGACCAGAAAACATTTCCTAAACGCTTACGTTCTTGTTCGCCAATCCAGGTGTCATATGTTGTGCCGCGACGAACAGTGGCGTGAGAAAGTTCAAAATGTGGAGCTAATTTCCCGCCATAAAAAATCGCAAAACCAAGACCAGTTCCTAAAGTAATAACGACTTCATATCCCGAACCAGTGATGATTCCAGAGCCGTGAACTTCTGCGTCATTAAGAACTAGGGTTGGGATTCCAAGTTTTTTCGAGAGAGCTTTTTGAACATCGAAATCACGCCACTGTTCTGCAAGTTCTGGATCAATTCGAGTATGTGGTCCACGCACATTGATGTAATGAGGTGTTGCCACAACCACTCCGTTGCGGATCATTCCGGGCATTCCGACTGTGGCTCGATAAGCCTTGGGTAATTCCGAAGCAATCTGGTTGATGGTTTCCACAAATCTCTCCGGAGAGAGCGGGTAAGGCGTTTCAATGCGATTGGGTTTTGAGTGCATCGTTCCGGAATCATCAAGGACGCAGCTCTTTAAGAAGAGTCCGCCGCAATCAATGGAGAGGGTAAGACGTTCGTCCATGTCTGAATCCTCTCTCGCTATCAAATCTTTACCAAATATCTCGGGTCAACCCCCTTACAAAACAAGCGGGCTTCAGTAAGTTTTGGCGGTGGCCATCATTGAGATCCGCAATCTCGCCAAGTCGTTCGGCTCTGTTCGTGCAGTTGATGACGTAGACCTTGATATTCACGCTGGAGAATTCTTAACGCTACTTGGGC
>Ga0214917_10001238_pt1 | contig 33071 bp, 36 predicted proteins | sample LL_1208_BB_MetaG_FD_177983 | JGI IMG/M metagenome (GOLD analysis project Ga0214917, IMG submission 177983) | Freshwater microbial communities from Lake Lanier, Atlanta, Georgia, United States - LL_1208_BB | ecosystem: Environmental > Aquatic > Freshwater > Lake | place: USA: Georgia | collected... | reverse complement strand
CACGCCGCCAACTCATAGGGATCTCCGGAGGTTGCCGGACACCTATGAATCACAGATCAGGGCCGTGCCGGAAGCTCTATTCGCGATTCTACCCTTGCCGGCACCGCTCTAGCGGCGGGCGACACCGAGGGTCGATAAACGCTGGAAAGGGGGTCCCTTTTGGACGCCGATGGGGGGTCCTTTTTGGGCGCCGATTGACAGCCCGCCCCTGGTCCAACGCATCCACCCGAGCGCTCAGTTCCTTGAGCGCCTCGATCAGCAACCACACCAGTTTCTCGTATTGCGCCGTCATGCAGTCCTGACGGCTTTTCGAGCAGACCGTAAGCGCAGCCCCGAGGCCCCTCCTGGGTTTTGGGGGAGCGAGTATAGTGGGCCGGCTGGGAGCAAGAAAATTCGCCGAGCCCTCGACCTCGATTAACCGAGGATGGCGTTTCGCGGGCTATTGCGGAACCCTCCCGCTCTCTATCCTTCTGGGCAGCGTCGCTGTACAGATGGTACCTAACCAAAGACATACACATCAACCTGATAGCGCGACCATGAGAATCTTGGGCCTCAGGGCGCGAACATGGGAACAACGAGAAAACAATTATCCAGCGGGGCAGCCTGAAATTCTTCCTCACAGTCACGTCGCCGGCATGCGCCATAGCGCCGCACGCCAGTGCCAGGCGATGGCCAAGGTCGCCAGCAGCCCGAAGCCGGCGAAGAATGTCGCGGTCCCAGCAAAGCCGATATTCGCTATGCCAAGCCCGGTCAGCAGAAGCCCCACCGGCAGCCCGTAAATGGCGAGCATGCGCAGGCCCATGACGCGGCCGCGAAACGCAGCAGCGGTGATCCGAAGAATCAGCACCGACATCGGAACCATGCAAAGGCTTTGCAAGAAGCCCGTGATCATCAGCAGCGGCATGCCGATCACGACGCTTTCCACCTGCGCGAACACCATCAGCAACGCGAACCACAGGGCGGCGGACACCACCATCACCCTGGCCGGCTGCGGCCCGACGCCGCGCAGGCTGACGAGTAGCGAGCCCAGGACAGCGCCCCCCGAAAAGCAGGCGAATAGCGTGCCCAGGCCGGTCTGATCAATCTGATACACCTCTCGCGCGACATGGGGCAGCAAGCCGCCCGTCAGGGGATAGGCGGCGAAATTGGCGAGGCAGGCAAGGAACAACGCCGCCATCAGCGCGGGCGTCTGGCTCGCATAGGCGACGCCCGCGCCCAGCTCGCGCCAGATCGAGGCGACCGAGGCCGGCATGCGGGCGCGCGCATCCTGGGATAGTTCCCGAATTCCGAAGGTCAGCGCGAAGCCGATGAAATAGAGCATTGCCACCATCACATAAGCCTGGCCCATCCCCAGCACGGCCACGATTCCCGCGCCCGTCAGCGCGCCCACGACGCGCGCGCCGTCCATGCTGACCCGCTCGATGCCGATGGCTTTGGCCAGCAAGGACGCGGGCATGGTCGCGGCAATCAGCGCGTTGCGCACACCGATATCGGAGGGCCGCACCAGCCCCATGAAGAAAGCCACGGTGAACACCGCCACCACACTCAACTGGTCACTAAGCGCCAGAGCGGCGACACAAGCTGCTTGCAGCACGTAGGCCGCCCGCATGAATGACAGCACGCGCCGCTGCCCCAGCCTGTCTCCGGCCACGCCATAAAGCGGTGAGATCAGCGTTCCGACGAATTGCAGCGCGCCAAAGGCGGTGAGCCAGATGACCGAGCCTGTCTCGACCAGCACGAACCAGGCCAGCAGCAGCGTCTCCATCTCGAAAGCCCATGACACCGCGAGATCCGAGGGCCATTGAAAGCGGAAGCTGTGCTGGCTGAAGGGCGAGGTGCTGGCACCGGAAAGCCGCGGTGACGCGGAGCCAGGTTCGGGCGCAGGCGCGTTCATGGGCGCAAGCGCCAATACGACATCGGTTTCCTCCGCGGCGCCGACTGGCCCGGGGCCTCTCCCGGCACGACGCCTTGCATCCACTATGCGACAGAGCCTTGCGCCTAGCTACGCCGGGAGAGATGGTTAGGGAAGTTTGGAAAGCGCAATAGATGTTTTTTTCTGCCTGATAGCGGCGAGGCCACCCCCGATCGGAAGAGAGCAGGCCGAAGTGAACCCGCCAGATGCACCGCCCCGAACCCGCTGCTCATCCCCAACCTTTCCTACCGCATGAAAGACTTCCTGCCGCTTACCGCGACCTTCAAGGCGCCGATGGTGCTCGCCGTTGGCCGGAATATACCCGCCAACAACGTCCGCGAATTCGTGGACTACGTGAAGCGGCAGGGTAGTCTAAGCTACAGCACGCTGGGTAATGCCAGCACTGGGCCGGTCCTGATGGAGATGCCGCGCGGCCTCACCGGTATCGAGTTGGAGAATGTCGGCTATCGAGGTGAGACGCTTGCCGTAACTGACATGATCGCCGGCAACCTGCCGGCCAAGGAAGACGCTTGGGTGGCGAACGCCCGCCGAGATGTTTGACCGGGCGCTGCGCTCGGCTCATCCTGTTGTTGCGACGACCGATCGAACCTAAGTTGGCTGATGTGGTCGATGCGCCGGCTGATGCCGAAGCACTCGTCTTGGCGGGTGGCGCAGTTAGACACGCCGCGCCTGCGGTTGCTCAAAATCGCAGCCCGCGTAGTCGAGTGGAAAATGATAGCGTCCGCGCCAGTGGTGTAAATTGACCATCGATGCTGAGAGGGCATGGCCGCAGCGTCCGACCACTCCCAGAACTTTGGATTTGAGGTGTTCAAGAGCTCCTGCGGCTAGTGTGGTGAGCAATCGGACGGAGAACGTGCCTGGGCGCAACTGCATTTCCTGGTATTACCGCAAGCCCTGGTGCAGGCTTTTGGTGTCGCGGTTCTTCAAAGCTGACAAGGGCTTTAAGGATGGCCGCGGAAGTCGAGCCTGCCTGGTGAGGCGCTCGCCTAAGGACGGTCGCGCTGTATCCTCAATCCATCTGCGGCATGCGGTAGCGATCCCGCGGGTCCTCCCAGCCCTTAAAGTTCGGCCTGCGCTTCTCCGCGAAAGCAGCCCGGCTCTCGATGAGGTCGCCCATCGCGCCATGCTGGTGAAGGGCGGCAGCGAGCTTCTGCTGCGCGGGTGTGGGCATCGGGCGCATCCGGCGCATCATGTGCACTGTGTTTACGCGCGCAGCGGGTGGCAGGGTCAGCAGATGCAGCGCCATACCCATCGCCTCCTCCATCACCTTCTCCGGCTCGACGACGCGGTTAATGAAGCCGATCTGATGAAAGCGTTCGGCTGTGAAGCGGAAGCCCAGCGCCATCTCCATGGCCAGCGGGAAGGCCAGGTTCGCCATGTGGCCGTGATTGTAGCCTCCGAGCAGCCATCGCTTAGCCTCCGACACCTCGAAGATCGCCGTGCTGGCGGCGACGCGCAGATCTGTGCGTTCCACCATCATGAAGCCGCCGCCCATGGCGAAGCCGTTCACGGCGGCGATGACGGGCTTTTCCAGCGTGCCTGCGTTGAAGGGGTCCTCCATTAGCGCGGGGCGGCCGCCCGGATTTTTCTCGGCCAGCGATTCCTTCATATCCTCGCCGGCGCAGAAGGCGCGGCCGGTGCCGGTGAGGATGGCGACCTCAAGCCCGTCATCGTGACGAAACTCGGTCCAGACCCGTGCCAGTTCCACCCTAATCTCGTGGTTGAGGGCGTTGAGGCGCTCGGGGCGGTTCATTCGCACCACCAGGACCTGCCCGTGCTGCTCGGTTTCGACGACTGACATGCTATGTTCCTCTGATGTGTTTCGGGCTTCGTGATAGGCAATCGCCCGCAGCTGGCGAGATCGACCCGAGCGGGCACAGCGTTCGGAGACCTGAAGTGATATTGCTCCATCGCCGGACAGGATGGCGTGCATCATGTCCCGGTGCTCGGCATTGGCCTGCAGCATGTGCGGCGACTTTTAGAAGAAACGACGGCGCATGAGTAACAACTTGCGGGCGTGCGTGAGATAAACGGCCTGGACCGGGGCATTGCCGGCGAAGGCCTACTGGCGGGTGTGGAAGCGCAGGTTGAGCTCGAAGAAGACATCGCGTAGGCCCTCCTGCGCGCCCCCTCAATGTAGGTCATATAGCCCTTCCGCCTAAAGGTTTAGGTCGCTTTGATGCAAGCGGCAACCGACCCGTGGCAACGCTGACCAGAAGGGCGTTGAGGCCGTAGATCGCCAGCGCCTCGTCATTCTGTAACTCACGCACAAAGGCACCGCGGTTCAGGATGACGGTGACGAGGCCCATGCGCTCCAGCGCACGTGCCGCCTCGCGCACCGGGCCCCGGCTGACGCCCAGGCGACGCGCCAGTGCCATCTCGTTGATGTGCTGCCCGGGCCCGAGTTCGCCACGGGCAATCATGGCCTCCAGTTCGGACCCGACGGAGACAGCGAGGGCGCTGCCATCGCTCTCCAGCTTCTTTGCCGACAATCTGTGCAGCATCTCGCTCGCCCGGTTCCCAATGGCGGTTATACCGCCACATCCTTTGTCACGTCACGGAACCAACTGTTGGCAATCCTGAGGCAAGCTGCCACTCTCAAATCAACGGAGGAAATACATGATCGCATTCTTGCGTGGCCATGCTCGGCTTCCTGTGGGGATGGCTGAATGAACATCCTCTCCGACCTGAAGGCCCGCAGCCGCTTCGACATGCCGATCGTCGACGCGCACCACCATCTCTGGGACCTGAACGCGGGCCGTTATCCGACCAAGCAGGATAAGTACGATCCCAATTTCTTCCTGGGCGACTACCGTAAGATCTGCAAGGATTACATGCCCGCCGATCTCGCGGCCAGTTACGATGGCTTCGACGTCATCGGCACAGTCCACATCCAGGCCGCGCGCGCCGAAGCCGAGCAAGTCGATGAGACCGCCTGGCTCGAAAAGATGCATGCCGAATGGGCCTTGCCCAATGCGATCGTCGGCCATGTCATCTTCATTCAGCCCAATTGTGCCGAGGTGCTGGCGGGGCATGCGAAATACCCGCTGATGCGCGGCATCCGCTCGCGGCCCAACACCTCCAAGGGCCCCAGCCATTCCATCGCCGGCCAGCCTGGGACCATGCAGGACGACCTCTGGCGCCGGAATTTTTCCCTGCTGGAAAAGCACGGCATGTCGTGGGACATGCGCATCCCTTACTGGCACCTGGAAGAGGGCGCCGAGGTCGCACGCAGCTTCCCGGGCATCCCGATGGTGGTGAACCACACCGGCCTGCCGCTCGACCGCTCCGAGGATGGGCTGAAGATCTGGCGCAAGGGCCTGGAGGCGTTAGCCGACTGCCCGAACACCGTTATCAAGATTTCTGAACTTGGCCTGCCGCACGGAAAATGGGACGTCCCCAGCAACATCCGCGTGGTGAAGGAGGCAGCAGCCATCTTCGGTTCGGACCGTATCATCTTCGCCAGCAACCTGCCGGTGGCCAGCCTCAGCACAGATTTCGCCGGGATCGTTGATGTCATGCGCGTGGCGCTGGCCGATCGGTCACGCGACGACCTAGAAAAATTCTTCCATCGTAACGCCATCCGCTTCTACCGCATGAACCTTCGAGGATGTCCCTATGAGTAACGGTCCCCTTTCTCGTTTCAAGGTCGTCGACCTCACGCGGGTGCGCTCCGGCCCGACCTGTGTGCGACAACTGGCCGATTGGGGCGCAGATGTGATCCAGATCGAGGCGCCGGAGGGGATGGAGGGCACCGATGGCGGCTTCGGCGGTGAGCGCCACGGCCCGGATTTCCAGAACCTGCACCGGAACAAGCGCAGCCTGACCCTCGATCTCAAATCGAAGGACGGCATCGAAATCCTGAAAAATCTGGTCGCCGATGCAGACGTCGTCGTCGAGAATTTTCGGCCCGACGTGAAGCGCCGCCTGGGCATCGACTACGAGGCACTGAGCGCGATCAACCCACGCCTAGTCTATGGCTCTATCTCGGGCTTTGGCCAGGATGGCCCCTATGCCAAGCGCCCAGGCTTCGACCAGATCGCGCAGGGGATGGGCGGTCTCATGTCGATCACCGGATTGCCGGGCCAGGGGCCGGTGCGGGTGGGAATTCCCATAGCCGACCTGACCGCCGGCATCTTCTGCGCCATGGGCATTCTTATTGCGCTGCTGGAGCGCGAGGAGAGCGGCGAGGGGCAATGGGTGCAATCGTCGCTGCTTGAGGCGCAGATCGCCATGCTCGACTTCCAGGCGGCACGCTGGCTCGTCTCCGGCGAGGTGCCGAAGCAGGCCGGCAACGACCACCCGACCGGCATTCCGACCGGCGTCTTCAAGACCAGGGACGGGCTGATGAACCTCGCCGCAACCGGCAAGGCGATCTTTACCCGGTTCTGCGAGGCGACCGGCGCGTTGCACATCCTCAACAACCCGGACTACGCGACCGGCCCCTCACGCTCGGCCAACCGCGTGGCGCTAAACCGCGAGATCGGCGATGTCCTGATCACGCGCACCACCGCCGAATGGATCAAGCTGCTGAACGAAGCCGGCGTACCCTCCGGCCCGATCAACAATATCGACGAGGTTTTCGCCGATGAGCAGGTGCAGCACCTCGGCATCGCACGGCCGGTGAGCCACCCGACGGTGGGTGATATTCGTCTTGTCGGCCAGGCCGTGCGGCTCTCGCGCACGCCGAGCCAAATTCGCACGGCAGCGCGTGAAAAGGGGGAGGACAGCGCAGCAATTCTCAAGGAGCTTGGCTATGACGATGCGCATATCTCCGCGCTGCGCCAGCGGCGGGTAATCTGATCGTAACGCAGTTTCCGCGCCGCACGCTGCTTGGCGTCGCAGCCGCCGGTGCCCTTGCCATGCCCGTGCGGGCGGCCTGGCCGGAACGCTCCATTCGATTCGTCGTGCCATTTGGCGCCGGCGGCCCTCTGGACACGCTGGCCCGCCTCCTGTCGCAGTCCATGGCGGAGGAGCTTGGGCGACTGGTTGTTGTGGACAACAGGACCGGTGCCGGCGGCGCGATAGGCACCGCCGAGGTCGCGCGCTCCGCACCCGATGGATACACCGCACTGATGGCCGGCGTGAACATGCCGGTGATCCCGATTATGCAGCGCAACCCACCTTACCGCATGGAGGAGTTCGCGCCGCTCTCGCGCCTTGCCGTGATCCCACATGTATTCGTGGTGCCGCCCGCCGTTCCGGCAGCAAATATGCAGGAGTTCATCGCTTATGCTAAAGCCCGTCCAGGCCGGCTGTCCTTCGCCTCTTTCGGCGTGAGTACCTCCAACCATTTCGCCGGAGAGTTGCTGAACATCCAGGCAGGCCTCGACCTGACGGATGTGCCCTATCGCGGCGGCGCCGCCGCGGTAGCCGATCTGTCGACGGAACGGGTGACATGCATGTTCAGCACGCTGCCCGATGCATTAAACTTCATCGGCGAAGGGCGGCTGAAAGCGCTCGGCGCCGTGCTGCCGCAACGCCTGCCCTGGTTGCCCGAACTGCCAACGCTGGCAGAACAGGGCCTGCCCGACATCGTTTCTGAATCCGCCTTCGGGCTTTTAGTCCCCGTCGCCACGCCAGCGGCGATCCAGCAGCGCGTTGGTGATTCTGCCCGGCGTTCGCTTGGCGACCCGGCTATGCGCGAGAGATTAAGCCAGATGGGCATGATCCCGATCGGTAGCAGCGGGCCAGAATTCGCGGCGCTGATCCAGCGCGACATCCGGCTCTTCTCTGAGATCATCCGCAGAACAGGCATGACAAGTCTGGAATAGGCGGGACAAGCCGCTTGAAGGGACATCAATGAACATCCGCATCCCCCGCCGAGCAGCGATGCTCTCCTCTTCGGCACTGGTTTTGCCGGCCATCGCCCGCGGGCAGGAGTTTCCCACCCGGCCGATCAAGCTGCTCGTGCCTTTCGCGGCCGGCGGCCCGATGGACTTGGTCGCGCGGCTGGTCGCACCCGGGGCTTCCACCGAACTGAGCCAGCAGGTGATCGTCGAGAACCGCACCGGCGGTACCGGTGCCGTCGCCATGACCGAGGTCGCCCGCGCTAGGCCCGACGGATACACGCTGATGTTTACCGGCGCGAGCTGGCCGGTGGTGCCGCTGCTCAACCTCAACCTACCCTTCAGCATGGCTGATTTCGCGGCTCTGACGCGCCTCACGGTGGCGCCGCATGTGATGGTGGTGCCGTCGCAATTGCCAGTGCGCAGCCTTGCCGAATTCATCGCAGAGGCGAAGAAACGTCCAGGCGAATGGTCCTACGGTACCAGCGGCATCGGCACGACACTGCATTTGGGCACGGAGATGCTGAAGATGCGCGCGGGGATCGACCTGGTTCACGTGCCCTATCGCGGCAATGCGCCTGCCATCACGGACCTTCTGGCTGGGCGCTTACAGACCATGTTCCCGACGCTCGCCGAGGCGATCCCTTATATTCGCGACGACCGGATGCGGCCCCTTGCCGTCGGATACGCGCAGCGCGTTGAGTGGCTGCCGGATGTCCCGACCCTGAGCGAACTCGGCTATGGTGACGTCCCCGCCAGCTCCGATTTTGGTGTCGCGACCGGCGCCGAAGTTCCGCTGGCCATCCGCATGAAGTTGACCGCCGCATTCCGTGCCGCGGTCCGCCAGCCGGCGATTGGCACCAGATTGCATGAACTCGGCATCATCGTCGTCGCCAGCACGGCTGAGGAATTCGCCGCCATGGTGGCTGAGGAGGGTGCCCGCTATGCGAATGTCATTCGCGCGGCCAATGTGCCCCAGAACTGAATTGAAGCGAACTGAACGAGGAAACCAACATGCCCTGCGCGCAGGCCGGAGCCGCCCGTAATCACCACGGGGAACCGGGAAAGGGCAACCTCATCATCCTCGATGCCCCCGGTTACACGCCATGCGATGTGCCCAGCGAACCGACCGCCTTTAACCCCGAGATGCAGCGTTTTTACTCCACCATGGAGCGTTGCCGCTGGAGCCTCGACGCATGATCACGCTACGACAGATGATTGCCGAGGGGGCGCCCGTCTTCGCACCGCTCGTGCTCAATCCGCTGATGGCGCGCATGGCCGAGAAGGCCGGAGCACGCGCCATTTACCTTGGCGGCGGAGCTTCGGGTTACCAGGGCATCTTCACCGAGGCGAACCTTTCGCTCACGGAGATGGCCCATGCCGGGCTGGAGATCGGCACGGCCTGCAGGCTACCGCTGATCCTGGACGGTGCCTGCGGCTGGGGCGACCCGATGCATATGCATCGCACGATTCCGCTGGCCGAAACAGCGGGCTTCCAGGCCATCGAGATTGAGGACCAGATCCTCCCTAAGCGCGCGCATCACAACATCGGCATCGAGCACATCATCCCTGGCGAGGAGATGGCCGCGAAGGTGAAGGAGGCCGTAGCCGTCCGGCGCAGCCCGGACTTCCTCATCATTGTAAGCGCCACTGCAAAACTGACCCATGCGCCGATTGAAACCTGACCCATGCCAAAGATGATCCTGTCGAATTGGCGGGGTCCGGGATGGTTGGAGGAGAGGCGGCAATGGAGATCAGGATATTGTCCAAACACGGCAAGGGCGTGCGCGAGATTGCGCGAGAGGTCGGTGTCTCGCGCACCAACGCCATCCGCATGTATGATCTCGACGACGCGCTGCGCCGTGCGGAACTTACGCAAAGGCCGGCGCGGACATCCTCTTCGTTCTAACCCGCAAGGCCGAGGAATTGCGCACCATTGCCGAACGCTTCGACATGCCGCTGATGTACATGCCGCCGGCGGGCGGTATGGTTGCCTCAGGCCTCACGCTGGCCGACATGGATGGCCTTGGGATCCGGCTCGTGGTGGACGCACACACGCCGATGTTGGCCTTGCACCGCGCCCTCCGCGATTCCTACGCGGCGATCCTAAAGGGAGAGGCCGACCCTCTCGTGGGCGCATCCATCCTGGCCGAGGACAAGGCGCTGAAGGCGAGCGCCGGACTGGAGACGCTGCTCGAAGTGGAGCGGCGGACGGTCGAAAAATAACATACGGAATTCGATACATCGCCCGCACGCTGTTGTGGAACAGCGCGCAAATTTTGGCAGGATATACATCAAACAGCTTGGCCAGTTCGGCCAATACCTCCTCGCCTTTGATGACGGCCAAGGCCAATTTTGCTTTGAAGCCGGGGTTGGGTGGCGGGCGGGTTCGTTTCGTGATGCTGGCGGCTGATAGGCGGCAACATCGCCGCTGTCAGGCCGGAAAGCCAGATATCGTCCGTCGGAATTTCAAGAGTCACCTCTGTGGCAACGGTTCATGGCCTCAATCCACCTTGGCGCCTGAGATGCGCGCGACCTCCGCCCATTTCGTCATTTCGCTGGCGACGAAGTGGCCGAGTTGCTCTGACGATGCATTGACCGGATCAACGCCCAGCGCCGCCAGGCGCTGCTTCACCTGATCGGTTCGTCCGGCATCATTGGCTCGGCGGTTGAACTCGTTCCGGATAGCAATCGGTAAATTGGCGGGTCCGAACATCCCGTACCAGGTGATGGCCTCGAAGCCTGGCAATGTTTCGGCGAAGGTTGGCACGTCCGGCAGAGCTGGCGATCGCTGGGGGCTCGTAACGCCGAGTGCGCGAAGGCGCCCTGCCTGTATGTGCGGCACTGCGGAGATCATATTGTTCAGCATAAGCGGTACCTGCCCGCCTACCACGTCGGTCGTGGCGGGGGCAGCGCCGGGATAGGGCACGTGCACGAGGTCGATGCCGGCCCGCGCCCTCAACAACTCGGTCGCGAAGTGATTGCCCGTGCCGTTGCCGGGGGAGGCGTAGTTCAGCGTGCCGGGGCGGGCCTTCGCCAGCGCGATCAGTTCGGCCAGTGTCGAGACGCCGAGCGAGGGATGGGCGACTAGCACGTAGGGCCCCGTGGCAAGCAGCGCGACCGGCGTGAAGTCGGTGAGGGTGTTATAGGGCAGGTTGGGCATGATGCTGGGAATGATCGCATGCATACTCGCATTCACCAGCAGGGTGTGCCCATCAGGCGTTGCGCGTGCGACGGCCTGCGAGCCAACGGCGCCGCTAGCGCCGACGCGGTTCTCGATAACCATCGGATAGCTCCAACCTTCGGACATCATCGGTGCCACCAGCCGGGCGACCGCGTCCGTCGGCCCACCGGCCGGAGATGGGACGATTATGCGCACAGCGCGATTTGGAAAATCCTGGCCCTGCGCTATAGCAGGCATGGCGAGCACACCCGCCGCTGCTGTTGCGAAGGACGCTCGTCTGCCGATGAGATGGCCTGCCATTACGATATGCTCCCGTTGCGCTGCACCTGCATGGGGGCAGCGTCCGATGAGGTTGATGCTGTCAGCCGACCTCGCGATGATCAACACTCATACTGCTGAGTTTGTGGAGCTGTTATCGATTTCGTATTGCCGGCGGAGTACCGATGCGCAAACCGTTCAGGGTCAATGGGAGCCATCGCAGGCCTGATGCGCAAGCCAATGATATCATGTGGCGCGGCTTCAACGGCCGCAACGCGCACTTGGGAAGACGGACAAAATTCAGCACAGGACGCGCTCGATCGCGCAGAATTTGGCGATGGTCTGATCCACGAACGGGCAACCCGGAACTTCTACGCCACCACGGCCAACTGGCGCGGATCGATCCGCAGCCACACCCGGCGCCCAACATCGTGCGCTTCAAGCGGCTGCGCCGCTGCGCGCAGCTTGAGCCCGGTCCCAAGTGGCTGAACCACGTAATCCCAAGCCTCGCCGAGATAGGTTCGCCCCAAGATCGTCGCTTCCAGCACGAGGCCCGCATCGGTCGGAGCCGCCTCATGGATAGTCATGGCTTGCGGCCGCAGCGAGATCAGCACCTCGCCGTGGGGGAGCGCCGGTAGGCCTGCCTGCCCTGCGGAGCCGAGACTGACGCCATCCAGCAGCAAAATCCCGGCCTCGACCTGCGCCTCTAGCAAGTTGGTTCGGCCCACAAAGCCGGCTACAAAACGCGTGCGCGGGCGGGTATAGAGCAGATGCGGCGCGTCGATCTGCTCGATCCGCCCCGCATTCATCACCGCGATCCGGTCGGAGGTCGCCATCGCCTCCCCCTGGTCATGGGTGACATAGACAGTGGTAATACGGAATTCATCGTGCAGACGGCGGATCTCGAAGCGCATTTCCTCACGGAGGTTGGCATCGAGGTTGGATAAGGGTTCATCCAGAAGAAGAACCGATGGCTTCACCACGATGGCGCGCGCCAGGGCGACACGCTGCTGCTGCCCGCCGGAGAGTTCGGCCGGATAGCGATGGGCGAGGTTCTCAAGCTTCACCACGTCCAAAATTTCGCGGACGCGGCTCCTCACATCCTCCGAGCTAAGGTTGCGCAGCTTCAGGCCAAAGGCAACGTTTTCTGCCACCGTCATGTTCGGCCAGATCGCGTAGGACTGGAAGATCATCGACATGCCGCGGCGCTCCGGCGGCACCACGGCCCCAGGTGCGGACAGCACGCTGCCATCAACCTGGATGCTGCCCCCTGTCGGGTCCACGAAACCGGCGATCATGCGCAGCGTCGTTGTCTTGCCGCAGCCGGAGGGGCCGAGCAGGGAGACGAATTCCCCCTCCTCCAGCGAGAGGTCCACGCGATCGACGACGGTCAATTTGCCGTAGGCCTTGGTCAGGCCGGAAAGTACCAGGCGTGGCAAGGCTATTCCCTCCGCAGCATGAAGTCGCGCCCCACCAGCTTCATGCCGATGCCGACGATGACCATGGTGATGAACAATAAAATTCCGCCGAAGGCCGAGACGACCTCAAAATTGCCCTGCTCGGTCAGATCGTATAGCAAAACCGACATGGTTCGCGTCCGCGGGCCGACCAGGAAGATGGCGGCCGAAAGTTCCCGCGACGCGACGATGAAGACCACCAGCCAGCCGCCGAGCAGGGATGACTTGATCAGCGGGGCAGTGATCTTGCGGATGGCGTGCAGGCGGCCCGAACCCAGGATGCGGGCGGCCTCCTCCATCTCGGGATGCACTGCGCGGATCGCGGCCTGGGAACTCGCATAGGCGATCGGCAGGAAACGCGCCGTAAAGGCAAGGATGAGCAGCAGCGCGCTGCCATAGAGCGACATCGGCGGCCCGGCATAGGCAGCATAGAAGCCGATGGCGAGCACAATGCCCGGGATGACGAAGGGTGCCATCGCCAGGAAGCCCAGCGCACCGGCGAAGCGCATCAGCTTCCGCACTACGATGTAGGCGACCAGCAGCGCCAGGATGATCGCCATGGTCGCTGACGCAGCCGAGAACCATAGCGTGTTCCACACCGCCTGTGGCGCCTGGTCATGCTCAAACAGGAGGAAGCGGTAGTTGCGTAGTGTCAGGTTATCCAGCGAGAAGCCACGCCCCCAGGCCTTGGCGAAGGAAGCCTGCAGCAGCACGATCAGTGGCTTGCCAACCGACAGCAGCGCCACGCTGACACACCAGCCTAACAGCACCCAGCGCCAGGGGCCCAGCTTCACCTCCCGCCGCTCACCGCCTTTGCCCGTCTGCGAAACAAAGCCCTTGCGGTTCAGCATGAGCTTCTGCACTGAAATCAGCGCGATGGTGATCAGCAGCAGCGGAATAGCGAAGGCAGCGGCGACCTCGACGCGGACCGGATCCTCGAAGAACTGCCAAAGCTGCGTGGTGACCACGTTGATACGCGCGGGGATGCCGATGATAGCCGGCGTGCCGAACAGCGCGATGGTTTCCAGGAAGATCAGGATGAAGCCGCCAAGGATGGACGGCCAAACCAGCGGCAGCGTCACCTTACGCATCGTCACCCAGGTGCCGGCGCCCAGGATGTTGGCGGCATCCTCCATCTCCGAGGAAATCAGGTCCAGCGCGGACTTCACGAAGATGAAGACCAGTGGAAAGGAATGCATGGCGATGACGAAGGCCATCCCGGTGAAGGTGTAGATGTTCACCAGCGGTTCCGTCGCCCCGGTAACCGCCCTCCAGACCACGTTGATCCAGCCGGAATTTGGCCCCGCCAGCAAGATCCAGCCAATGGCGCCGAGATAGGGCGGCATGACGAAAGCGGCAAGCACCACCGCCCAGGTAAAGCCCTTACCCGGCATGTCGGTGCGCGAGACGGCCCAGGCCATAGGCACAGCGATGACGGTCGATATCGTTGCCGACAGCAGCCCGAGCAGCAACGAATTTCGAAGCGCATCCAGGTAGCGCGCACGGCCATAGGCCGTCAGGTAGTTCTGGAAGGTGAACTCGCCCGTCTCCTGCATCTCAAAGGAGATGAGGAGCATCTTCACCAGCGGCGCTGCAACCAGCACTAGAAGTGCCGCGATCAGCGCGACCCACAGCAGCATCGCCGGTTCCAGCAGTCGGAACCGGCTGGGCCGCAGCGCGGGCGCGGCTGCTCCGCCCTGGCTCATGCCGATATCCTCAAACGCCAAAGAGTTCGCGCCAGACCTCGCGGACCTCCGGCACACCGCGCTCCGCCTCCTCCATGCTCGGCGCGAGCATAGTCACCTGATCGAGTGGGCGGGAGCCATCGGGCGGCGGAACTTCGGGGCGCAGGCTCTCGTTGAACAGCGTGCGTACCGCCGTGGAGAGGCCCGGCCCGGTGGTGAACTCCATGAACAGCTTCGCCGCATTCGGATGCGGCGCGTTGTTTGGGATCGCGGAAGGCGAAAGCGCCGCGATGACCCCTTCGGTCGGGTAGATCAATCTCAATGGATTGCCGCGGGAGATGGAGGTCAGAGTCGTGGCGGAGGGTACCGCTACGCCGACAGCGCGCTCACCTGCCGTCATCATAGTCACAGGGTCGATCGAGGAGCGTCCGACCTGCGGCTTGTTGCGTTCAAACCTCACCAGATAGTCGGGGCCGAACATTCTGCGCATTTGCAACGCCCACAGCCCGATCGCGCCGCTGAACCCCGGATGGCCGACGGCCAGCTTGTCCTTCCATCTTGCGTCGAGGATGTCGGTCCAGGATTTCGGCGCCTCCGTCTCTGAGACCAGGCGGGTGTTGTGCGCCATCAGGTAGATGCCGATGAACGAAGACTGGAAGTAATTGTCTGGGTCTGATACCCGCAGGATCGGCAGTAGGCCGTCGGCATTGACTGGGCGGAACTGCATCAGCCGATTTTGTCGCTTGAGCTGGATGTAGTGCCCGCCATTGGTCGAAGAGAACACGTCACACTGACCCACGCCCGCGCGCGCATCCTGCGAGAGGCGCTGGAAGGCGACCTGGGAGGTGGTGCGCACCACGTTGCAGCGCACTCCAGGATAGCGAGCGGTGAATGCGCGGCCGGCCGCTTCAGACGGCTCGGCGCTGTATTGGCCTGTATACCACGTGACCTCGCCTTCCCGCTTGGCGGCTTCATACAAAGCGCGTTCCTGCGGATGCATGGGCGATTGGGCCCATGCTTTTGTTGTCGCCGCGGACCAGGCCGCCAGCGTTAGCATCTGTCGCCTGTCGATCAGGAACATTCGGCTTTCTCCCACCATTCTGTCCAGCGGCGCCGCCTTTGGCGGTCACGGCGCGAGGTTCGTTTTTCTTGGATGGATAATCAGGCCATCGACTTCACGCAGTGTCAATTTGTTAACGCGGACCATGTGGAAACACCATGTTGCCGGTGGGGTGGATTGGCATCGATGGTGGCAAGCTGCCTGCGCCGCGGCGGTAAAGGATCATGCCCGGCTCGAAAGCTTCAACGGCGCGGCCCCGGGCATCGCGCAGCAGATTGGCGGCGGTGCCGGTCATGCTCCCGCGGAGCGTTGATCTCAGTGAGCAGGTTGTTCTTAATCAGGCTGCGGAACACCGCGTTGCGCGCCGCGGCCGGCAGGGTCTTCGGTGCGCGGGCGAGGCCCGTCTCATGCTGCGCGGCGGCGCTGAGGATCACGCGCTGGGTATCGGAAAGCTTGGTCATCGTGGTGGTCTCCGGTTCCAGTGCCGGTCATCGGCCCCTACTGCCGGGACCCCCACCGGGCATAAGCCGGTCGGGGCGGCGCGGGAGTGACCCGCGTCAGGCTTCGTATTCGCCGCGGCGGAAATGCTGGTCCGCAATGTCCTTCAGCTTCGCTGTGGCATCAGAAAGCCAGGCGGCTTCGCCCCAAAGCACCGTCTCTGGGTCGGCGCCGAAATGGTCCTCGCTGGCCTGCTGGAGTTTGCCGAGGAGGGCGTCGAATTCGGCTTTCTTTGCTAAGAATGCGGCCAGGCTGTGTTCCTGGTTGCGGGTGGCGCGGGCTTCGCGGTCAGTCATGTTTGTCTCCGTCTGTTGCTGCAGGGCATCGCCTGCGTGTGACGAGACATTCCCGCTGTGCCGCGCGCGAGCCAAGCAAGATAGAGCGTTATCTTGTTGCTATAATTTGGTATTTTCGATCATCAATCGCGCCGCAGCGACATCGGCAAAGATACGAGCATCGCCCTCCAGCACCGCGGCTTCGCCGGTTATCTCCTGCCAGCGCCGCACAATCACATCGGCATAGGCGGGATCGATGTCCAGCAGGACTGCTCGCCGCCCCGTGCGCTCAGCCGCGATCATGGTGGTGCCCGAACCTCCAAAACAGTCCAGCACAGTGCCGCGCGGCTTGCTGCCGTTGCGGATGGCGCGCTCGACTAGCGCCACCGGCTTCATGGTCGGATGCAGGTCGCATGCTTGGCAGCCGTTGACGTGCCGAGCGCGACAGCTCTAACGTTTTACGCTATGGAAGTCGATGGTCAACGCCGTGCGTGCAAGGGGCAAGAAGCCTATGTCAGACCAACGTGTTCGCAGAGCAGGGTTTAAACTCGCATATCTACTGCCTGCGCGGCGTGTTCGATCCGACAACCTTCCAACTGAGCTACACGCCCGATGCCGCACGCAAGCTACCGGTGGGCAGGTTCACGCGCGGCTACACCTAAAACCACTCCGGCATCATCGAGACCGATATTCATCTCTTCGGCGATGTCCACGGGCGGCCATCGGGTGAGTCGGGCCTTCAAGAACTGAGCAGGCTTTTATGGAGGCCCAGAGGAGGGGGAGTAGCGTTTCAATGCTGATGAATGAACAATGACAGGCTGGAGCCGCAGGAGCTTCATAGCCTCACTCGCCGCGATACAGGCAAGCCGCGCGATGGCGCAGACCTGGCCGGAGCGCCCCGTGCGCCTGATCATCCCCTTCCCGCCGGGCGGCAATATCGACATCCTCTCACGCCTGTTGGCGCCGCTGCTGGGCGCTCGGCTGGGCCAGCCGGTGGTAGCGGAGAATCGCGGTGGCGCCGGTGGCGCGCTGGGTGCGGAAATGGTCGCCAATAGCAGGCCCGATGGCCACACGCTGATGATGGGCTCGAATGGCTCCCTGGTAGGCAATGTGCTGACCCAGGCGAATTTGCCCTACGACCCCTTCCGTCAGTTCCAGCCCATCGGGCTTTGTGCGGTGCTGCCCCTGGTTGTGGCCGTGCGCGCCGATCATCCGGCGCAAACGGTGCAGCAATTGGTCGCTATGGCCAAGGCGCGGCCCGGAGCGATCACCTGCGGCACGGCGGGGATTGGCTCCTCCAACCACCTTGCACTGGCCCTATTCGATGCCGCCAGCGGTGCCGGTATCACCCATGTACCATATCGTGGCTCCGGGCCGATGATGCCCGACCTACTGGCCGGCAATGTCAGTTGCCTGATGGAACAGATCAGCGGGGCGATGCCGCTCGCGCGCGAAGGCCGGCTGCGCCTGCTGGCGCTCACCGGCGAACAGCGCTCTCCATTGATGCCCGACCTGCCGACCCTGGTGGAGAGCGGCTACGATGGCGCAGTGATGTTCTCCTATAATGGGCTCTGCGCGCCCACTGGCACGCCCGACGCCATCATCCAGCGGCTTTCAGGCATGTTGCCGGATTGCCTGACCGACGCCTCCCTGCATGAGCGCATGACCGGCCTTGGCGTGGAACTCGCGCGCCCGCCGCAGACCACGCCCGGGCATTTCGCCGCCTTTCTGCGTACCGATCTGGAGCGCACGAGGCGCGCCGTGCAACTGGCGGGTCTCAAGCCGGAATAGCCGCTAGCTTGCCGCCCGGGCACGGCCGGGCTTAGGCTCGCTTCCAAGAAAATGAGAGGAAGCCAAATGTCCAAGGGCAATGTATTCGTGGGTGTCGTGCGCTGGCCGGGTGGTGGCAATATGGTCGCGCCGCCAGATACGCTGGGCGGCGTGTTTCGCCTCGCTGTGGGTGGCAGCGAATGGGAGCACATGACGTGCGGCCTGCCGGCGGAATGCCATGTCCCCTGCCTGACGGTGGACCCGCATGATGGCAACCGGATTTACGCCGGCACGCAGGAGGGCCCCTATGTGTCCACCGATGGCGGCAGCAATTGGGCGCGGCTGAACTTCCCCCATACCGACCGGCAGATTTGGAGCATCGCGGTGCATCCGCGCAACCCGCAGCGGATTTATGTCGGCACCTCGCCGCTGGGCGTTTTCATCTCGGATGATGCCGGCGGCAGCTTCCGCCAGGCGCGTGGTGTCGAGCTGTCCGATGTCGCGGATATGCGGGGCTTTCGCAACCGCGTCATGCGCTTTGCCTTCAATCCGGTGCGGCCGGAGGAGATGTTCGCGGCACTCGAAGTGCGCGGGGTGGTTCGCAGTATCGATGGCGGCGAAAGCTGGATCGATTGTTCCGACCACCTGATCCGTCTGGCTGAACAGGAACACCTCAAGAGCGCGATCATCACCACCCACACTGCCGAAGGCATGCTGGATGTGCACGCGCTGGCGATCAGCGCCGCAGCACCTGAGACTCCGATCGTGGCGCTGCGCATGGGCCTCTTCCGCAGCGACGACCATGGCGCCCATTGGCAGGATCTGGAGATGCGCAAGCGAACGCCCATCTTCTACGGCCGCGATGTGCGCGTCAGCCCGCATGACCCGAATACGCTGTTTGCCACCATGTCCACCGCCGCCAATGGCGCCACCGGCACGGTGTGGCGCAGCCTGGATCTGGGCCGCAATTGGGCGCGCTTCGACACGCCAACCAAGGCCGAGAGCACCATGATGGCGGTGGTGCCCAGCCCGCGCGATGCTGCGGTGGTCTATGCCGCCGCGCGCAAGGGCCAGGTCTTTGGTACGCTCGATGATGGCGCCAACTGGGCCGATGTGCCGCTGCCCAAGGGCTGCACTGGGGTGATGGCACTGGCGGTCAGCTAAGGTGGCGATGCTCTCGCGCCGTGCCCTGGCCGGTGCGGCGGCGCTGCCCCTGGCCATGCGGCCCGGGGCAGGGCGGGCGCAGGACGCCTGGCCCAGCCGCCCGGTGCGCTGGGTGGTGCCGTTTCCGCCCGGCGGCGGCATCGACGTGGTGGCGCGGCTGCTCGCCCAGCGCCTGACGGATATCAGCCCCAAGCCCTTCCTGGTGGAGAATATCGGCGGCGGTTCCGGCGTGGTTGGCTCCGCCGCGGTGGCGCGGGCCGAGCCGGATGGCCACACCTTGTTGTTTCAAAGCTATTCCAGTGCGGTGGTGAACCCGGCCACCATGCGCAACCTACCCTATGACCCCGTGGCGGCATTCACGCCGATAAGTCTGGTGGCGATGATGCCGATGCTGATCGTGGTGCATCCGAGCATTCCGGCACAGAATATTGCCGAGTTCATCGCGCTGCTGAAGGCCAATCCGGGTAAGTATACCTACGGCTCCTCCGGCCCTCGAACCTCGCCGCATCTCGGCGCCGCTTTGTTTTGCGACAGTGCCGGGGTGGAGATGGTGCATGTGCCCTATCGCGGCACCGGCCCGGCGGCGCAGGCGCTGCTCTCGGGCGAGATCAGCATGGTGGTGGACAGCATCACCACCCAGCGCGGCTTCATGCAGGCCGGGCGCTCTCGCCCCTTGGCCATGCTGGGCCGCACCCGTTCGGCCCTGCTGCCCGATGTGCCCACCCTGGCGGAAAGTGGGCTGGCAGATTTTGACTTCAATTTCTGGGCCGCATTGTTCGGCCCCGCCGGTCTTCCAGCCGAGATTGCCACGCGTCAGGCGGAGGCGATTGGCCAGGCGATGCGCGAGCCCGGACTGGCAGCGAGGCTGGTGGATCTGGGCGTTGAGGCCAAGGCCTCCAGCCCGGCTGAACTGGACCGTTTCTTCCGCCACGAATTGCAGGCCACGCGGGAGATTGTTCGCCGCGCTGGCATTGAATTGGAATAGAAACATGAGCTCGACCGCTCGCCTGGCCACCTGGTGCGCCGAAAGTCCTGACATCTGGCCGGAGGCCGCGCGCGAGGCGGTGCGCCGCGCCTTTGTCGACACCCTGGCCACCATGCTGGCGGGCCGGCAGGAGGAATGCACAGTCACGGCGCGTGCGGCGGTGTCGCGCTGGGGCAGTGGGCCATGCTTCACCGCTGGCGGCAGCCGGCTGACGGCGCCCTGGGCGGCGCTGGTGAACGGCACGGCGGCACATGCGCTGGATTATGACGATGTCTGCGAACCTGCACTCAACCACCCCAGCGCAGCACTCGTGCCAGCACTTCTGGCGCTGGCCGAGGAAATTGGTGCCAGCATGGCCGCCTGCGTGGATGCCTATATCATCGGCTATGAGGTGATGTCCCGGCTCGGCCAGGCGATGAACCAGGTGCATTACCAGCGTGGCTGGCACACCACACTGTCATTGGGCAGCCCCGCCGTGGCCGCGGCATGCGCCCGGCTGCTTCACCTCGATGCCCGCAGGACGGCCATGGCGATATCGCTGGCCACTAGCATGGCCGGTGGTTCCAAGCGGCAATTCGGCACCATGGCCAAGCCATTGCATGCCGGGATGGCAGCCAAGAACGGCATGGTGGCGGCGCAACTGGCCGCCGCCGGGCTGGAGGCCATTGCCGAGCCGCTGGATGGCAGTTGGGGCTATCAGGAAATGATGGCCGGAAGCACAGCCCTGGGCCTGGAGGCTGCACTGGCCGGTCTGGGCGATGATTGCGCTGTTCTGCAGCATGGGATCTGGGCGAAGTATTATCCATGCTGCGCCAGCACGCATCGGCCGGTGGACGCGCTGCTCTCGCTCCAACTGGCGCCCGGCGCGGTGGAGCGGATGGAGACGCTGGTCTCCGAGATCGCCGTGGCCAATTTGCGCTACCTGCTGCCATCCGGCGTGGCGGAGGCGCGGTTCAGCCTGCCTTATTGCCTGGCTGCCGCGCTGCATGATGGCCCGCTGACCCCGGCGAGCTTCACGCCGCATGCCATTGCCCGGCCGGAGGTGCTCGACCTGTTGGCCCGAACCGATATGCTACTCGACCCGGCGCAGCCTGCCAGCCGTGCGATTGGTGACGCGGTGGAGACCGGCACGGTGCGCGTTTTCCTGCGGGATGGCACCATGCGCGAGGCCAGCGCTGTGACGCCGCATGGCCACCCGCGTGACCCGCTGAGTGCCGCCGAGCTGGAGGGCAAGTTCCGTGCCTGCGCAGCCGCCGGGGCCCTGCCGAGTGAGGCCACGGAACAGGCGGTGGAACTCCTCGCACAATTCAACAGCCTCGACTCACCGGAGGCGCTGCTGCGGACGCTGGAGGCGGCATAGTCGCAAGGATCATGAACTATGAATAAGAGCCGGACTAGAACGCTGCGGAAATTGATAATAATCGAAAATATCGTGGACACGGCGTCACGAGCGCAATCTATTCCAACTGCCTGTAATTGTCTATTTTGTCAGTGAACTCGGTCAGCAGCGCCGGGTGCTTTTTCCTGGGCCTGCTTGAACCTGCTGTCCATAAGCACAGCACAGCACTGGTCGCATCGCAAAAAAGCGTTAAATGCGGGGATCGCATCGCGCGACTTGCCGAGCAGCTTTTAGAACGGCACGCCCAACGCCTTGCCCGCGATGTCCCACAGCGCGATATCCATCGCCCCGATTGCCCGCGGCGAGGTTTGCCGCACGCGCGACCAGAGGCGCGCATTCAGCTTCTCGCGGTCGAAGGGATCGAGGCCCAGTACCACCGGCTTCAGGCTTCGGATCAGCGCCGCGCCCTCTGCGTCCGCGCCATTCGTGGCGCTGCCGAGGAAGGCGTGGCCTGTCACGCCCTCATCCGTCTTGATGGCGAGCAGGCCGAGAATGCTCTCGCCGGTGCCCTGCGCAACATGCGCGCCGTAGCTGATCTTGGGAATGCCGGTCCAGCGGAACAGGGTAAGCGTGACATCGGTGATCTTTATGCGCTGATCCTCTCCTGCGGCGGCGTGCTGCGCGGCTTGCGCTCGGCCGCCGGAATGGCCTCGGTGCCAATGACCTGGTCGGCCGTGAGGGCGGCGATGCGTTCGGCATCCAGTCCGAGCAGCCCGCCCAGGATGGCGTCGTTCTCCTGGCCCAGCGTGGGCGCCGCGCGCGTGATGGGCAGGGGCCCGCCGCGCAGGGGGCGGAAGGGCGCAGAGGGCAGCATGTGCCTGCCCATGAAGGGGCGCTCCGCCTCCTGCCAGAAGCCGCGGGCGAGGAGATGCGCGTCGTTCCGCAGCCCGGTGGGCCAGCGCACCACGCCGGCGGCGATGCCCTGCGACTGCAGGCCCGTCATCGCCGCATCGGCGTCCTGGCCGCGCGTCCATTGGCCGATGATCGCTTCCAGATCATCCTCTCGCGCGCGGCGTGCTTCGAGATCGAGGCTTGCGAGATCGGCGCGGCCCAGCAGCGTGCAAAGCCGTATCCAGGCCGTGTCATCGGTCACGGCGATGGCGAGCCAGCCTTCCGCGGCACAGGGGAAGGCGCCGTGTGGCACCATCATCGGGTGCCGGTTGCCGCGCCGGGGGCCAGGGTCGCCGAGCGCGGATTGCGCGATCATCCACGGTGCAACAAGTGGGAACATGCACTCGACCTGCGCGAGGTCGATGTGCTGGCCCTCGCCCGTGGCCTTGCGGTGCAGCAGCGCGGTCAGCAGCGCAGCGGCGGCGTTCAGTCCACCCACGGGGTCGCCATAGGCGAGCTGGTTGGTCATCGGCACGGCGTCAGGGGGGCCGGCCACGGTGGGCAGGCCCGAGGCGTGCTCCAGCGTCGAGCCATAGGCGCGCGCGTCGCGCCACGGGCCCTCCGCGCCGAAGGCGGGCATGGAAAGCATAACGAGGTCGGGCCTTGCGCGGCGCAGCACCGTGTAGTCCAGGCCGAGCTTGGGCAGCACCTCGCGCGCGTAATTTTCCACCACGGCGTCGCTTTCCGCCACCAGGCGCTGCAGCAGCGCCGCACCCTCGGGCCTGCTGAGGTCGAGCGTGATGCCGCGCTTGTTGCGGTTCTGAAAGGCGAAGCGCACATCCCGCTCATAGCGGCGCTCCTCAAAGAAGGCCGCGCGCGGATCTACGCCGCGCCACCAATCGGGATATTGGATCGCCTCGACCTTGATAATCTCGGCCCCCAGATCGCCCAGGCTGCGCGTGCAATAGGGCCCGGCCCAACCCATGGAGAGGTCCACGACGCGCAGCCCCTCCAAGGGCAGGCTGTGCACCGCCTTGGCGCCATACAGCGCGGGCGCCGCGGGTGGTTCCTGCTGCGGCACCGGCGCGTTGCGCGGCGGCGTGCGGGTGAGGCGCTGCGGCAGCGTCGGGCCCTCGAAGCTCAGACTGCCCAGGCGCACGCGCTGGAAGGCATCGCGTGCGCGATGCGTGGGCGTGGCCAGCAGTGTCGCCATCTCTGGCACGACGGCGAAGGGCAGGCGGCGGGCCAGCGCCTCCACGAACCAGCTTTCGGCGGTCCGTTCGAGCAGCTTTGCTGAGAAGATCGCATCCAGCCGGTCGGCCTGACGCATACGGTCGAAGCCGACGATAAGGTCAGGATCCTGGCCGAGTTCGGGCAGCCCAACCATCTCGCAATAGCTGCGCCACTGTGCGGGGGTGACGATGGTGACGCCGAGCCAGCCCTCGCGGCAGCGATAGACGCCCATCGGGCAGGTCGGTGCGAAGCGGTTGATGCCGAGCCGCTGCTCCACCTCCGGGTTGGTCACGGCCTGCGCCGCCTGGTATTCGGCGATCGAGATATTCGCCTCGTGGATACTGGCTTCCACGCGCCGCCCGCCGCCGCCCAAAAGCGATGAGGCGGTGGCGATGAAGGCGGCGATGCCGCCCAGAACCTCGCCCGCGATGCCGCCCAGCATGGCGGGTGGCCCTTCCACAGGGCCGGTGCAGGCGAAGACGCCGGCCAGCGCGCGGCAGGTGACATCCGTTGCGGCGAAGCCTGCATAGGGACCGGTCTCGCCAAACCAGGAGATGCGCGTGGCAATGAGATGCGCGGGCAGCGCCTCATCGGGTGGCGGTGCCGCGCGCGCATCCAGCAACACATGGCAGCCTGGTGCGAGTGCGGCGACGCTGCCGGTGGCGGCATGCTTGTTGGTGTTCAGCCAAGCCTGGAGCGCCGAGCGGCCTTGCACGAGCGGCCAGGCCGTGTGAAGCGGATCATCGGGCGCGTCGAGCTTGCGCACCTCCGCGCCGAAATCGGCGAAGAGCTTTCCCGCATAGGCGAGCGCGGCACCGCCGCCCACTTCGAGCACGCGAATCCCGCTAAGGGCTTCTGCCACGCGCTTCCTCCTGATTTTTTTAAACATAGATCCAGAGGGCTACGCGGCGTCAAGCGGCGGTGTGGCCGCGTTGATGGCTGGAAGTCGCCGCAGCTGCGCATCCGCATAGACCCAGATGTCCCGCTGGACGTCGTGCCCCGCGAGCGAAACTTCGGCACGGCACAGCGCGCGGATCACCTCATGGTGCGGGTGATCCTCGGGCTGGTGGAGGAAGCGCGGCTGCATTAGGCCGGCGTTGAGCGGGACGCATTGCCGCCAGGCTTTCATCCGGAGAGGTGTTGACAGGGGCGCGCATCTGTTTTCGAGTTCGAAAAGAATAAGGCGCAGGCTTCAACCGCGCCGTGAGGAAATGCGCGCATGGCCGAGAACATCGTCACAATCCGGTCCGAAATTGGCGCTTTAGTGTGGAAGATCGCAGCACCGGCTGGCACGGCCCTGGCCGAGGATGACACCATCATCATCCTGGAATCCATGAAGATGGAGATTCCCATCATGGCGCCGCATGCCGGCACCGTGGTCGAGATCCTCGTTACGGAAGGCCAACAGGTGGAGGAGGGCCAGGCCGTCGCCACCTTCCGGGCTTAGGTCATGGATGTGACCGTCCTCATCGCCAATCGCGGCGAGATCGCCGCCCGCATTGCCCGCACCTGTGCGCGGATGGCCATCCCCAGCGTTGCCGTCTATTCCGATGCGGATGCGACGGCGCTGCATGTCACGGCCGCTGACAGCGCGCAGCGGATCGGCCCGGCGCACCCGCGCGAGAGCTACCTCTGCATCCCCGCGATCATCGCGGCCGCCGAGCGCAGCGGCGCGCGCTACGTGCATCCGGGCTACGGCTTTCTCTCCGAGAATGCCGACTTCGCCGAGGCCTGCGCGGCCGCCGGCCTCACCTTCATAGGCCCCTCGCCTGCCGCCATCCGCGCCATGGGCGGCAAGGCCGCGGCGCGGCTGCTGGCCGAGGCGGCCGGCGTGCCGTGCCTGCCAGGTGACGCGGGTGCCGACCAGTCGGAGGAAGCGCTACTGGCTGCCGCCACGCGCATCGGCTTTCCGGTGATGGTGAAGGCCATCGGCGGTGGCGGGGGGCGCGGCATGCGCCGCGTGGCTGATGCAGCTGCCTTCCCCACGGCGCTGGCCGCCGCCCGGCGTGAGGCCGCCATCTTCGGCGATGACCGCATGCTCATCGAAAAGCTTGTGGAATCCGCGCGTCATATCGAGGTGCAGATCCTCGCCGACAGCCACGGCAACGTGCTGCACCTGCACGAGCGCGACTGCACCCTGCAACGACGCCACCAGAAGCTGGTGGAGGAATGCCCCGCACCCGGCATGGACGCTCCGCTGCGCGCCGAACTCGGCCGCCGCGCCTGCGCCCTGGCCCGCGCCGTCGGCTATGTCGGCGCGGGCACCGTCGAGTTCATCGCCGAAGCACCCCTGCGGGCCGAAAGCATCTGGTTCATGGAGATGAACACGCGCCTCCAGGTGGAGCATCCGGTGACGGAAATGGTGACAGGTCTCGACCTTGTGGAATGGCAGCTGCGCATCGCGCGCGGCGAGGCGCTGCCCTTCCACCAGGCCGATATCCGCCTCGATGGCCATGCGGTCGAGGCCCGGCTTTGCGCCGAGGATCCAGCGCGGCAATTCCTCCCCTCGCCGGGCCATCTCACCGCGCTCAGCCTTCCCGCGGAGGCACCCGGCCTGCGCGTCGATTCCGGCGTGCGCGCGGGTGATATCGTGACCGCCTACTACGACTCCATGCTGGCCAAGATCATCGTTCACGCCCCCACCCGCGCGCTGGCCTTGCAGCGCCTGGCCGATGCGCTGGATTCGTGCCGGACCGGGGGCGTGCGTCTGAACGCCGGCTTCCTCGCCGCGGCACTCCGCAGCGATGAAATGCGTGAGGCGCGCATGGACACAGGCTTTCTGGAAGTCGCGCGAAAGCGCCTCGTCGAATCCGCGTTGAAGGAACCCGCCTGACATGACCTGGCAACCCGAACTCGACGAACTGCGACAGCGCGAGGCTCATGCGAAGATGCTGGGCGGCGCCGACAAGATCGCGCGGCAGCATGCGGGTGGGCGCCTCACCGTGCGCGAGCGCATCGATGGCCTGTCCGATGCCGGCACCTTCCACGAGATCGGCGCCATCGCCGGCAAGGCCGAGTATGACGCGGCGGGCAACCTCACCAGCCTCACGCCGTCCAACTGCGTGATGGGGCGCGCGCAGATCGACGGCCGGCCCGTCATGCTGCTTGGCGACGACTTCACCGTGCGCGGCGGCTCGGCGGATGCGACCATCCGCGAGAAGCCGATCATGGCAGAGCGCATGGCCTACGAGTTCCGCCTGCCGCTGATCCGCATCATCGAAGGCTCGGGTGGCGGCGGTTCGGTCAAGACGATCGAGACGACGGGGCGCGCGAACCTTCCAGGCGGCGTGGGCGGGGGTGCGCTCTACCATTACACTGGCGCCAATCTGAGCATGGTGCCGGTGGTGGGCCTGGGGCTGGGCTCCGTCGCTGGATTGGGTGCCGCACGATTGGCTGCCACGCATTATTCCATCATGACCAAGAACACCTCGGCGATGTTCGTGGCGGGCCCGCCCGTGGTGAAGCGTCTGGGCGAGGACCTGACCAAGCAGGAGCTGGGCGGCTGGGAAATCCAGACCAAGGCAGGCGCTGTGGACCACGCGGTGGATAGCGAGGAGGAAGCCTTCGCCTGCGCGCGCCGCTTTCTCTCCTATCTGCCCTCTTCCGTTTACGGCACGCCCCCCGTCACACCCTGCGACGATGATCCGAACCGCCGCGACGAGAAGCTGTTCAAGGCCATCCCGCGGGACCGCCGGCGCGTCTACCAGATGCGCCCGATCATCGACACTATCGTCGATAAGGGCAGCTTCTTCGAGATGGGCCGTATGTTCGGCCGCAGCGTCATCACCGGCTTCGCGCGCTTCAACGGCATGCCCGTGGCGCTGATGGCGAGCGACCCGTTCTTCTATGGCGGCTCCTGGACGGCGGATGCCTGCGCCAAGGTGATCCGCTTCGTCGACCTCGCCGAAACCTTCCACATGCCCGTCATCTACCTGCAGGACTGCCCAGGCTTCATGGTAGGGCTGGAGGCCGAGAAGGCGGCGACTATCCGCCTGGGCGTGCGCGCCATGGCGGCGGTAAACCAGACGACGGTGCCCTGGTGCACCATGATCATCCGCAACGCCTTCGGCGTCGCTGGTGTGGTGCACCAGCCGGCTGGCCGCCTCTCGTTGCGCTACGCCTGGCTTTCCGCGCGCTGGGGCTCGCTGCCGCTCGAGGGCGGCATCGAGGCGGGCTATGCGGCTGACCTGGCCGCGGCGGATGACCGCGATGCCAAGCTGGCCGAGATCGAGGACCGACTGAACCTGCTCCGCAGCCCCTTCCGCACCGCCGAGACCTTCTGGGTGGAGGAGATCATAGACCCTCGCGACACGCGCAGGCTATTGTGCGATTTCGCCCAGCTCGCACAACCCCTGCTCACGCCCACCCCCTCTGCGGTGAAGATGCGGCCATGAAATGCCTGATTCTTTTTGCGGGATTGCTGCTGAGTCTTCCTGTCGCGGCACAAACCTTCCCTGAGCGCACGCCGCGCATCCTCGGCGGCTTCGCGGCCGGCGGCACGAGCGACATCGTCAACCGCATCCTCGCCGAAAGCGCCGCCACAACGCTGGGCATGCGCCCGGTGGTCGAGGTGAAGACCGGCGCCAACGGCTTTATCGCCGCCGCCGAGGCCGTTCGCAGCCCGCATGATGGGCACACCATCGTGCAATGCTCGACCGGGCTGCTGACCATCACGCCGGAACTGCCCGGCGCGAATATGGCGATCGACCCGAACCGCGACCTCATCCCCATCGCCAACTTCGCGCATTCCACGCAGGTGATGGTGGTGGCGACGAACTCGCCTTACCGCACGGTGGCCGATTTTCTGGCCGCCGCCCGTGCCCGCCCTGGCACGCTGACCTATGCGAGTGCGGGCATCGGCGCCGTCTCCCACCTCTCGGGCGCGCGTCTCGAACGGATGGCGGGCGTGCAGCTTGTGCACGTGCCCTATCGCGGTGCAGCACTCGGCGTGCTCGACGTGATGGCCGGGCGTGCCGACACCATCATCACCAACCTGGGCGACGCCGCGGCGCAAATCCGTGCCGGCGAGATGCGCCTGCTCGCCTTCGCCGATGGCATCGGCTCGCCTGCCTATCCCGGCGTGCCGCAAATCAGCGAGGCGGTGCCGGGCTATGCCGTCAGCGGCTGGTTCGGCTTTTGCGCCCCGCGGGGCACGCCGGAGGCCGTGGTTGGCCGCTGGTCCGAGGCAATTCGCATCGCCACGCAAGACCCGACGACGCAGCGTCGCTTCTCCGAAAGCGGCCTGGTGCCGCGCTACGAGGCGCCCGCCACCTTCAGCGCCACAATCGCCGCCGATCGCGCGATCTGGCGCGACGTGATCCGCGGCGCCAGCATCCGCGTCGAATAGGAAGAGACGCATCATGGCCCGCCGCTTCATCCTCGCCGCAGTTCTCGCACTGGTCCCCGCGCTGGTTTCCGCGCAGGAACGCCCGCCCCGCATTCTCGCAGGCTTTGCGCCCGGCGGCACCGGCGACCTTGTGGCGCGGCTGATCGCCGAGGGCATCGGCAACGTCACCGGCACGCGCGTCATCGTGGAGAACCGCACCGGGGCCAATGGCCTCATCGCCGCTGAAGTCGTTGCGCGCGGGCCGGCCGATGGCGCGACGCTGCTGCAATGCCCGATGGGCAGCATGACCATCAGCCCAGCACTTCCCGGCGCCGTCTTACCGATCGATCCGCGCACGGAACTGATCGGTGTCGCGAATATCGCGCTCTCCAGCTATGGCGCGGTGACCGGCGCGCAAGGCCCCTACCGCTCGATGGCCGAGGTGGTCGCCGCGGCGCGCGCCCGGCCCGGCAGCATCACCTATGCCAGCGCCGGCGTCGGCTCCGCGCAGCACCTGACGGGCGCGCGCCTAGCGGCGATGGCGGGGCTGGAGTTGGTACACGTGCCCTATCGCGGCGCAGCGCCCGCCTCGCTCGATGTCATCGCCGGACGGACAGACCTGCTGATCACCAATCTCGGCGACGTAGTGCGCCAGATCCAGGGCGGCGAGTTGCGGCTGCTGGCCCTGGCCGACGCACAGGGTGTGCCCGAATTCGCCAGCGCCCCGCGCCTCACCGATACCGTGCCCGGGCTGGAGGTGGCGGGCTGGTTCGGCCTCTGCGGCCCGCGCGGCATGCCCCGGGAGAGCATCCGCCGCTGGGCCGAGGCGACCGAGCGCGCCCTGCAGGACCCTACGCTGCGCCAGCGCCTGCTCGACAACGGCCTAACGCCGAACTTCGAGGGGCCGGATGAATTTACCCTCCGCATGGAGCGCGACCGCCTCGCCTGGGGCGAGACGATCCGGCGCGCAAATATCCGAGCCGACTAGCGGCACGCGCCGAGTTTCTGCTGCCCTGGCCTCAATGCAATGCCGAGGAAACATGCTATGGACACGGGGCATCGCGGCAGCGCGCTGACCTTTGCCGGGGCCGCTGCGGGTCTATCCACAGCCCGTCCGCGGACCGCCGATTTCCCGGAAAAGCTGCTGCGGATCATCATGCCCTATCTTTGCCGACATCCAGGGAAGCGTCATGGTGCCATCCAGTTTGCAGCAGGGGACAGGGCAGCGGCCCAGTGTCAGATTGAGGCTATGGTTCTGAAGCCACGGGCAAAGGTCACAAACCGCAACCCATATTTTTGGCTTGGCGCTAGCGATGTGGCGCGCTTCCGCCCCCCGCATACAGTATCGGCAGGAAGGACCCTGGATTATTACATCGTCTCTACTTCAATCGGGTGGCGAGTGGCTGAGGAGCCACTCTGCTGCGGTCGCAATTCAACGACTGTCAAAACACTATCCCTTCTGGTTCCGGTGCCGCAATCGGGTTTCAGCGGGGCCATGACTGCGTGGTGGACAATGTCCATACAACGCCCTAAAACTAGCCCTGGAGGCCACCATGCCCACACCCGCCAAGCGCATCACCACACCGACCCCACGCCCCGCGAAGGCCAAGCCCGCCATCACCGTCGGCGCGATCAACATCCGCGTCCGGCCCGAGGAGCGTGCCCTGATCGACCATGCCGCGATGCTCTCGGGCAAGTCGCGCTCCGAGTTCATGCTTGAGGCTGCGCGCCGCGCTGCGAACGATGCCATTCTCGACCGCACGCTGCTGCGCCTCGAGCCCGCAGCCTTCGCACGCTTCGTGGCGATGCTCGATGCACCGCCGCAGCCGAATGAGAAGCTGCGCAAGTTGCTCGGAACGACGCCGCCATGGGGGTGAGCGGGCAGCTTTCGGCACCCGCCCCGCTCGACGATACGCACGACCTTGCGCTGTTCGATAGCGGCGAGGCCACGCTGGACGATTGGCTTCGACGACGTGCTCGCTCCAATCAGGCGGCCGGCGCGTCACGGACCTTCGTGGTGTGCCGCACCGGTTTCGTGGTAGGGTTCTACTGCCTGGCAGCAGGAGCCGTGACGTTGGCCGCCGCACCTGGGCGCGTAAAGCGCAACATGCCCGACCCGATCCCGATGGCGATGCTCGGCCGACTGGCGGTTGACCGCAGCCTGCACGGCCAGGGCATTGGGCGGGCCCTGTTGCGGGATGCGGTCTTACGGGTCCTGCAGGCCAGCGAAGTGCTGGCGGTGCGCGGCATGTTGGTGCAGGCGCTGAACGCCGACGCCCAGCGCTTTTACCAGGCCTGCGGCTTTACGCCGTCACCGACCGATCCGATGATGCTGATGGCCACGACGGCCGACCTGAAGGCCGCCTTGGGCTGAGGCTCACGCGGCACGCTCCCGTGGTTGCAGGCCGTAATGCGCCGCCAGCACGCCGAGCGCCGTGAGCAGGATACCCTGCGCCTGGACGTGATGGACAGGACGTCCCGACCAGCCTTGCCGCAGTGCCCATTCCCGCACGGAGCATTCGAGGCCGAGCACATGCCAAAGGCAGCTTCCGCCGGCGCTATCCGCGCCGCCGAACAGGTCCAGGGCCACGGCCAAGCGCTCGCGCGCAGCAGCCTGGCGTTCGGTCAGAAGATCGCCGCCTCCGCCCTGGATCCGGAGTAGTTGCGTCGTGCGCATACCGTCCAGCGCCGCGAGGCGGAAGGTCACACGGAACATCGCCCCGGCCTCATGCATCTGCGGCGTGATGCTGCCATTGGCCAGCATAAGCCCGAGCGTGTCGACGGCACGACGATGCGTCACCGGCACATTGGTTTCCGGATCAGCCTCGCGGAGAGGTTCGGTGAATTCGCCATGCTGCAGCCGCCACTTCGAGGGCTTGGACAGGTCCTCTACCATTCGCTTCGCCTTGCGCTTACCGGCCATGGTGGTTCTCCCCGCTACGGCGCCCCCAGCGCCGGTTGGCTTCGTTGGTGATGGCCTGACGCAGCCAGTCGTCGGCGATCTCGGCGATCGGCAGTGCGACGACACCGTGGCGATGCCAGGCGGCCGCGCGCATGGCATTGACCTCGGCATCGGTGGTAGGGCTGCGCGTGCCCCGGTCGAGACAGGAGCGGGGCGGTTGCGGTGCGCCGTGCATGCTCATGCGCGGCCTCCCGCTGCCCGGTGGAGAAAGCCCTTGGGTCCTATCGTCCCTTGGCCTACACGCTGCCCGCTGAAACCGACGCTCAAGAGGCCGATCGATATGGGGACAGTTCGCGCAATGCTTGATGTCGCCCGGTCCACCAAGGGCCGGATTGACCCGCTGCGGGTCGATGCGACGACCGAGACCGACATCCTGCGCCACACCGCCGAGGACGATGCAGAGGCGGCGCAGAACGCTGCCGCATACACGCGGCGGGTGCGCCGGCGGACGGGGCTGACGCAGGCCGCCTTTGCCGCGCGGATCGGCGTGCCGTTGGACACCCTGCGGAACTGGGAACAGGGCAAGCGCCTGCCGGCCGGACCCGCGAAGGCACTGCTGAAGATCCTGGATCGTGCACCGGAGGCGGCGCTATCGGCGCTCGCCTGAGGTCCCGTCATGAGGGCGCGGCTCATGCGCACCCTCCCGTGGACCCAGTCGCCCAGAGCAGAAGGGCGATGGCATCAGCCTCGTTGTCGTCGGCCGGCGCGAAGCCGCGGGCTCGGATGGCGGCGACCATCTTCGCCTTGTCGGCGTTGCCTTTGCCGGTAGCGAAGCGCTTGATCGTGCCGACCGGAACGCCCTCGTACGGGACTTCGTGCTCCTCGCACCAGGCGGTGAGCATGCCGAGGAAGCCGCCGTAGATGTGCGCCGCGTCGGTGCCGGCATGCGCGCGGACCTCCTCGAACACGATCCGCGCCACACCGCCGGACAGTGCGGCGACCTCGGCCAGCCATCCGCGGAAGCGCAGGAAGCGCATCCCGCCGCCCTCGAACCGGGTCGGCTTGAAGGTCATGGTGCCTGAGGTGATGCCGCCATCATGGCGACGCAGTGCCCATCCGGTGGTGGTGCCGAGATCGAGGGCCAGCACTGCGTGATGTGCCTGGCCAGTCGCTGGCGGGACAATGATGAGCGGGCTGTGAATAGGCGTGGAAAAGGGACCCCGTTAGCGGGGTAATCGGCGTCCAATCGGGACCCCTCTGGCGATGGGGTTCACGTTGGCTCTCGTGATGATCGAGGGCCAGATTGGGATGTTTGTTGTGGA
>Ga0214917_10001237_pt1 | contig 33077 bp, 27 predicted proteins | sample LL_1208_BB_MetaG_FD_177983 | JGI IMG/M metagenome (GOLD analysis project Ga0214917, IMG submission 177983) | Freshwater microbial communities from Lake Lanier, Atlanta, Georgia, United States - LL_1208_BB | ecosystem: Environmental > Aquatic > Freshwater > Lake | place: USA: Georgia | collected... | reverse complement strand
AGGAAGGCTTTTGATTTCCATTCCCAACATTCGAGAAATATCGGTGATGTGGAAAATATGGGGGCTGGGTGATTTTGGATACACCGAGGATGGGATCTTGGACAAGACGCATCTGCGATTTTTTGCTAGGCGAAATGCTGCTGAGATTCCAAATCAAGATCAGTATAGTAACGTCAAAGTAATTCCCGCCATGGCTTATCAAAAAGGGCCACGTTTCAGACCGATCCTCAGTCGAATGACCCTGGGTTGGGCAGATGATTTCCTGACTCACCAATGGTTTGTTACCGGCACAAGACGTTAATGCATTCACTAAACGCTCTGAATTCAAGGACTTTGCCATCCAATCCCCCTTCGGCCTTGGGGGTGGTTGGCGTCGTCGTGATTCATTATCAGCATCCTGCTGTCACCCAACAATGCTTGGACGCCTTGTCACAGCAACAAGGAATTCGGATCGCCTTGAGGTTGGTGGATAACAGCAAGGACGGGGATGCCCCTGCGTTCAATCCTTCGGATAATTTCCACTCCTTTCACCGTCTTCGAGGGGAGAATCATGGATTTTCTCATGCCAATAATCTTGGTTTGGCCGATCTGCGCAGGAACCGAACCGCAGTCTCCAAAGCGCAGGAACCCGATGGCACCTTCGAAGAGGATACGGCTTGCCATTGAACCAAGCGACAACCCCGCAGTCTGTACTCTATACGGCTGGCGAGTCCCTGGAGGTCCTTGATTATCCTTCAGGCGCTGCCCTCATGCTGAATCCAATGGCCTTGCAGGCCTTGGATTGGTCCTTGGACACGACTTATTTCTTGTATTTCGAGGAATTGGATCTGCTCGGCCGGCTCCTTGAACAGGGGCCTGTGCTGGTTTTCCCTTCGACCAACGCCACGTGCGTTCATTTGGAGGGGGCCTCAGCCGGTAGCGGTCACCGTCATCATGACCGCAGTGCCAGCAGCGAATTTCATTTCCATCGCAGCAAAAAGCTCTTTTACCGCAAACATTTTCCATCCCTCTTGCCCAGGATGGGGTTGCTTCATCTGGGCGTTTTGTCGAAACGTCTCCTTCGAATGCAATGGGCCAAAGCCACGGCGGTGTGGAAAGGCTACTTTTGGTCGTAAATTCGCATCCCCAACAAGGCCAAGGAGAGGTGTCCGAGTGGTTGAAGGAGCACGCCTGGAAAGTGTGTATACGGGAAACCGTATCGAGGGTTCGAATCCCTCTCTCTCCGCATCCTAAGCGAATTGGCCCGCAAGGACTGTTCAGTTGCCCAGCTCTCCGGCGATGGATTGACCGAAGGCCTCCCTGAAATCACTACCGCCGGTTCCGAGCAAATGCATGGTCTTGGTCAAAGCCGCTTCGAAGGTCATATCCATTCCCGATATGGCCCCCAAATCCAACAAGCGGCGGCCGCTTTGGTAACGGGTCAAATCCACCTGCCCGCCGACGCATTGACTTAGGGCGATCAAATGTCCACCTCGCTGAACAAAGGCTCTCAAAAGTTCAGACAAGTCCCCATCCGCCGGAATATTCCCTGCACCGTACGCTTCCAAGAGAACTGCCTTGACCGTAGGGTCGTGCAGGGCAGCTTCCCACAAATCGGGCCTCAAGCCTGGAAACAATTTAAGCGAAAGGACCCCTTGATCCAGGGCAGGAAACCAGGCGGGACGCCCTTGTCGTAAGGGTTGACCCGGAATTCCATGCCCAATGGCATCCTCTGCAAATTCAATGCGGGTTCCGGCCCTGGCAAGGACGGGATAATTCGGCGAATCGAACGCATCAAAGCCCATGGCGTGCAGTTTACGCACCCTGTTGCCACGGTACAACGCATGATTGAAGTACAAGGCAATCTCCGGGACCCTGGGCAGGCCATCAGGACCTAAAGCAATGGCCACTTCCAAGGCGCTCATCCAATGCGATACCGCATCAGAGCGTGGATGACCCAAGGGTAGCTGCGATCCGGTAAAGATGACCGGTTTTCCCAATTGTTGCATCATGAAACTCAAGGCAGCCGCCGAATAGGCCATGGTATCCGTGCCATGCAATACCACAAAAGCGTCCATCTCGGCAGAATGCTTGAGGATCAATGCCCCAATCTGAACCCAATGTTCCGGTTTTAGATCCGAGGAGTCCATCGGCCGATCCAAAGAAACCAAGGTCAACTCCACCGGCAAGGCATCAATATCCGGTAACTGTTCCAACAGGTCCTCCAAGGAAACCGGCACCAAGCCTGACGAGCTTTCTTTCATTCCTATGGTGCCCCCGGTATAGATCAAAAGGATCCTGGAGGAATGCGATCGGAGCGAACTGGTCATGGCAAGGTTCATTTGGGAATTCGCCAAAGGTCGGCAGCATTCCGGGTGCATCGATCCCCCGCTTCCTCCGCACTCATTCCCCACAGGTCGCCCAAACACTGCGCTACCTGGGCCATCATCGCCGGTTCATTACGCTGGCCACGGTGAGGAACCGGGGCCAAATAGGGGGCATCCGTTTCCATCACCACATGATCAGGCCCTACACGCTTTAGAACATCGCGAAGGCCTTGGTTGGCTTTGAAGGTCACGGTACCTCCAATGCCCATGTACTGACCACGCTCCATGATGACCTCGGCCTGTTCCAGCGTTCCTCCGTAACAATGATAAACGCCCCGGAAAGGCAGGTCTTTGGTGAGTTCCAAAATCAATTCAAGGCTATCCCGGGAATGGATACAAACCGGTAAATCCAAACGGTTGGCCTCGTGAACTTGGGTCAGAAAGGCCTCTTGTTGCAAGGCAAGATTATCTTGACGCCAATACAAATCAATGCCAATTTCACCAACACCTACAAAATTCAATGAAAGGGCGTTTGGGCTCAAGGCTAATTTCATTTGATCCCATAGGTCCAGCCACCCCTCCTCAACCGAGCAAGGGTGTATTCCCAACATCGGGTACAAACCAAGTTCCGTTGAACTTTGGGCCACCAAATCGGGGAGTTTATTCCAAGATTCAAGATCCACATTGGGCAAGAAAATGCGCCCAACCCCTGCCACCACCGCCCGCCGCATCACCTCCGATCGATCCTCGTCAAAGGCGTCGGCGTACAAATGGCAATGGGTATCGGTAAGCAAGCGCTTAGTCCCTGCGGTTCATGAAAATAGACACATAATACAGAAGCGTCGCCAAGGACGTAAGCGCTGCAATCACGTAAGTCATCGCCGCCCAATGAAGGGCATCTTTGGCCATGGTATGCTGTTGGCTGTGGGTAATGTTGCTGCGATCCAGCCAAACAAGAGCGCGACGCGAAGCGTCAAATTCAACCGGCAAGGTCACGAAAGTGAAAAGGGTAGTGCCCGCAAAAAGGATTATCCCTAACAACAAAAGTTGAGGAAAAATCTGCAGGGTAAGGACACCGATCAAGAGTATCCAAGGCATGAAACGACTGGTCACGCTCAAGGCCGGCACCATGGCGGATCGGAATTGCAACCATGAATAGGCAGTGGCGTGTTGGACCGCATGACCAACCTCGTGGGCCGCTACAGCAGCAGCCGCTACCGAACGACCGTAAAAGACTTCATGGCTAAGGTTGACTGTCCGCTTGCTGGGATCGTAGTGGTCTGTCAATTGGCCCTCGGTGGAAATCACCTGAACATTGCTAATGTTATGTTCGGATAACATCCGCCTTGCAACTTCTTCACCGGTCAATCCGGAATAAAGAGGCGTCGCCGCATAGCGTTTGAAACGATTTTTGAAACGAGCACCAACCAGCCAACTGGCGAGCATGATACCCAGCATAAGAACCATGTACATAGATAAAGATTTAGAGGTTTTGGGTTAAATGCATCAAATTTCGTGCCAAAATCAAAGTTGTCGATCGAGCCACCGATGTAGCTGCTTAAAGCAGACGCGTGATAAGGTCATCGGCTTGGAGGCCCTGGGCTTCTGCTTTGTAATTCAAAACCATGCGATGCGCGAGAACTTCGTGGGCGACAGCCTTCACGTCTTCGATGTCCGGGCTGTACTTCCCATGGGTTGCTGCATGGCATTTGGCACCCAGCACCAAGTATTGAGACGCACGGGGGCCCGCTCCCCATTGCACCAAGTCCTTGGTGAAATCACGGGCTTGTTCCGAACCGGGACGGGTCGAGGCGGCTAATTGGACTGCATATTCCAGCACATGGTCTGTAACGGGCATTCGACGAATTAATTGCTGAAAAAACAACAAAGTCTCCCCGTCCATGACCTTATTGGGTAACGCAGGGATGGAGGAGGTGGTTTGGCGAACTACCTGGATTTCTTCGGAAAGGCTCGGGTACTGCATGCGAATCTGAAACATGAAGCGGTCCAGTTGAGCCTCCGGCAAAGGGTAGGTACCCTCTTGCTCGATGGGATTCTGGGTTGCCAAAACAAAGAACGGCGAGGGAAGACGATGCGTTTGCCCTCCTACGGTGAGTTGCCGCTCTTGCATGGCCTCCAACAAGGCTGACTGGGTTTTGGGCGGGGTGCGGTTAATCTCATCCGCCAAGACCATGTTGGCAAACAACGGACCGGGGATAAATTTGAAAGCCCGGTTTTGGTCCAAAATCTCAGAACCGGTGATATCTCCAGGCATCAAATCCGGGGTAAATTGAATTCGGTTAAAGCTCAAATCCAAAACAGAACTGATCGTTTGCACCAAGGTGGTCTTTGCAAGACCCGGAACCCCAACCAAGAAACAATGCCCGTTGGCCAACAAGGCCATCCATACCGACTGCACGGCTTGGCTTTGACCGACAACGACTTTGGCGGCCTCCGTAGAAAATTCACGGTACAAAGCGCTCAATCCGTCCACCGCTTCGCGGTCCGATGCGTAATTCAATTTCATGCCTGCAATTTAACGCCCTTTGGGGTGTGGCTCAAATCATTTTTGTCCGATGAATCAAATCAATCTTATCGAATGCATCAAATCATTTCCGCGGACAAGACGCGGAGATTTTCATCCAAACGATAAACCCTCGGCGTGGCGGTGGGGAGTTCAAATTGCAGGATTTGTTCCGGACTTAGCCCCTCCAAAGCCATGACCAAGGCCCTCAAGGAATTGCCATGGGCAACCACCAGGATATTTTGACCGCTTCGTAACAACGGAGCAATGCGGGCCTCGTAGTAGGGGATCACCCGATCCGCGGTGTCCTTGAGGCTTTCGCCACCCGGAGGAGGAATATCGTAGCTGCGTCTCCATTGGTGGACCTGCTCCGCGCCAAAACGTGCCACCGTTTCGTCCTTGTTCAGACCTTGCAAATCCCCGTACATTCTTTCGTTCAAGGCCGCATCGCAGGTGATGGAGCAATCGATTTGGCCTGTTTCGGCTAGAATATAGTCCAAGGTCCGCTTGGCCCTGGTCAAGACCGAACAGAAGGCCTGGTCAAAACGCAAGCCCGTCAAACGTTGACCCGCCGAGCGCGCCTCGTCTTCGCCTTTGGCTGTCAAATCCACATCCACCCATCCGGTGAATCGATTTTCCAAATTCCACTTTGACTGCCCATGCCTCACCAAAACCAATGTGCTCCCAGCTGCTGTCATAATGAATAATTAAAATGTTCTGATTTCGTTGATCTGAATTTCCTTCAAGGCGAGGGCCATGGCCTTGAGCCATTCCTGCTGCCGCAACCGCAATTCCTGTGCTGCGGCCGAAGAAGCCAAGCGCACGTACACCACATGACCCCCATCCCATTTCAGGGCAGTTGTTTGTGAGGCCATCAAAGGGCCTGCACATTGCTCCCAGGCGATGCGGATAAGCTCTTGCTGCAATGGCTTTTGATGCCCAAAATGCCCTGCCCACGCTTGAATCCAATCTTTTAAACCAAGATGGGTCGAGCGTTGAATTCGGTCACTACTCATGGTTTTGCCCTCCATTTCTGCGATGAATATGCCGCTCAGCATGGTAGGATGAACGAACCAAAGGTCCCGATTCCACCCAATCCAAACCCATGCCCAAACCCCATTCCGCATACTCCTGAAAACGTTCCGGTGTTACAAATTCGTGAACGGGCAAATGCATTTGGGTGGGTTGCAGGTACTGACCAATGGTCACCACATCAACCCCGCATTGCATTAAATCAGCCAGAGTCTGGCGTACCTCGTCGGGGGTCTCCCCCAGGCCCACCATGAAACCTGTCTTGGTACGCAGGCCCGCAGCTTTGATGCGGGCCAATTGTTCCAAACTGCGTTCGTAGCGGGCCTGTGGCCTGACCTGCCGGTAGAGGCGGGCCACCGTCTCCATATTATGCGATACCACCTCCGGGCGCTGAGCCAAAATGGTGTCCAAAGCTTCCCAATTTCCCTTGACATCCGGAATCAGGGTCTCCATGGTGGTCTTCGGCGATTGCCTGCGGATTTCCCGCACCGTGGCCGCCCAGACCCCCGCTCCTCGATCCGGCAATTCATCCCGGTTCACCGAAGTGATGACCGCATGCTGTACCTCCATTTTTCGTATGGCTTCCGCCACCCGATAAGGCTCCTCCAGATCCAGAAACCCGGGCCGTCCTGTTGCTACAGCACAAAAAGAACAGGCCCTCGTGCATACGTTCCCCAAAATCATAAAGGTTGCCGTGCCTGCACCCCAACATTCCCCCATATTCGGACAATTCCCGCTCTCGCAGATGGTGTGCAATTGGTACTGATCCACCAAACCCCTCACCTTGCGATACTCCGGCCCGGTAGGCAATTTGACCCTCAACCAGGAAGGCTTGCGCGGTCTCTCCGGGGTTGCGATGGCCCTGGATGAGTCGATAATCGTGGATGAATGATCCTGCATATTGCTCACAAAAGTACAGCCGATCCACCAACCCCGAAGTCAATCATGGAGCGCCTGATCGGCCCTTAATTATTTTCGACGACCGAATTGATAGGCCAGATAAAGACTCAGCAAATAGGGCTTGTTCTCCACCCACGCCATCGTTGGCAATGGCTTGGGGAACACCCCCGCCATGACACCCAATTCGACCCATTGCGGTGAACGGCTTTGCTTACCCCATTCGGCGGATAATCCACCTTTGACATATATTCCCGGTATGATCCGCAAATCACCCACACCTTTGAACCAAGGAGAGGCCTTGGCAATATTGGATGTGTTATGCTTTTCGGGATCATACGCCTCAGCCTTCTCTATGAAAGGCTGATCCTTGGAAGTGTTAGGATCCTCGTTGGGATAAATAATTTGCAAATACACCGGTTTGAGCATCCCCATAGCCAGGCCACCGGACCATGTTCCTCTTAATTCAACGCCATGGTTCATGCCCTTCTCCATCCACAGGTACGATGTGCCCCAACCAAGATTCAAAGTGAAGGTCTCGTGCAGTAATCCCGGGGTATAGGTGGAGTTTTGATCCTCCGGATTCACCTGGGTTTTGAAAGCCCGGGGGTGTTTCCAACGGAACAACGTGGCTTCCCAATGAGATTCTGTCGCAAAAGTTCTGTTTTGAATGCTTTTGCCGCCTAACCACCAGCCTGCGGTATGCAAACCACCACCCAGGCTGTAAGCCGTGTAGAAGGTGGGCAAAGAACCCGCATTGCGCTGTTCCCAATCAAAATTCCCGTAATATTCGGTACTCTGGCCTTTAACAATACCGGTGAGTCCGAGGCACCATAAAGCACCCAAGAACCCAAGCCCTAACCTTCTAATCAAAAGGTGTCTAAGCCTTGGAACCTTGTGCAGCAACGACTGCCTTACCGTGGTTAATTCCATCCTGTTGAGCGTAGGCTGGGCATTTTCGGTGGCAGGATGCCCCTAGCAAACCTAGTGCTAGCAAAGCAAACCAAATTTTCCGCATACCCAAAGTTATAACCATAAACGCACAAAGCCACCCTTTCGGGTGGCTTTGTGTAACATTCAGACAAAACCCTAATGCTCGCGGTTCAGCAGATTAATCTCTGCGTTGAACTGGGAGGTGGGTGCGGTAATTGCGTCCACCGGCATTCAGCTCAATTTGAAGCTCGTAACGGCCGGCCGCCAAAGAGCTCATATCCACAGGCAATTCGGTATTCAAGGCCTGGCTTGTGACCGTCTGGCTCATCACCACCTTGCCCAAAACATCCACCAAGCGGAGTTTCAACTCACCAGCCGCTGGCAGGTTCAAACGAACCGAACTCATGCCCTGTGTTGGGTTCGGATAAACAGTGGCCACGAGGTCAGCCTGAAGCCCACGAAGCGAAGGCATGCGCAGACCCACCATTTCCATGACTTGGGCCAATGGGTCAGCAATCTCTGAACCTTCTGCTACGGTCCAATCGCTCACGGCGACCGAACGATCCGAGGCAATACGCATACGGAACAAGGACTGACCAGCAACCAACTTCACACCGGCCACATCAAACCATGTAAGGCGCAATTGACCGTTGTGCACATTGTAGTCAAAGCGACCACCCTCCAAGTTGGAAACCACTTGTTCTATACGAACACCGCTTGGGATATCAAGTGCCAACGACAAGGCACCCATTTCCAAAGCACGATCAACACGCACGTCCATCCAGTTTTCATCGCTGATGGATTGAACGCCACCCTCAGCAAGGTTCAGACCGATGAATTGACGACCCGCTGCAGGAGAGTAGGAATTGTTGACGTCACCGATGGCAATACCAAAGAGATCCGTGGTGATTTCGCTAAGATTCAAGTTGAAATTCTTCGATTCAAATTTCCAATCGCCGGCAGGGAAATTGTTACGCGTTCCGTTGTAACGGTTGATAATCATCAAGGCATCGGTTGCATTGACCAAGGCGCTCAGGTTCACGTCTGCTGCGGCAAGATTCAAACCGCTGACCAAACCAATGCCTTGGTAGTGACGAGTGGTTGCCAAGGCGTCAGTGGCGGTAATTCCACCCCAAGCTTTGTTGGTGCTTGCAGTGAGGGTCACGGCGCCATTGCCAAGACCTGTGAAGGCAAATGCACCGGAAGCCGTTGTCGTCGCAGATGCTGAAACGGCCCCACTCAAAGTAACTGTGCTGTTATCCAATACCGAGGCACCGCCTTGGTATTTCAACGTACCAGCAATTTCGCTGGTCGTTACTTCTAGTGACCAATCATCGATACCGATATACCCTGCATTGGCTACGGAATAAGCACGGATACCAAGGTAGTAAACACCGGAGGCCGTAGGAGTCAAACGAGCAGTTTTGGACTGCCAACCTGAAGCTTGCAACAAGGAATCATTGAAGATGCGAGGGCCTGCAAGCATCGCAGTAGAAGTACGAGCATTCGCAAGGTAAATACCCAAGCGCTCACGATTAGGACCGTTACCTGGCGCACGCACTTTGAAACGGAGCGTGTAGGTTGTTCCGCCCACCAAGTTGTAACCGGTGGTGAAGGCCCAATCGTTCTTCGCTGTTGTCACGGTTGGGAACGAGGCCAAAATATTGTCACCGGAAGTGCTTCCAATATTGGAGCCAGTAAGCGCGAAGACTCTCCAAGCCGAACTTGTCGAGGTACCGTTAGCACGTGACCAACATGGAGGAACCGCAGTTCCGGTATTGGCAGTTCCACCGGTGGCTACATAAGAATCGAAATTCTCAGAGGTCGGAATATTGGACTCCAAACAAGTTGTGGTGAAGGAAACTGGTCCAACCCATGAGGAGGTTCCGATTGCACATGACGAACGAACCCAAACATTGTAGGTAGTTAACGGAGCCAAGCCTGTCAAAGCCGCTGGCGATGCAGAGGAGCTACGAGTTGGAACTGAGGCGGCATCTGGTGCCGTCGTTGAAGTGCTCACAAACAACTGATAACCATTAGCTGGAGCCGAAGCTGGAGCGGTCCAAGAAATGGAGGCCGTTGAGGAACCCACGCTGTTCGCCACCACCGCAGGGGCAGTAGGAGCTGAACAAGGCGGAGGATTCGCAACACGGATATTATCAAGGTACAAGTTGTTACCGTATTCCGAAATACCCTTGAAGGAGACTCGGTTGGTATTCGCGGGAAGATTGACGGTCTTCAGACCCCATTGGGCCGAAGTCGGAACAAAGGAAGCGGTCGTTGTACCACCCGTATTCAGAGGGCCGCTGGGGCCACCGTTCATGATTTCAAGACTGGTATAGGTTGCGCCGCCATCGGTGGAGGCCATGATTTCAAGTTTATCAATTTCCACAGCTGAATAAGCGGCATAGGCATAATTGAATGTCAAAACAGCTCCAATTGGATTCGGGGTAAATGCGGGGGTATTTAAACTAAACGATCCGGATTCGATAGCGTAAAATGGAATTCGCATTGCCAACGTATCTGGGAGAGCTGGGGTCTGGTTGGATGGAGCTGAACCAGCGGTCAAGCGAACCAATTGCCAACCCGGGGTGCTACCAGCAGCAAAATTGCCAGACCAACAGGAACTGGTTCCCTGAGCTGTTTCAAAGCTTTCAAAGAGCGGCAACGTAAACACATTGCAAAGCGTCCTGAAGCTAATCGGTCCTATCCAAAGGGATTTATCTGCTGGGCTGCATACCGAACGTAGGTAAACTCTGTACAAGGTATTGGAGGCAAGACCAGTAGCTACATAAGGATTCGTGGTGATCGAGGTTCCATTGCCTGTGGGCGTTCCTGTTGTGGTTTGGATTGAGATTTCCCAGGCGGTCTCGGTACTACCCGCAGTCCATGCAAAAGACGCACCGGAGGTAGTTATCGAGGAAACTACCAAGGCAGATGGAGAAACGCATTGGGGCAAAACGGTTAAATTGATCGTAACCACGGAATCGCAACCATTAACTGCAGCACCCGCACATACTTTGGTGAACGTACCACTGGTATTGTATACCTGACCGCACACGGTAATGCTACCTCCAAACGGAACGGATTGAGTAACGATTGAGGTGGCAACCGGCCTTGTGGTCAATACCAACGTCGCAGTCGAATCGCAACCATTGGAACCAACCGCGGTCTGGGTATAGGTGCCAGCGACTGTATAGGATGTTCCTCCCCATGTATAGGTTGAACCTTGACAGATGGAGGCACTCGATGTGGAATTCAACAGAGGACGAACCTCCAGATTAAGGGTAATGACCGAGTCACAACCATTGGACGCCGGAATGGTCCGGGTGTAGGTACCTGCAACCGATACGTTTTGCGAACCAAATGCAAAGGTGGAACCCTGACAGATGGAGGCCGAAATGCTGGCAGAGCTATGGGAAAGAACGTCCAGGTTGAGGGTGATAATCGAATCACAACCCGTGGATGAAACAAGGGTGCGATTGTAAATACCTGGCGCAGTCAAAGTCTGTGCACCAAACGTATACGATGAGCCAGAGCAAATACTTGCGCTAATCGCGGTATTCAACTCAGCAGTTACAGAAATTTGACCTCCTGTAAATCCAACATCGGGCAAAGGAATGGCGTCAAAATCAGCAATTTCACAATTGCCAGGCGTCAACAAATCAAAGGAAAGCGAGCTGCTGCCTGGGGCATTGGGGGCCACAAACCGAAGCCCAAACAAAGTTCCATTCAGGTTAACAGGATTCGAGGTGGCATACCATCCCGCGCGCACTTGGCTAACACCGTTGAATACGCTTGCATTCACCAGAACGGTTGAAATGTTTGAATTGATATTCACAGCATCAACGAAAGTATAATTCGCTGCATCGTAATTAATCGCCAAGGAGATCGCTCCAACACCGTTTGCCCGCAGCAAAGAGACTGGTACAATGACCGTATCGCCTTGACAAACATTGGCGTTCGAAATCACAACCGCAGGAGGCAATTGAACCGTTAGGTTCAAAGTGACAATCGAATCACAACCATTCAAGGCAGCTCCCGAACATACTTTGGTATAGGTACCGGACGCATTGTAAACCTGTCCGCAGACCGTGAAGGACCCACCATAGGGAACGGTTTGGTTAACCGTAGCGGTTGGCAATGCCAAAATTGTCAAATTCAAGGTGGTTACAGAGTCACAGCCGTTGGAACCGGTCGTGGTCATGGTGTATGTGCCGGCGGTGGAATAAGACTGAGGCCCAAAAGCATACGATGAACCTGAACAGATGCTTGCATTTACGGTACCCGTAGCTATAGGCCGGACCTCCAAGGTCAACGTGATGACAGAGTCACAACCATTCGCAGCCACCAAGGTCCTGGTATAGGTCCCTGCACCGATAAGGTTTTGTTGTCCAAATGCAAAAGTTTGACCTTGGCATATGGAAGCTGTTTGAGCTGTTGCACTCGTAGGCAACACATTTAGGGTTAGGTTAATCACCGAATCGCAACCATTCGCTGCGGTTACCGTACGGCTGTACGAACCAGCGGCGTTCAGACTTTGAGCCCCAAAGGCATAGGTCTGACCTTGACAAATGGAGGCACTGATCGATGAACTGATGGGCTGACAAGGAGTCATGCTAATGTTATCCAAATAAATATGGTTACCAAATGCTGAAATTCCTTTGAATGAGATTCTATTGGACCCGGCTGGTATGCGCATGCGCTTAGTTCCCCATTGACTGGTCGTTGGCACAAACGAAGTGGTGGTTACACCGCCGGTATTTAATGGACCCGTAGGACCTCCGTTCATGATTTCAAGACTGCTGTAGTTAGCACCACCGTCAGCAGAAGAAAGAATTTCAAGCCTGTCATTTTCGGTTGCATACGTTGCGTAGGCGTAGTTAAAGCTAAGGACCGATGCCTGGGTCGAAGGATTGAACAAAGGCGAGTTAAGACTGTAACTAATACCCGAGGTAATGCTATAGGAAGGAAAACGCATGGCAAGGGTATCGGGTAGGGCTGGGTTTTGGTTCGAGGGTGCCGAACCGCCCGGTGTCATCCGGAGATACTGCCAACCGTTGGTGCCACCCGAACTTGCAAAATTTCCAGTCCAACAAGTGACCGTACCTTGCGTTGCTTCAAAACTCTCAAACCAAGGCAAATTAAACACTTCGCATTGGGTACGGAACGCTATAGGACCAGACCAGGCACTAACACCACTGCTACCGCAATTGGAACGAATCCAAACAAAATAAACGGTATTTGGAGTTAACCCAGTAATTGCGCCGCTCGTACCCGATGCCGAAGCACCTGGGCTTGCCGAAGTGCCGGCAGTCGGGGCAACATTACTAGTAGAGAAATAGACATCATAACCATTGGATGGTGCTGTGGAAGGTGCAGTGAAATTGAACTGCATGCCAGAAGTTCCTGTTGAAGCGAGAACGGGGGATGTTGGTTCAAAACAAGCGGGTAACGCTTCGTAAACAACATCATCCCAATAATGAGACTCTGTGCTAACCCCAAGGTTGGCAATCGCCAACCTTGACCCTGCAGGAATGCCTGCGGGAATATTAACAACCGTTTCAGATCCGTAGGTTATGTTGGTAAGGGGTACATTGGTGATCAAAACAAAACTTGATGCAACCAACGATGTCGAAGGAAAGTACCCAACCGCAAGTTGACCGGATGCTGTGGCCGTTCTTGCTTTGAATTTCAAACGATAATTACCACTGCTTACGTTCAACATATCCGTCATTTGAGGCAAAACCACATAACTAACGTTACCTGGGCTGCTAGACTGCCAAATGTTTCTAGTTCCTGAAGCCGGAGATGTGGACGATATGGTTTGAGAGGCCGATCCTACAACAATACGATCCCAACAGAATGGCACCATGTTTCCTGTTCCGTAAGAATCAAAATTTTCGTTGATGGCGGCAACTGACGGAGAACATAAATCTGTACTTCCAATGCCCATCACAAATCCATTCGTAGAGGTGAGTTGGGCGGTCGTTAAACCAGTTCTTTGGGCTCCAGGGGTTCCCGTTCCAGCTTGATGGTTGCCTACAAAGGTTCCACCGTTGACCATCAGTCTTGCATTCGAAGACGATGGAGCGAATAGTGAGGGAGCGACTGCGGTGAGCGTATGGGTACCGGAGGCATATACATACCCGCTTGCTGTTGAAATACTCCAAGTCCCGGGCCAATAATTACTAACATTGTACGCGCCATCTGTAAATGCATTGCCCGTTAAAGCGGTTCCCTCGTTGGTGTAAGTCACTCGAATTTCACCAGCAGTATTTCCCGTGGTCGTTGACGAAGTTCTGGTTATCCAACAGTATCGTGGAACCCCATTTGAATTTAACATTGGAAACAAACTGAGAGAAGATGACGCAGCAGTACTTGGATCTACCCCTGCCGTGATGGTTGTACCTGTTTGAGCATTCGTGTACCAACGACCGTAGGTACCGTTAATGAATCCTCCGTTATTACTGAAAGTAAGTGTTCCCATAGCCGCATAATTACCTGCGATCCATGTGGACCCATTTAAATTAACAGCGCCATTCACCGTAAATGTGCTTCTAACCCTGAGAGTTCCACCCATGGTATAATTGACTCTTGGTACGGATGTGGACGTATTGGTTATCGATAGAATACCAATCACACCGACTTCATTGGTTGATGTTGTTGAACTAACGGTACCTCCCCAAACACCTGTTCCCGAAACGGTTTGAGGTGCTGTTCCGTTGAAGTTCAACGTACCGTTGGCCGTTGAACTTGCTAGTGTATTAAGACGTCCATTATTCACGAGATTCCCGCTTACACGCAGTGTTTTGCCGGTTGTGCTCTGGAACACATTTACCAAGCCACTTGATTCAATCGTTAGATTGAAGGCTTGAAATTCAGTAGGCGTAGCTCCATAAGTTAAAGTACCTCCAACAGTAACATTCCCAGCGGCCTGACCAACTGCATCGATGGTTACAGTATGGCCTGCAGCAACGATGATATTATCTGCCGAGCTTGGGACTGAACCGCCCCATGTGGCGGGGTTGCTCCAGTTACCAGTGGCAACGGATGTGAAGGTGGCTGGAGCTTGGGAACTAACGGAAATATTATCAAAGGATGCACCGGGGGTTGCTCCGCCAGTACCATCATTTTTCCAATGGAAAACAAGGCGGTAGGAACCTGCAGGCAAATAAGCAGCGCCAGTAAATGTCTGAACAGCGGCGGTCTGAAGGTTGCTACCCGCAACAAAAACAGCACCAGGAAGTGTGCTAGGTATCGCAGAGAGGCCTGAACCAGGATGGGTCGTACTCCCAACAGGTGTTACCGTGTTTGGAACAAAGAATACTTGCCAGAGGTCCCATGTAGATTCCCCGCCTGAAAGCCAGTTAAAAGAGACATTGACCCGCTCCTGACCGGCTGGCACAACGATGTCTCTCCAAAAGAAATTGGAGGCGGCTGTGGTGATTGTATAGCCCGGCGTGGTGCCATCGGTTGAAACATAAGCAGAATTCCCCGCAAACGGCGCTGTCGTGTTGGCTGTACCCAAAATCCACGGATTGTTGGCGCCGTTCGACACGGTCCATCCGTTGGCTGCAAAGGAATTACCCAATTCAAAACCCCCTGCACCGGCCGGATCGACCAAAAGGGTGGGTTGAGCATGGACAATGGCTGATCCTGATACCAACAGGGCCAGCGTTAGGAGCATTGCCCTGATGGCCATAGGGAGGCGATTTGGAATGCTGTTGAGGAGAGTCAAGGATGTATTCATGCCTTACGATTTAGTTAGATGGATAAATTTAGCAAGAATTTTTGATTAACGAACTTTTAATTCATTTTTTTTGAAAAAATTCGTTTGGAAAAGAATGCCGCAATTGCGGTGCATTCGGCGCGATTAAGGCGCCTGGAACAGGTACGAGAGCGTGTGGCCTGCCGGTTGAAGGGAGGGAATATCCCCCGCAAAGGCCTGCCACAGGACTTTTCCGCCTCCTTTGCCCCCTTCAGGGCCCAAATCCACCAGATAATCGGTCGCTTGCAGCAGGTCCAGTTGATGTTCGATGACCAATACGGTATGCCCCTTGTCCACCAGGGCCTGTAGCAAATCCACCAGCACCCTGATATCATCCAAATGCAGGCCAGTGGTGGGCTCGTCCAGGACATAGAAGGTATGACCGCCCTCACGGCGGCCCAATTCGGTGGCCAATTTGAGCCGCTGCGCTTCTCCACCGGACAGGGTGGTGGCCGGTTGACCCAATTTGAGGTAACCAAGGCCGACCTTGTCCAGGGTCTGCAGGCGTTTACGCAGATGGGGCATCCCTTCAAAGAACTCCACGGCCTCCCGAATAGGCATTTCGAGGACATCGTGTATTGAACGCCCCCGGTAGCGTACCTCCAAGGTGTCTTTTTGGTAGCGACGACCTGCGCAGTATTCGCAGGGCAATTCCACATCCGGCAGAAAGTTCATTTCGAGCACCCGCACCCCGGCACCACCACAGGCTTCGCAACGACCCCCGGATACATTGAACGAAAACCGACCCGGCCCGTAACCCCGCATTTTGGATAGGGGCATCTCGGCATAGAGATTCCGGATATCCGTGAACAAACCGGTATAGGTGGCGGGATTGGAACGAGGGGTGCGGCCAATGGGGGATTGGTCGATTTCGATGATTTTGTCGATGTTTTGATAGCCTTTGAGGGCCTTGTAGGGAAGATGCATACGCCGGCTGCCGGTGATTTTGTTCATCAGGGCAGGCACCAGGGTCTCGTTGATCAAAGAAGATTTGCCCGACCCGGAAACCCCGGAGACCCCCAGCAGGCAACCCAAAGGAAGGCGAAGGTCCACCGACTGAAGGTTATGACCGGAAGCCCCCTGCAATTCCAACCAAGTCCCTTGGCCAAGTCGCCGCTTGGAGACCCCGACATGTTTGCGGCCGACCAAATAATCGGCTGTTAAACCCTCTGATTGGAACATCAAGGCGGGCGGGCCTTGGGAAACCAATCTTCCGCCCTCCTTCCCGGCTCCAGGGCCCAAGTCCAAGACCCAATCGGCGGCACGGATCATTTCCTCGTCATGTTCGACCACCAGGACGGTATTGCCCAAGTCCCTCAGGTGGCGCAAAGCCCCGATCAATCGCTGATTATCGCGTTGATGCAAGCCAATGCTGGGCTCATCCAGGATATACAGGACCCCGCTGAGTCCGGACCCGAGTTGGCCCGCCAAGCGAATACGCTGCGATTCCCCGCCGGACAAGGTGGCTGTGGTCCGATGGAGGTGCAAATACCCCAAGCCCACATCCAATAGAAATTGCAGCCTCGTGCTTAATTCTTTGAGAATTTCCCCGGCGACCACTGCTTTGTTGCCCTCAAAGGTGCCGTCCAAAGCCTTGAGCCAGGCTTGAAGAACATCAAGTTCCATCGCGCAGAGGTCGGCAATGCTCTTCCCTTGGATCAAGAAGTGCAAGGCCTCCTTCTTGAGACGACCACCTCCGCATTCCACGCAGGGTTTCTGTCGGACAAAGCGCTGCACCCATTCTTGCAACGAGGCCGTACCCCATTCATCTTGTCTGGCGATCAAAGCCATCAGGCCATCAAATTCATGGTATTCCACCCCTCTTTCTTTGCCCATGTCCAAAGCAACAGGGTCCTTCTGCCCGTAGAGGAGGACATGCTTCTGTTCCGCTTTGAGTTTAGCCACCACGGTCTGCAAGCCAAAGCCGTGCTTTTTGCCCAAGGCAACGATGATCCTGAAGATCCAATTGTCCTTGTATTCGCCCAAAGGAGCAATCCCCCCGGCCGCGATGGTCAAGTCCTCGTCTGCAAAGATGAGTTCCGGGTCCGCTTCCACTTTGTACCCCAAACCCTGGCACTTGGGGCATGCACCGTACGGAAGATTAAATGAAAAGGTATTGGGCTGCGGCTCATCGTAGGCAAGTCCATTCTCCAAATCGGTCAGCAACTTGCTGAAGTAGCGCCATTCCCAGGCGTCCTTAGCCTTATCCTGAGCGTCAACTCCTCCGGAGGGTGTTCCACATAACAAAATCCCTTTGCCCAGCTTCAAGGCAAGATCCACGCTGCTCTTCAGGCGATGCGCCGAGTCCTTGCCCGGAATCAACAGATCCACCACCAATTCAATATCGTGAACCTTGTAGCGATCCACCTGCATCCGGGGTCGCAACTCCGTGACCTCCCCGTCCACCCTGACCTTGGTGAAACCCTGTTTACGCCATTGTTCGAAGAGATCGCGGTAATGGCCCTTGCGGCTGCGGACCAAAGGAGCCAATAGCATCAATTCCCGATGATGGTATTCGCTAACCAAGAGGTCCATGATCTGCTCCCTGCTGAACTGCTGCATCGCCTTGCCCGAAATCCATGAATGCGCCTGCCCAATGCGGGCATAGAGCAGCCTGAGGAAATCGTAGATTTCGGTCGTGGTACCCACCGTGGAGCGGGGATTGCGGGAGGTGGTCTTCTGCTCAATGGCGATCACCGGACTCAATCCATCGATACGATCCACCGCAGGCCGCTCCAGCTTGCCCATGAATTGACGGGCATAAGCCGAAAAAGATTCCAAGTACCTGCGCTGTCCTTCGGCATACAAGGTCGCAAAGGCCAAAGAGGATTTGCCGCTCCCGCTGGGCCCGGTGATCACCACCAGTGACTGGCGGGGTATCTCCAAGTCCAGAGACTGTAGATTATGTTCTGAAGCGCCCTCGATGCGAAGGAAATCCGCCTTCGGCGCAGCAGAGGCCATCACCGGGAAGGTCCTTTGGGGCTGGGCGCATGCAGCCCCCATTCCGAGACCGGGACCAAGGCCCATCGCGAGGCTTTCTGCGTAAATTCCGGGGTAGGCTTGCGCAGCGTATAGGTCTTGCGATCTTTGTTATGAAAATAGGGCTTGCGGATCCAGGGATTGAAAATTTTGAGTTGACGAAAGTCCATTCCCTGGCTGCGGGCATAGGCCGCCCAATTGGCAACCGGTTCCTGTATCGTCCATTCGGTGGTTTCGTAAGGTAGGTAAAGCTGAGCAGCTGTCAAATGAAACCCGTAGCGTTCGGGGTGTTTCATGATGGTCTTGATGGCGAGGATACGGGGCAAATACCGGGAGGTTTCATTGTTCAGATGCAAGGCATGGTAAGAATCCTGGCCTTGGTACTGAGCCGCTTGTTGCAAGCCTGAGGTGCCCATGTTGTAGGAGGCAGCTACCATGGACCAATTCCCAAACTGGGCATGGGATTTCTGAAGATAGCGGCAGGCCGCTTCGGTCGCCAACCATGGATCGTAACGCTGATCCACCTCTTCGTTGACTTGCAAACCATGTTGGCGGGCTGTTGCAGCCAAAAATTGCCAGAAGCCCACCGCCTCTGCCGATGAAATTGCATTGGCTAAGCCGCTTTCCGCCACAGCCAGGTATTTGAAGTCATCGGGGATTCCCTTTTCTTTCAGAACCTTCTCGATCATCGGAAACCATCGCGCGGCTCTCTTCATGTACAGCAACATGGTAGCCTGACCGTAGGCATTCTGTAACAATTCTCTTTCGACACGTTCCCGGAACTCAAAATCCCAAAGAGGGACTTTCTCCCCAGCGAAGGTCATTTCCTCAGGTACCGGAACCGAATACACCCGGTATTCATTCCAAAATTTCTCCCTATAAACCTTTTCTTCCTCAGCCTTGAAGCCCGTCAACGATCCGCCAATAAGCAAAACGACACCGATTATGCCCAGACCACCCACGACACCGATGCTGAGCAATGCCCAAAAAGATTTTAAGTCGCGAATATTCATTGCCATAAAGTTCGTGTTGAAGGCGCTTAACTCGTCCTTCCCTGGCGTTTGTAAACAGGAACTGCAGAACATGGCTCCCCGTACCATAAGCTCTGAACCACGGGCAGCAAACGACTGCTGAGGGCCTGGTACATGGCGGGTGCCCAATCCGCTTTGGAACAGGCTTTGATCATGACCCGTCCATCCAAGAACGGCCCCGTGTCCATGGCCTGTATGCCTCCAATGGATAATTGCAATCGAACCTCTTCGGGCGTCCCGTAATGAACCGAGGTTGGCCCTGCATTCGGGTCCCCTTCCTGAAGCCTTGCGGTCAAGAGCATCACCGCCCACGGCGGCCAAATCGCATCAACGGAGCAATACAAGGCCACTACCTTGCCTCTGAACTCGATAGGATCCAAGGCCTGAACCTTTTCTCGGAATAATTTCTCGCGGAGTACCGCAAACTCGTCCATCATTAGAGCCAAATCCAAGCCCACCAATTGCTTTTCAGGAAAGAGCCAGGTGGCCGGATCCACAATCAGCAATCCGCTTTCTTGAACTTTGTTACGGATGCTCACCGCTTACAAAGTTGCTTAATAGAAAAGGTGCCTGTCGTCTTTGATCTTGGCCAATTCCCGCTTGGCACCGAAGGGTTCATTCCCAGCGCGACCACGGTACTGACCTTCCATGGAGGCCTTGGCCGATTTGAGATCATAATCCTTGGGCAAGGTGCTGAGGCTATCCACCACAAAGACATAAACACCGCGTTCGCCGGGAACAGGCTTGGATAAGGTGCGCGCCTTGGTTGCAAACAAAGCCCCGGACAATTTGGGTTCTTGACCGACCCCATTAATGAAGGAGCCCATGAAAGAAGCACCTAACAATGGCTGCACCACGGTGCCCGCTTGGGCGGCAGCAGCCTCCAAATTCTTATGGCGTTGCAGGATTCCTTTCCATTTGGCAGCGAGCAATTCGCCTTTCTTCTCGCGGCGAATCCGGACTTCTAAATCCGTTTTGACTTCTTCCATGGGCTTGTACCCCTTCTCGAAGGATTTGGTGAGAACCGCCACCACAAAGCGGTCATCCGCTTCGAACAATGGGCTTAATTCACCGACCGATGCTTTGTACGCCCAGCGGACAATTTCGCGAGCGTTGTTCACACCGGGCAACGTACGGTCACCAATACGGACATTGTCCGCTGTCCTCTTGGGGAGACCCTTTTTGTCCACCGCTTTTTGGAAGTCCTCTGCATTCTTGAGCGTGGAGGCAAATTGGGTAGCCTCTGCATAACGTGCTCTAAATGTTTCGGTAGTCGCAGTAATGCGTGCGGCAACCGATGCCAATTTGACCACGGGCTTCTGGCCCTTCTGATCATTGATTTGAATAATGTGATAACCAAAGTCTGAACGCACCACTTTGAGGTCTCCGGTTCGGCCCCCAAAACAGGCGTCGTTGAAGGGCTTGACCATCATGCCTTCTGCGAAGTAACCCAAATCACCCCCCTTGGAACCTGAGCCCGGATCGGCCGATAAACTCACCGCAAGGGAAGCAAAATCAGAGCCTTTGCGAATGGCGTCTGCCAAGCTGTCTGCCTTGGCTTTGACCACGGTGTCAGGTTGGTTCTCCACTTTGAGCAGAATATGCCTGGCCTTTACAGAATCGGGCCTGCTGGTTTTGGCGGAAAGTTTGGTCAGAACAAAGGCTGCGTTTTCGAGGTAAATGTCGGTGAGTGTTCCAACCGGCGCAGCTGCCAAAGCCACCAAAGCAGGTTGGGTCAAGGTAGAAACAGGGGTGAAGCGATCATCGTAAGGCAAATCGGAGCGCAAGGCCACAAAGGCGCTGTCATCGTTTCCGGTCGCAAAGGCTTCCCGGAGTTCTGTCAAAGTTTGACGAGCTTTGGCAGAGTCTTCTGGCCCTGGGTTGACATCAAAACTCACAAAATCAATTGCACGGATATCGTCTTTGAGCTTATAAGCTGCCTTGAAGCGCTCATAGGCTTCCTGGTATTCGGCATCGGAAATTTTGATGGTGGAATCGACAATAGAAGCATAATCCAAGAAAGCAAATCGGCCCGTAGCGGCGATGTTGGTTCCTTTCACGTATTCATCGGCAAAAAAATCAGGGATGTACATGCCCTTCCCAACCAGGTTGGCGTATTTACGGGTCGCCCTGTCCTTGAGAATGTAATCCTCAAAAGCCTTCCAACGCTTCTGCATATCGGCAGGCTGTTTGGATAAATTCTTCAGAAAATCAACCACCTTGTTGCGATCAAATTGACCGGTGGCTGGGTCTGCAAAGGCCTTCTGAATTTCGGGATGAAGGTTTTTGCCTTGAACCATATCGTACAATTCTTCTGGACCGACTTCCAAGCCCAATTCATTGTAGGTACCCCCCATAATGCCTTCCCTAAGAAATTCGCTCCAAACCTGATCCCTCAGCGAGGCCATGGTCGCCTCATCGATTTGCTCAGTTTTGGTATTGGCCTTGTAATTTTCAATGGTTTCCTGGAGTTTGGCGTCGAAACGGGCCAAACTGATCTTGTCTCCGTCGATTTCACCCACATCGGTAGGATTTCGCTGCGAAAAAATTCCATTTCCGCTGAACACATCCATGGCAAGGAAGGAAACCAGGGCGAGACCGATTAGGGCCACCAAAAGCCCTGCTTTGCTACGTATCGTGGTAATAATCGACATAATCTAGGGTTAATCCGAGGAATTGATTGGGTAAAAGGCTGAAAAATAAAGAATTTAGAAAGATACGGCTTTTGAAGAAGGGATGCAAAAATAAGGAACAAGGCTCAATATGCCTCATTCCCCATCAATCAGAAGAACCTTCATCCAAACGCCTGAGGCTTAGCAAGTCAATGCGCGTCAAGCTCACCGCCTCGGCCTGTACTTCCCAGGAACCCTCGGTCCACACATGACCCGCCTCCGGAAGGCTCCCCAAGCATTCGAGGACCCATCCGCCCAGGGTTTCGTAGGGCCCCGTTGGAATACCCAATCCGTATTGCTCGTTGAGGTAATCCACTTCCAGCCTTCCTGAGAACCGATAATGCCCCGGGGCCAGCACCTGCTCCGTCCTCTCCGGTTCATCGTGCTCGTCTTGAATTTCTCCAAAAATCTCCTCCAACAAATCCTCAACCGTAACCATGCCCGATGTTCCTCCCAATTCATCCACCACCAGGGCCATGGATCGACGACCCGTGGTTAGTTGCTTGAGGAGGCGGGATGCCGACATGGATTCCGGCACAATGGCCAATGGTAATTGCAATTCCTGCAAATTGAATGCTTTGTTTTCGTCCAAGGCCAAGACCGAATGAAAATGCACGTAGCCGGTCACATGGTCCATGCTATCTTGATAGATAAGCAATTTGGATAAACCGCTTTCGTTGAACTTCCCCAGCACTTCACCGCGAGCACTGTTCAGCGCAATACCCACCAATTCCGTTCGGGGAATCATGCACGCTCTAACCTTTACATCGCTAAAATACAATGCTTTGTGAAAATATCCCAAATCCACTTCTTGCTCTTCCGCCTCTTCACGCGTATCCACTTGATCGTTGATCCAATGGCTAAGTTCGGCCTTGTCAAAGACTCGATGCACCTTGTTGCCTGTCACCCCAATCCATCGATCCAAGAGCCAACGACTGCTCCGACTCACCAGGTAAACAAATGGATATAACAAATAGTACACGATGAGCATTGGCCTTGCCAACAGCAAAGAAAGGGAGTCGGCATGGGCTCTAAAATAGGTTTTGGGGAAATACTCTCCCAACAACAGAACCACCACTGAGCTCAACAAGGTTTGAATCCCCAGCATGGCCAAATCCATTTCCGCCAACATGGGCAGCCATGCGACCAGCACAGGCTCCATAAGCGGGGTCAGAAACATCCCGTACACCACCAGGGCCAGGTTGTTCCCTATCAAGATGGTTCCCAGAAACTCATCCGATTGACGGACAAAACGCCCCAGAATCAATGCAGAGGCCTGGCCCTGCTTCTGCCGCAATTCCAGTCGGAAACGATTGCAATTCAGGTACGCGGATTCCATACCCGAGAAAAAAGCCGAAGCAAACAAAGCCAACATTACCTCCAACATGCTGCGAAATTAGGTCACGAACCCAAGCGGACATTGCCTTTGAGCCGAAGAATTCGGTACTCGCTCAAATCCCTGTTCGCTTCCAAACCATCCCCCACCAACCACTCCCTGGGCGTGCGGATGCGGACCGGCGCACCGGTATAAACCCTACCGGCCTTCTCATCCATAAACAACTGCTCCGTGAACAGCGTATCCCCTGCCAAATTATTGGCCACCACCGAACCCCTGGCTTCGAGCAAGGCCTTGGCGATATCACGCGTTCCCCGCCGTGCCGAAATTCGGCTAATGACCTGGCGACCTTGAGCATCATAAACATCCACGGTTAATCCATCTTCCATCTCCATGCGGCTCCCGTTTCTGAACCAAAGCATGGCCCCAGCCTTCAGGTGTGCCTTTTCGAAACCGCTTTGATAAAACCACAAGTCCACCCGCTCCATTCGATCCACCCCTACTTCTGGCCTGATTTTGAATCGCTCAGCACCCCCGCTTGGATCTGAACATGCTGTGTTCAAAGAGATCATGCAGAACCATCCCATCCATATCCAGCGCAAAGGCATACGGCATGACCCTTTCGCTGACATAAACGCCAAAACGTTAGTCCGATGAACGGACGGTGGTGCTCTCATTCAACCAACAGCCAACGCGGTAAGCATCCCCCACATTAAAGGGAGGTTTGTTGAAAAACAAGGTTTGCTTGCTAGGAAAATACCCGCTGTATTTGCTAACAAGTTGATCGCATTCCTCTTGCAGCGCTGGATTGGCCTTGGCGGCGGCTCGGAACTTATCGACTGCGGCCCAATAAACAGCCTGCGCCGCAATGCCACCGCCACCACACTCGATGTAACTGGAGGCATACAAGTTCCCGATGAAGATCAGGGGTTTACCCCAAGTGGGTCTCAAGGAATGGGCCTGCAGTGCCAGATCCCTGGCCTTGGAAAATTGCTTGTCCTCGCTGAACAAGGCGGCGTAATCGTACGTGTATTGGGCCTTGATGGAGTCATCGGTCACCAAGCTCAGTGCATTTTGGTAATATTGATCTGCCTCTTTGTTACGACCGGATTTGTGGAAGCGGCGCGCCAATTCAATGCCTAACACAGGGGTTGGATCATCGCTTTGTTTGCTGATTGCAACCTTCTCGTAGAACGCAGACTCTTTGCAATTCTTGAGCCGAAGTTGGGTATAAATCAAATCCCTAAGGGCCTTGTCCACAGTGCCTTCGTTGAATTTACCTTCAAAGGCAGTGAGAATTTGTTCGCAATTTTCGATCACGGAGATGGACAGGTCTGCATCCAGGGCCGCCTTGTTTTCGACAAATCGCTGGCGCTTGGAGGAATCCAAATCGGTTCTGGCCAAATTCGCATCAGCAATTCCGACCAATTGATTGTAGAGGCTAAAAATAGCTGCCTGGTCGATAACCCCTGCTTTGAAATCTTTGATCCCGACTTTGAAATAATAGCCAAGAATGAACGGCTCCGTTGCATTCCCGCCTACGGCGACCGCAGCCTCAAAAGCTTCACGGATGCGGCGATTCTGCCCCGGAATATAGTCGAGCATGTCCACCGCTTTGCGACCTAAGGCATTGGAGGCACTTTTCGGGAAAAACTTGGCCCTCGCATCGTAAATCATCATCAAAGTGTCCAGGATCGTTGTTCGAAGCGTTGAGTCCTTCTGAGCCTTCAGAGCATCTTTGAACATAGCAATTCCGTCAATATGGGTCTGCTCCCTGGAACATGGGGCTTGGATGAAAACATACCTCCATGGCTCGAGGGCAGAGGCAAAATTCTTTTGCTTGAAAAATTCACGGTACAAGGAAATATTCTTGATGGTTTCGACGCTATCAACCCCCCATTTCTTGGAGCAATCGGCCTGGGCTTGAGCAATTCCCGGTTGCCAAATGTTGAAGGCCATCCAAGCGATGAAGAAGGCACTTACCAGCAGAGTACGAATCCTTGCTTGGAGGGGTAAAAGAATGCTGCACGAATCGAACATGGTCATGATTATTTATTGATTGATTAAATACAATTCCTTGAAGGTAGGTGATTTAAAGAAGGGCGAAATTAATCGTAGACCCTACGAATAAACCATCGGTCATTGAGATTTAAAGTGAGGTTAACCCGCACAAAATCCTCCTGAACCAGGCCGTGGTCCAACCTCCCCCATCGACCCAGCTCCAACCCCAAATTGAGTACGGATGCCGAACGACGAAGGGGAACCCCAATCCCTGCATACACGGCCATTTCGTGGATGGAACGATCCCGAAGTCGAAGACCGCCAGGGCTGAACCTTAACCCAGAACGGTAAATGAACTGGTCAGTGGCCCGGTTCCCCGAAGGTTTGGCCACCCGATAACCCCCCACTTTGAGGGTCCAGCGGTCTTGCATGGAATCTGCGACGCCCATCACCCTCCACCCGGAGAGCGGTTCATAGATTCCCTCCAAGCCAAAGCCTGATTTCCCTGCATTTTCGACCCAATAGCCCATGGCGGCTTGGAGAGGCAGATGCATGTCCCCTTCTTGACCGGCCACCTGAACCACCGTATCGCGGATTCGCAGGTTACCTGCTATCAGGGTAAAGCGCTCGGCCAAAAGGTTCTGCCTTAGCGGCAAATTGGCCGGCAATCGAAGGCTCAAGCCCCAGGTTCCTGAACCACGCTGGGCCTTGGGACGGGGCTGGAATTGGATTCCCACTTGGTGGTAGGCGCCCAGAACCGACCATTGGTCTTGAACCCGAACATTGAAGGCCTGCACCGAATCGGGAAAGACCCTTCTGAATTCTTTGATCGTCTGGCCAAACATGGCGTTAAGTCCGTATCCTACCCTCCATTGAGGATGAACTTGCCAGCCAATTCCCCAAAAAAGGCGGTTGATTCCCCCACGTCCGGTATAGTACTCATCGACCTTGTAGGGGTTCTGGCCACCACCCGGCTGGACCAATCCCGATCCCAATACATCATAGTTATGAAGCGACATGGGCGCGAAGGACAAGGCCGTCCCCCAGGACTTCCCCAATGGAATCGCCAGAGCCAGATGAGCCAGGTTGATATTGGACTTAAGTAAGCTTTGTTGATTCGTTTGGAGGTTGGAAAAGCGGGCCTGTGACCCCATCTCTACCCGAGTTAGGGCACCGAGGGCCAACGAGGCGGGATTTTCGGTGTTGATCCATTGGGGATGCGTGATAGCCGCCTGCATTCCGCCGATGCTTTGAAGGCTTGCTCCGCCCAAAGGCTGGAACTCACCCATCCCGAATCGGGCATACGGGGAGCCAAAATTGTTAATCTGCGCAACCGCAGGTACGATAAAGCCTACCGCCAAGCAGATCAGTCCGCAGATTCCCTCGGAAATCAACTTAAATCGGTGACTTGGCAGGTTCCAGCGAATGGGCAAGAACTGGTGGTGCAAGATCTCCTTGAGGGTCCTTCGGCACTTTATGGGTAGAGTCAAAGCAGCGGTAAATTTTGAGTTAAAGACCAGAGCCCAAAGAGGGCCAAATCTGGCTCGGCAAAGATGGGCCCTTCCCCGCGAATTTGGGTCCAGTCAAAAGACGTGGCATCACCACCGCAGGTGATCAAAATCCCTTGAGGGCATTCCTGGGCCCAGGTATTCACCCATGCTTTGATTTCGGCTTGCATCCCGCCATGGGCTCCGGAACGAATGGCGGCTTCGGTACTCTGTCCCCAAGGGTCCGGGGGAGGCAACGGATGGTGAGCCAAACTTGGTAAGGCCGCCGTATAATCGTGCAAGGCCCGAAAACGCATGGCCAGACCGGGAGCAATCAACCCTCCAAGGTGCCGGTAACGGCATTGATCGGGGGCTTGCGGCTGGTCAGGGAGGTCCAATCGATCCGCGGTTAGGCAAGTCCCCAAGGCAAGAATTAGTAAATTCCCGCGATGCTTCGCGATGGCACCTGCCATTTGCAATTTGCGGTCCAGCCCCAATTCTTCCGGTCTGGCATAGGACCCCTCGAAGGGCCAATCCTTCCAATCTCCCATCCACAACCAATGTCCTACCCCATGCGGGGCCAAAATTCTGTCCCAATGGGCCCTGGTCAAGGAAACAGAGGCCACAACAAGCCGGTCTGGCCTTCCCATGGCGAGCAATTCCGGCAATGCCTGTCCCGCCCTGGTCAAGGGTTCCCTCCAAACCTGGAGCAAGGTCCCGTGTTCATCCCATACCCCCCACTTGACCAAGGTATTCCCGGCATCCACCGTCCACAACAATCCCGAATTCATGTTCAACCAACGCAGTAAACTATCCCCAAAGTACCTTGACTCCGTATTCTTCAAAAATTGAATCTTTGGTGATCACGGTCATACCATCCACGAATGCTTGACTAATAATCATACGATCAAAGGGATCAGCGTGATGAGGCGGAAGGGTAAGCAAATACAATAAGTGTTCTTGGTTGATTCCTATAATTTCGATTTGATTCGAAGCCAAATAATCAAAAAAATGAGCCAATGGAAAATCTAGTTTTAATTTTTCTTTTTGAATTTTTATGGTAATCTCCCATAAACTCGCTATACTTACAAAACAAACATTACGAAAATCTTGGATTAGATTCTTGGATTTAATTGGCAATAATTCATCCCCTGCCATAAACCAAAGGATGGCATGTGTGTCAAGCAGATAAGCCATACCTAAGATTCTTCGAAATCTTCTACAGGCTCATCGAAGTCCGGTGCAAGTTTTATTTTTCCGTTCAAAAGACCAAATTCCCTGATTTTATGTGGGTTATTGGGCCCTTTCTGATACTTTGTCTTGATGAATTCAATAAACAATTCTACCTCATCCCTCAAATCTTTGGGCATAGAATTAAGTTCTAATCTCAACATGGAGTCGGTCATCAAACAAAGATAAGATTTATTTGAATTGCACGAATGCCTTTTTTCAAAATTGAGGGCCATAAAACATCCGGTGATGAGGATGGTACAAGGTTTGGACAAGATCACCGGACTCTGAACGAACCCGTAGGCCACCATCGTGGCTCAAGCCCAAGGGCACCCAATACTCCGTGCGTTCCTCGCAGAGGAAGGGAAGGTTCTGGCCCAGGCCGAAGAGCCGGCGATCGACCTCTTCGATAATTTGGGGAATATTCCAGTTCTCCTTGGGAGGACTGTAAGGCTCCAACAGCCATTCGAGCTCCAAAAGCAAAGCTTCGAAGAGCCTTTCTTGGAGCGCAAACGCCGTTGCCCCCATGGCTTGTGGCGATCCATAACCTTCTGCCATGAGGGAGGTGGCGAAGGGCAAACGAGCGTCCACGGCATCTTGATCCACGTTGATTCCGATGCCTACCCATGAATCGCTGATAAGAGTACCCCTCAACTGATTCTCCACCAACATACCTCCTGCTTTGCGGCCCTGCCTGCTGACCCAATCGTTGGGCCATTTAATCCGCCAACCTCCCCAAGGAGCCACCGCATCGAGGGCTTTGCAAACCGCCAACGCCAGGTTCATGTTCCAGGCCAACGCCTGGTCCACGGGAAGACAAGGCTGGAAATAAACCGAGAACCACAGGCCCTTGCCCCTTAGGCTGGTCCAAGCATGACCCATTCTTCCCTTCCCATGGGTTTGCTCCTCGGCCAAAACCACGGTGCCTGGCGCAGCCATTCCCTGAGAAACCCATTGCTTGAGCAAGTCATGGGTACTTGCCAGCGTTTCGAATCGATGGCAATGAAATCCATGGAGAGGAACTGCGTTATCGTACAACCTGAAATCGCTCGTCATCTGCCTACTTTTGCACAAAGATCCCTGACCTCCTCGTTTTTTGTCTCCCAAGCCTTCCGAATCCTGCATGAACCAACCCACCACCTTTGCCGATCACCCCTTGGTGCAAGCCGTTATCGAAGGCCTCGAAGACAAAAAGGGTCAAAAAATTTGTGTGATGGACATGAGACATTTGCCGGAGCGTATGGCGGACTTCTTTGTAATCGCTCAGGCGGAATCCTCCACCCAATTAAGAGCCCTGGCCGAATCCGTCCACGAGAAAGCGCGTGAACAGGTCGGGGTTAAACCATGGGGATCGGAGGGACAGACCCATGGCCGGTGGATCTTGGTGGATTATGGCGAACTCGTTCTTCATTTGTTTATCCCTGAATTGCGCGAGTTCTATAACCTCGAAAAACTATGGAACGACGCCCGAATCACCTATCCTGAACCTGCAACTTTCGACTCCAATTCTTAAATTCAAATGGCCTCCAAAACCAAACCCGCCAATCGAAAGAACGGCAAAACCCCTGCGACCAAAGAGCCCAAATCCGGATTCGGTTTTTACTGGATCTATATCGTAGTGGCTGTGGTGTTGCTGGGCATCCAATTACTGAATCCCAGCAGCAGCGTGAAAACCATTGCTTGGAAGGAGTTTTCGGAAATATACGCCAAAGGTGAAGTTGAGAAACTCGTTGGTTATAAACAAGATGAGTTGTATTACATCGAAGTTCATCTCACCGATGCAGCGATGAAATCCGATAAATTCAAGGATTTTCAGAACAAAAGTTTTGGCGGCGCGCGCAACAACCCGTACCTCTTCACCGAGAGTTCGCCAGAAAGCTTGGAAAACAGACTCAAAGCCCTTGCCGAGAAGGAAGGGAAATCACAACTCCAAGTTCAATGGGAAACCCGGCATTCATGGTTCAGCGATGCCTTGGGATTTCTCTTACCCACTTTGCTTCTGGTGGGTCTGTGGTTTCTGTTGTTCCGAAGAGTGACTTCCGGGGGAGGTCCTGGGGGACAAATCTTCAATATCGGAAAATCCAAGGCCACCCTTTTTGACAAAAACACCAAGGTTAACATTACTTTCAACGATGTTGCTGGCCTTGAAGAGGCCAAAGTTGAGGTCATCGAGGTGGTTGATTTCTTGAAGAACCCCAAGAAATACACGGCGCTAGGCGGCAAAATCCCCAAAGGGGTGCTGTTGGTAGGCCCTCCCGGAACGGGCAAAACCTTGCTGGCCAAAGCCGTTGCCGGGGAAGCCCAGGTTCCATTCTTCACCTTGAGCGGTTCAGATTTCGTGGAGATGTTCGTGGGGGTGGGCGCCAGCCGGGTGAGGGATTTGTTCAAACAAGCCCGCGAAAAAGCCCCTTGCATCATCTTCATTGATGAAATTGATGCGGTCGGACGCTCCAGAGGCAAAAACCAGATCATGGGAGGCAACGATGAGCGCGAAAGCACCTTGAATCAATTGCTTGTGGAGATGGATGGCTTTTCCACCGACCTGGGCATCATCATGATGGCGGCCACCAATCGCCCGGACGTTCTGGATGCCGCATTGTTACGACCAGGCCGATTTGACCGGCAAATCAGCATAGACCGACCGGATTTGATTGGCCGGGAGCAGATTTTCAAGGTTCATCTCAAGGCGCTCAAACTTGCGGCCGAAGTAGATGCCCATAAATTGGCCGAACAAACCCCTGGTTTTGCTGGGGCCGAAATCGCCAATGTCTGCAACGAAGCAGCCCTGATTGCGGCCCGCACCGACAAGAAGGAGGTGGAGATGATCGACTTCAATGCGGCCATAGACCGTGTTATCGGAGGTCTCGAGAAGAAAAACAAAATCATATCCCCCGAAGAAAAGAAAATTGTTGCCTACCACGAAGCAGGGCATGCCGTGGTCGGTTGGTTTTTGGACAGCACCGATCCCTTGGTCAAGGTCAGCATCGTTCCAAGAGGAGTGGCCGCGTTGGGTTACGCCCAATACCTCCCCAAAGAACAGTACCTCTACACCACTGAACAATTGGTTGACTCCATGTGCATGACCCTGGGGGGTCGAGCCGCGGAAGAAATTGTGTTTGGCCGAATCAGCACCGGAGCCCAAAACGATTTAGAGCGCATCACCCGCATGGCCTACGGTATGGTAACCTTGTACGGGATGAACAAAGCGGTGGGGCCGGTGAGCTTCAACGACCCTCAAGGCGAATACCAATTCCGCAAACCTTATTCGGAACAGACTTCCTTGCTTATTGATCAAGAGGTCCGCAAGATTATCGAAACCGCCTACGACAAAACCCTGGATTTGATCCGCTCCAAGCGGGAGGTCCTGGAGGCCATCGCCCAGGAGCTCTTGTCCAAAGAAGTGATTTTCAAACAAGATCTGGAGCGTTTGGCTGGACCAAGGCCTTTCGACGTTCAGAACGCGGAGATTCCTGCGGTTCCCATCCCGGAATCGGCGAATAACCCGACGAACCAAGAGGCCTGATCCTATGGCGTTGAATTCGCGGGAACATATTATTCAACAAATACGCAAGGCGCTCATTCATCCTTCGGACCCTCCAAAACGGGTACGCAGTGAATCTCTCCTCACGGAGAGCCCCTTTGTGGAATGCGAGGAGGATACCGCTACGCGATTTGCTCAACGTCTGCTTGCCTTGCAGGGCAAATTTGTGTATGCCGAGAACTTAGCGGAGCTGGGCGACTTCCTTCAACAGGCAGCCGGAACCGTGCCTCCATCGCAAATTCATTGCCTGGAACCTTCAATACAGGAGATTCTCACGCGCTGCAATTTCACGTTTGCACAGTCTGCACCTGGCCATGCAAGTGGGGCAAGCGATGAGGCCTTGCGCGCTATGGAAATTGGCATCACATCTTGCGAGGCCCTGGTTGCCTGGAGCGGTTCCGTGATGGTGAGCTCAAGGCAGAACATGGGACGAACTATGACCATTTTGCCTCCGGTTCATTGGGTCATCGCCCGCCCAAGCCAATTGGTGCCTCGATGGAAGGACGGTTGGCAACTCATCAAGGATCGCTATGCCCAGACGGGCCTGCCCTCCATGATCTCGACCATCACCGGACCTAGCCGCACGGCGGATATCGAAAAAACCCTGGTTTTGGGAGCCCACGGACCCAAAGAATTGTGGGTTTTCTTGTTGGAGGAGGAGCATCAAGGTTAAACTGCGAAGAACAAAGCCCATGGCCAACTCTCCTGCCGTCCGCAACGGTTCCGCAATTTACCTCTTGAGTGATTTTCATTTGGGGAGTCCCAACGTCAAGGCCTCCCACGAAAGGGAGCAAATATTGTTACGTTTTTTTGAAGAAACAGCGGACAGCGCCATAGCGTATTATTTGTTAGGCGATGTCTTTGACTTCTGGTTTGAACTAAAGCACGCCGTTCCCAAATATTTTGTACGGCTTCAAGGCTGCCTGGCTCGCCTAACCGATCGTGGGATTCCTGTTCATTATTTTACGGGGAACCACGATTTGTGGACCTTTGGGTATTTGGAAAAGGAACTGGGGGTGATCCTTCATCGCGATGCCTTGGAGGTTGAATGGGAAGGCAGTCACCTCTATTTGGCCCACGGGGATGGCAAAGGCCCTGGCGATCACGGCTTCAAACGACTTCGGCGAATTTTCCATTCCCCCTTGTGCCAACGTATGTTTGCTTGGCTGCATCCGAATATTTCCTTTGCCTTGGCCCAGCATTTCTCCAAAAGCAGCAGACTTGCCCAAGAACCCAGCAGTCATGCAGCATCCGCAGGGCAATTGCCCTTCAACCCGGACCAAGAATGGCTGTACCAATACTGCCTGCGTCAACAAGAGCGGCGGCATCGGAACGGT